>Ga0180436_10001246_pt1 | contig 25116 bp, 23 predicted proteins | sample SS_ome_2_FD_132434 | JGI IMG/M metagenome (GOLD analysis project Ga0180436, IMG submission 132434) | Hypersaline lake sediment archaeal communities from the Salton Sea, California, USA - SS_3_S_2 metaG | ecosystem: Environmental > Aquatic > Non-marine Saline and Alkaline > Hypersaline >... | reverse complement strand
GGAGAATTGACCGTTTCCCCCAGGTTCTGAATGATCACTCTCCTGGGATTGGCAGAAAGGTCCTTTCCATATTCGCATTCCATGATCAGCTTATCGATACGGTTGACTTCCTGAACGATATCCTCCCCGGGCACCAGGTCCTGCCTGTATTCCATATAATATTGCTTCGCCTTGTCGAACTTTTCCACCATATGGTAGGACCTTCCGATCATGAGCTTGATATCGCCGGTGATCTCCTGGTCTGCATCATATGCAGCAAGGAAATAATCAATGGCCCTGAATGCGTCATCCCCGAGCAGAAAACAAACCCCGATCCTGTAATTCAGACCCGGGTGTTCACTGTTGTATTGATGGGCGAAAAGATAGTGGTCGCGCGCAATGCTGAAGGTCCCGGCGCCCTCTTCATAATACTTATCGCCTTCCCGGATACTTTTCCATGCCTCCCTGAATCCTTCGGTCTGCTCCGTTCCTTTCCTGAAATCCTTTTTCCTGATTTCAACGATCTCCTGCCCCTGCAGGCCTGTAACCAACAGCGAAATAAAGATGAGTAGACTGATGTTTCTACTATTCATGGTGCTATGTATTTTTTATTTACATTCTTTTAAAAATTCCGATGCCTGATCTTGTCCCATCCCGAGGGCGGTGTTCCAGTCTTCGCACGCTCCCACCAGGTCGCCCTGCATTTCCCTGATCAGTCCCCGGTTGAGATAAAGCACTCCGGTCTGCGGATGTTCAGCAATCACCTGGTTGAGCAGATCCACGGCCTCATCCAGCTTATCCTGCCGGGCAAGGGTACTGGAAGCATTCAGCTGTGCCTCATTGAATCCGGGTCTGTATTCCAGCGCAGCGTAGAAGTCGACCAGCGCCGAATCCAGTCCGCCGAGCTGAAACCTGGCAAAACCGCGGTTATTGTATGCCAGGTACAGGTCGGGCGCCTGTTCTATCGCCTGTGTGAAATCATTGATCGCTCCCTCGTAATCACCCAGCGTCATTTTTACTGCCCCCATATTGTTGTAGGCAAGGGGAAAATCAGGCTGGTAGTTCACAGCTGCCTTGTAATCGTACAGGGCCCCGAGGTAGTCGCCCATGGTACGTTTTATCCCGGCCCTGTCGTGGAATGCCAGGGCATAATCATCTTTCCTGTCGATGGCCCTGTTGAAATGCAGGAGGGCCTGGTCGTCATTGCCTTTCAAGAGGTCGCTCAGTCCGAGACAGTAATATGCTTCGGCTGTCTCAAATCCCTTTTCCAGTGCTGTACGCAAGTAGGTCTCGGCCATCCCGGTGGTATCAGTGCCGAACATCAGGTACCCAAGGTAAAAATAGGCTTCCCCCAGCTCCTGGTCGAACCGGATGGCCATTTCCAGGTCTGACAGGGCACCTTCCATCATTCCCAGCGCAGCCTTCACCCTGCCTCGCTGGAGGTAGGCCGGTGCAAACGTTGAATCAAGTGCCAGGCATTGTTCGAAAGCGGTGACCGCCCCGGTATAATCCATTGTTTTTAACTGTTCAACTCCGGCATTGTAGCTGCGCTTCATCTGCCTTTGTTCCTTCACAGAAAGCTGCGCTTCGGCCGTGCCGGACAGAAAAATAAACAACAGGATAAAGATCATTTTACTTTTCATGCGGACCAAAATTTCATCTGTTTATAATTAATTTTCAATGGTCAGACCCGCCTGCCATAGTTAAACGGCGGGCAGATGGAGCTCACCATGACGCTATATATAAGATACTGTAACCGTTTTGCAGTCATTATGATTGTATATATCAATCCGTATTTTCATGGCTCGGTTCAGTTTTAATTCATGCCTGGTGAAAACATTCCTGCCTGCATTTCGGACATCCTTTGGCAGGCAAGGTACATGTGCTGTCTTCGTGACAGACTAAAATATCCTCAAAATGGTTTCATTTCTAAAAATAAAAAAATAAATTTAGAGTTTGTTAGCTAGTTATCAACTATAGAATTTTAAAGGGAACAGCCCATGATCACCGATCTCTCTTACCTCCAGTCAATGTCTGGAAGCGATTCGAAATTTATCAGGGAAATGGTGGAAATATTCCGTGAACAGATTGGCGAATATTCTTCAGAAATGCCAAGGTTGCTCGCTGCCTCTGATTATGAGAACCTATCGAAAATTGCCCACAAGGCAAAATCATCCCTGGCTGTGATGGGCATGAATGCCGAGGCAGACTTGCTCAAGGACCTGGAGATAAAAGCACACGACAGGATTGAGACGCATTCATACAAGGAGATGATTGATCTCTTTATTGAAAGATCTGCGCTTGCATTGAATGAGTTGGATGCGTATTTATCAAACCACTAACCATATGATCACAGTTGAAGAAAACAACGGCATACTCGTGGCAGCTTTCACCGAAGAAGACCGCTTCAATGCCCTCATCACTGAACCTGTGAAGGAAAAACTGCTTCCCTATTTCAGCAGACCCAACACGCGGCTCATCATCAATCTCGAAGGAATCAAATTCATCGACAGTTCCGGCTTCAGCGTTTTCCTGTCATTGATGAAGGCTGCGAACAATAACTATGGGCAGCTCAAGATCTGCAATGTCCATCCGGAAGTCAAGGAGCTTTTCAAGGTGCTGCAACTGCACAATGTTTTTGAGCTCTACGACGCTCTCGATGAATGCCTGGAAAGTTTTCAGTGATTTTTTGAAATTATCACCAATTTTCTGCCTATTTTTGGGCAAAATTCAAAACCATGAAAAAAATTCTGACTGTAGCAGCGGTCGCAATGCTGCTCATAGCATGTAACTCTGAGAACAAAAAAGCTGACGTCCAGGAGGCACAGGCACTGGATTTTGCAACGCTCGAAGCATCACCCGGTGAATTCGAAAACCAGACGATTCGGGTCTCCGGAATGGTGCTGCACGTGTGCAAGCACGGGGGACAGAAAATGTTTCTGACCACCGACTCAACCGAGGCCAGCCTGATGGTGCGCGTAGGGCCATCCATCCCTGAATTTGAGGTAACACTGGAAGGCAGCAATGTTGAGGTAACAGGAAAGCTGGTGGCCACGGTCGTTTCCAGCACCGGGGAAGAGCATGATGGCGAAGGAGACGCATCCGCAGCATCATCGGAACCTGCTGACTGCCCCACAGAAGAGGCACTGAAAGCAGTCGGTGAAGGAGAAGAGTGCACAACCTCCGTCACCTACCATATTGAGGCAACATCCTTTAAAGAGATCCTGTAAATCCTTTCACCTGTAATATTCTTTTGTAAATGAAGTGGCGTAAATGGAACCGGTGGATCCACCGGGAGCTGGGTTATTTGTTTTTTGGAATGGCAATCGTCTACGGGGTATCGGGAATTGCCCTGAACCACCACATCGCCAGGCACTGGAATCCTTCACTGGTGGAAAGGTCTGAACAGGTACCCGACGTCACCCCTGTTCCACGCCAGGAGGTCACAAAAGAATATGTGATGCAAATCCTGGAGGTCACGGGGGAAATGGATAACTACAAGCAATACTATTTCCCCAACGATCTCTCCCTGATGATCTACCTCGACAAAGGGCATATCACTGTGGACCTGGAAACGGGAGAAACCCACCTGGTAAAAATACGTAACCGCAAGGTTTTCAGGGAAATGAACTTCCTTCACTACAACAAGCCCAAGCAGTTGTGGACCTATTTCGCGGATCTGTTCGGTCTATCCATGGTGATCCTGGCCATCACTGGCCTGTTCATGGTGAGGGGTAAAAAGGGGATCCGGGGACAGGGGGCAGTGCTGCTGGCCATCGGGATCATCGTCCCCCTGGCATTCCTGCTGATCTATCTTTGGACCTGACATAACAGATACCGGTGCAATCCTTTTGTTGCATAAATTTATTATCTTCGGTGGATCAGTCTTCTTAAGGTGCTTCATAAAGTACACTACAATGAGTGAAACGATACTCAAGGCACTGATGCAGCTGTTTGCCATCATCGCCCGGCCCGAAAGCCCGATCGACGAGCGGCGGGCGATCGTTGCATCTTTTTTGATCAGGCAACTCAACAAGGAGCTTGCCGAGGAATTCCTGATGATCTATGACGATTTTGTTGCCAGGTTCGCCGAGGAAGACGAAAAAAAATCACGGAATGCAAGCCGCGTACTGGCCAGGAGATCGGTAAGGGTATTGAAGATTTGTACGTCCATCAATGAAGAACTGACACAACAGCAAAAGGTGGTATTCCTGATCCAGCTCCTGGAATTCATCAAGTCAGATGCTGAAGCCGCTGCCCGTGAAATGGAATTCATCACAACGGTTTCCGACACATTCAATATCGACAAGCAGGAATATGAAGCCATCCGTGAGTTTGTGATGAATGACGGGCAGCTTGCACAGTCCCCCCACTTCCTGTTCATCGACCACACAGAAAAGGGACAGGATCTCCCCGCGGCCGCAAAGCACATCAGGAGAAAGAATTTGTCGGGACAAGTCAGGGTACTGCACATACTTTCCACGAACCTGTATTTTGTCAAGTATATCGGGCAGGCCGAAATCTATATCAACGGTCACCTGCTGGAACAGTTCAAGACCTATCCGCTCAACACCGGGTCATCGATCCGAAACCAGCAGGTCGTTCCCATCTATTACAGCGACATTGTCAGTTCATTTGTCGGGGACCGCGTAAAATCGCGTATCGTTTTCCAGGCAGACCACATCACGTACACCTTTCCCAACGGTGCCGTAGGACTGCACGATATCAGCTTCACTGAAACATCCGGAAGGCTCGTGGGCATCATGGGGGCAAGTGGTGCAGGAAAATCCACCTTGCTGAATGTACTGAACGGTTCCAGCGAACCCACCAGCGGAAGTGTCCTGATCAATGACATCGATATCAACAGCGATGATCCGGCGATGGAGGGGATCATTGGTTTTGTATCACAGGACGACCTCCTGATCGAGGAACTTTCGGTATACCAGAACCTCTATTTCAATGCCAGGCTCTGCTTCGAGAATTATTCGGAAGATGAGTTAAAAAACACTGTCAATGCAGTTCTCAGGAACCTCGGACTATTTGAGATCCGCGACATACAGGTCGGATCGCCACTGAACAAAAAGATCAGTGGCGGTCAGCGAAAAAGGCTGAACATTGCCCTTGAACTGATCCGGGAGCCCGCGGTGCTCTTTCTCGATGAACCCACTTCGGGACTCTCGAGCCGTGACTCGGAAAACATACTCGACCTGCTGAAGGAATTGTCGCTGAAGGGAAAACTGGTATTCGTGGTGATTCACCAACCCTCCTCGGATATCTTCAAGATGTTCGACCGCCTTTTGATCCTTGATACAGGGGGGTACCTTATATACAATGGCAATCCCATCGATTCCATCCAGTATTTCAAGACCAGGGTACAGCATGCCGACTGGAACGAGAGCGAATGTCCCGAGTGCGGCAACGTGAATCCCGAACAGGTCTTCAACATCGTGGAAACCAGTGTGCTCGATGAATACGGAAAGATTACCCATACCAGGAAAATATCGCCTATCCAGTGGAGTGACTATTTCAGGGAAGAATACAGGGAAGCGGACCAGCCCAGCGCAACCCGGGAAGACCTCCCGGAGATCTCCTTCAAAACACCATCGGCGTTCAGGCAGTTTCTTGTCTTCCTGAAACGCGATATCCTGAAGAAAATCAGCGATACACAGTACCTGGTGATCAATTTACTGGAGGCTCCGGTACTGGCTTTCCTGCTGGCTTTCATCGTTAAATACTACAGCGTGAGTGTCACCAATACCTTCGACTACACGCTGGCCGACAACAGCAACCTGCCGGTATACATATTCATGTCGGTGATCGTGGCTATTTTCATGGGCCTGTCTGTAAGTGCCGAAGAGATCATCAAGGACCGGAAGATCCTCAAGCGCGAAGCGTTCCTCCACCTCAGCTGGTCGGGATACCTGCTCTCGAAAGTTGCAGTTCAGCTGATGCTTTCAGCAATCCAGGCGGCCGCTTTCGTATTGATCGGCAACAGCATCATGGAGATCAAAGGGATGTATCTTGAATACTGGATCGTGCTTTTTTCAGCATGGGCGGCGGCAAATATCATGGGACTGCTGATCTCGGACAGCTTTAAAACCGTTGTGACCATCTATATCCTGATTCCATTCCTGGTCATTCCGCAGATCATCCTGAGCGGCATCATCGTCAAATTCGAAAACCTGAATCCCAGGATTTCCGCGCCCGACCGGATCCCCATCTACGGCGAGATCATAACTGCAAGGTGGGCATACGAGGCGCTGGCCACCTACCAGTTCATGGAAAACGATTACCAGGAACACTTCTACCTGGCGGAAAAGAAAAAAAGCGTTGCAGGCTTTATGTCGAACTACCTGCTTAAAAACCTGGAAAACAAGCTGAATGTAATTGCCGACATGTACCAGGACCCGGCAGAGGCAGACCTGGTGGAAGGTCATCTTTCGCTCATCCGGAATGAGTTACAGAAGGAATACAACGACCGCCTGGTATTCGCAAGCTATACCGAAGCGGTCCCCAGGTGGAAGATGAAGGATATTGAACAGCTGGTTCCCGGAAAACTGAATGATTCAATCCTGGACCACACCATGGAGTATGTGAAAGCCCTGACGGATGCCTACACGGAGATTTACCGGTTGGCATTCAGGGAAAGCAATGATATCAAACAGGAGTTTGCCCTGGAGAACCTGCAGGCATTAAAACGCAACCATCACAATACCAGCCTGGAAGAATTGGTCACCAACAAGAATGAGTTTGAGAAGATCGTTGAATACAATGGAAAGCTGATCCAGAAAACGGATCCGATCTATAATGATCCCCGGTCGAAGTTCATCAAGGCACAATTCTATGCGCCGCGAAAAATGGTATTTGGATCGTTTATGCCCACGATCTGGGTAAATGTGATCGTGATCTGGTTAATGACCTTCCTGCTCTATGCCCTGCTGTATTTCCGGGTGTTGAAAAAGTTCCTCGACTTCTTCGAAAACTTTTCCTGGAAAAAGAAAGCCACCCCAGGTTAACTGAGATGGCTTCAATGGAGCTTTTTTTGATCTGTGTTATTCCACGATCTCAATCATTTTAAAGGGAACCCTGATAATCGATTCATAATCTTCACCGGCTTCCAGCATATCTTCATCATCTTCTTCGTAATGCCAGTTGATGATCACCTCATTCTTACCTTTGTGGATGGCTTCGAGTTTCTTGAAAACATCAAGTATACATTTGGATGAGCTGGTATTAAAGTATTCCAGCTGCACATTCACCTGCGTCAGATCAAGAGGAGTTGCACTGTATTCGTCCAACCACTCAACAAGGGGCTTATAAAATTCAATTGAATTTTCCGGAATCGAGCGCCCCTTGATCTCAATCACACCCTCCTTTGCATCAAACTTTACGGTTGGTGTTTTTGCAGTTCCTTCAATCAACAATGGTTCCATAGTACGTATTATAAATATTTGCTATAAGTTTTTATAATCAATGTATACATCGAGGTTGAAAAAGGCATATTCGGCATTGTACTCGTGGAACCTGTAATCCAACTGGTTCCCGGTCTTTCTTGCAATATCAACGAGTCCGAGACCGCCGCCTCCCTTTTTTGAAAGTCGCTGGTGATTCAGGATAAATTTGTACATCTCCTTCAGTTCCTCGGCATTCATCGAATTGATCTTGTCAATTTTGCCCTTCAGTTGCGGAACTTTGTCCGACTCAATAAAATTACCTGTTGAGATCCTGTACCGGGTTTCTTCGCGTGAAACCACAAGAATTCCAAATTTTTCATCGAAACCCTTCCTGATTTCCGGCGGCAATATGTCGATGTGGTGGTAGAGGTTCTGAAGACTTTCAACGAGCACATTGTATACCTTTTTCCGGATCCTGGAAGTTTCACTGTAATCGTCCATACGAGCCTCAATGACTTCGAGCACGTTACTGATCAGCTCACTGGTAACATTGCCTTTATAGGCAATCAGTACGTCGTCACTGTTTAGTTTAGAGTAATACTCGTTTACATCAAAGCTCATTGAAGCTTTTTTTGTTTACAGGTAATGAAATGTTTTTCTCGCTCAGCAAATATAAAAAAAATAATTGCTTCACAAAACAGTATAAAGGTGGCCTGGTGCCACAGCTATTCCTGTTAATCTGAATTAAATATAAGTAAAATTACAAGTACTGCATAAATAATACATACAATTTCACAATTTTTCAGCGAACAATTGAATTTTGGGGATGAAATTCCCATCGTGGTGCAGAGATCTTACATCAATTACACAATAAAGGAACCAGAAAAAGGTGCAGGGATCTGATCAATCTTTCGCTATGGTGCAGCGAACCTCCTGCTTCAGGGGGTTACAAAATCCCTTCGTGTTCCGCTGAAAAGCTGGTATTTCAAGAATTTTCCTTCAAGACCGGCATTAAACAGCGGGATTTTCTTTTCAGGCTTGAGTCCTATGAAACGCAATGCATCCAGGCTGGCCGTGTACAACCACGCCTCTGATCCGGGGAACCGGTGCTTCAGTGTTGCTCCTATTCCACTGTACAATGCCTCAATATCATCTATTGCTATACGTTCACCATAGGGCGGATTCATGATTACCAGGGCTGGCTCATGATTGTCTCCCGAAGCCAGGAAATCCTCCTTCTTCACTTCGATCAGCGCATCAAGTCCTGCCACCCGGGCATTGTTTTTCGTCATGCGCACTGCTGACGGATCGTTATCGGTGGCAAATATGGGGTGTACAGGTTGCCGCGGGGCCGGCAATGACTCTTTCAGTCTTTCAAACAGCACTGCATCATAGTCCGGCCAGTTCTGGAAGCAATAGTTCCTGCCCATTGCTCCCGGGTATACTCCTGAAGCGATCATGGCAGCCTCAATGGCAATTGTTCCCGAGCCGCACATGGGATTCCTGAACGGACGCTCACCAGTATAGCCTGTGGTCATTACCATCCCGGCAGCAAGCACCTCGCTGAGTGATGCCGGGTGGGCAAATTTCTTGTATCCCCGGCGGTGGAGAGACTCTCCCGAACTGTCGAGCGAAACAGTAACATAGGTCTCCTGCACATGCACATTGATCCTGACATCTGCATTTCTAAGGTCCACAGGGGGGCGCAGGGAGGTATTGTCGCGAAACTGATCAGCAATGGCGTCCTTGATCTTCAGTTCCACAAAATGGTTGTTCCTGAATACGTTTGAGAAGGTTACCGCATCCACCGCAAAAGACTGCTTATAGGTCATGTATTCCGACCAGTCAATTTCCCGGATTTTCCGGTAGAGTTTCTCTTCGTTGAATGCCTTGAACCGGGCGATGGGTTTCAGCACCCTCAGGGCGGTTCTCGCACAATAATTGGCTTTGTACATCATGGATACGGATCCGCTGAAATCAACGCCCCTGTTGACCGCCCGGACGTCTTCTGCTCCGATGGCCTGCAATTCCCCGGCAAGAAGCGCTTCAAATCCCTTAAGTGTTTTCGCGTGGTATTGACTGCTCACAATTACGTTGTTTTGGTTAATTCCTGTACTGCAAAGATAGCGTTATTGACCCGTTCTTCGCCAGTTCCCCTGATGATCCTGTAGGGCAGACCGAATTCCTCCAGGGTTTGCAGGTACATCTCATATAACCTGTGGCGCATTTCCCCTCCATTCTCCCTGAGCGGGTCCGGCTCCCATGGAATATCCGGGTAGCAGAGAAGGTACAGGTCGATGCTGCTGTTTTCCAGGGCCCTGTCGATCCAGTCATAAGAAGCCCCGAAGACTACTTTCAGCCATATCTTTGTGATGATCAGCCAGGTATCAAAGAAAACAGGGATGCGCTCCTGTGTGCTTTCGAGGTACTGTGCATATTGTACACGTGCAATTTCAAGCACATCCGATGCTGTATACGGCCTGTCGAGTGCGGCAATATGATCGCGGGCATATTCCGGGATGTTCTTTCCGCTGAAATGTCCGGCCAGCCCTTCGGCAAGCTGACTTTTCCCGGTTGATTCAGGTCCTGTTAATACAACTCTGGTCATCCGTCAGTTATTTTATTTTTCGACCGTCGCCATTCCAGGTACCCCACTACTGCCATGATGGTGTAGACCAGGAACAGGAAGGCTGTGGGATACAATCCCCGGTATATGTATAATCCCATGGACACCAGGTCAACAAATATCCACACGATCCAGTGCTCCAGGATCTTCCGTGTAAGCATCCACGTAGCCACGATACTTCCGGCCGTTGTCAGGGCATCCCAGTATGGTATGGGTGAATCGGTATACTGCTTCAGCAGGTACCCGATCATGAAGAAGATGGCCACCATGACCAGGAGCAACAGCAACCCCTGCTTCAGACCTGCAGAAATAACAGGCGGTTCGCCCTGCTCCTTCCGAGCGGCCCCCGACCAGTTGATCCAACCATAAATGCTGATGACAAAATAATAGACATTCAGCCCCATGTCGGCATAGAACTTCGACTCATAGAAAACGATCACGTACATGACCGCACCCAGGATTCCGACAGGCCAGAGCAGGATATTCTGCCTGATGCTCAGCACAAGGTAGATGATACTCAGCACCACGCCCAGTACTTCCACATAATGCTGCGCCAGCCAGTCGCTCATGATTTGCTGATTTTCAGAGCTTATCGCTGTAAAAACGAGGCTCTTCCAGTACTTCGCGCGCCTTTAGAAAGATGGGGTCGGATTCATTGAAAACCTGGTAAAACTCGCTGGTATCCCAGAGGTCCCTTGCCACGTATGCCTTGATCAGCATTACAATCTGTTCCCTGGAACGCCGGAACTCTTCCTCGTTATAGCTAACCCCCTCCTGTTCAGCAAATGAGATGAGTACATCCAGCATTTCCGTGGCATCAAATTTTGACCTGAATGATTCGAAGTTCCTGTATTTACGTTCAAGTGCCGGCCGTTCTTCATCGATATAACCAAGCACGAACCTGTTGAATACGCCGTTGCTGAACAACCGGCGGAGGTATTCTGTATTGGCCGATGTATCGATGGGAACGAAATAATCGGGCATGATTCCGCCTCCGCCATAAACGGTGCGTCCTTTTTCCAGGGTTTTATATTTTTCCTCTTCCGGAAACAGGATGCTGTCGGAAGTGTTCAGCTCACCGGTATTGTACCTGTTGATCAGATCCATGGCATAGTTGTCGTACCCTTCATCGTAGGGTTTTTGAATCAGTCTGCCTGTGGGGGTGTAATACCTGGCGATGGTAAGGCGCATTTCCGATCCGTCGTTCAGCCGGAAGGGTTGTTGCACGAGTCCTTTCCCGAAGGACCTTCTGCCCACGAGCACTCCCCGGTCCCATTCCTGCACAGCTCCGCTCACGATCTCACTGGCCGATGCCGAAGTTTCGTCGATCATGATCACCAGTTTTCCTTCTTCGAAGCGTCCCTTTGAAGTGGCTTTGTAGTCGCGCCTCGGCACCTTATCCCCTTCGGTATAAACAATCTGTCGTCCTGCACCCAGGAAATGATCGGCCAGTTCAATGGCGATCCGGAGGTACCCGCCCCCGTTCCCGCTCAGGTCCAGGATCAGGCTTTCCATCCCTTTTTCCTGCAGTTCCTTCATTGCATCCTCGAACTCCTCCGCGGTGGTCTGCGAAAACCGGGACAGCTTGATGTAGCCAATCTCGTCATCCACCATATAGGAAGCGTCGAGGCTGTACACCGGGATTTTGTCGCGTATAATGGTAAAATCCAGCTCTTTGTCGGCCGATTTCCTGAACACGGTCACATCCACTTCGGTTCCTTTCTTTCCCTTCAGTCGTTTCTGCACCCCTGATGTGGTGATACCGATTCCGCCCACGTTTTCACCGTCGACTTCAATGATGCGGTCACCTGCCATGATCCCGACTCGTTCTGAAGGTCCTCCCTGTATGGTGCCCACTATAAATATGGTATCCTCCAGAATATTGAATGAAACGCCTATTCCTTCGAATTCACCTGTCAGCTGTTCACTGATCTCTTTCAGTTCCTCGGCACTGATGTAGGAAGAATGCGGGTCGAGTTCATGCAACATCTGAACAATGGTCTTTTCCACGAACTGCTCTTCGTCGAGCGTATCCACGTAATACCTGCTCACCTTGTCCATTACCTCCATAAGCTTCAGTCCGTTCACATCGAATTGTGCCCCGACCGGCGCAACAGTAAATAGCAATATGGGTAAGATGATGACTTTTAAAAAGTTTCTCATAATTGATCTTTAGCGATTCCTATAGTATATTAACCCCGGGAAGAATGAATTGTTGTGTATCATTCCCACTCAATGGTGGCAGGAGGTTTTGAGCTGATGTCGTAGACAACCCGGTTAATGCCCCTGACTTTATTGATGATTTCGTTGGAGACCCTGCTGAGGAAAACGTGGGGAAGGTCTGCCCAGTCGGCAGTCATTCCGTCGGTTGCAGTAACCGCGCGCAATGCCACCACGTATTCGTAGGTTCTTTCGTCGCCCATGACACCCACCGACTGCACCGGAAGCAACATGGCTCCAGCCTGCCACACCCGGTCGTAGAGGCCGTATTCCTTCAATCGAGCAATGAAGATATGATCGGCCTCCTGTGCCAGGGTAACCTTTTCAGGAGTGACCTCACCCAGCACCCTGATGCCCAGTCCGGGACCCGGGAAGGGGTGCCGTGAAAGGATATGTGCACCGATACCCAAAGTGTATCCCACCTTGCGCACCTCATCCTTGAAGAGCAGGCGGAGTGGTTCAACCACTTTCAGGTGCATTTTCTCGGGCAGACCACCAACGTTGTGGTGGGACTTGATGGTAACCGAGGGACCATTGACCGAAACAGATTCGATCACATCGGGGTAGATCGTCCCTTGTCCCAGCCACCTGATATCTTTCAGTTTCCTGGCCTCTTCCTCGAAGACTTCAATAAAGTTCTTCCCGATACTTTTCCGTTTCAGCTCGGGGTCGGAAATTCCCTTGAGATCATCCAGGAATTTCTGCTTTGCATCCACGCCTATCACATTCAATCCCAGGTCCTTGTATGAGTGAAGTACATCTTCAAATTCATTTTTGCGCAGGAGTCCGTTGTCCACGAAAATACAGGTAAGCTGTGTGCCGATGGCCTGGTGCAGCAGCATGGCCGCCACGGAGGAGTCCACCCCGCCTGAAAGCCCGAGCACCACGTGGTCACTGCCCAGGCGGCGCTTCAGGTCGCTGACCGTTGATTCTATAAAGGATTCTGGTGTCCAGTCCTGGTGGCATCCGCACACACCGCGCAGGAAATTGCCGAGTATCTTTGTACCTTCCGTGGTGTGGTATACCTCCGGGTGGAACTGAAGTCCATAGATCTGCTCTTCCTCTGCGGCATAGGCGCCCACTTCAATATCGCCTGTACTGGCAATTACACGGTAGTGGTCGGGTAGTCTGACGATGGTATCTCCGTGCGACATCCATACCTGGGTATTGACCGGGATATCCTTCAGCAGGATGTTACCGGAATCGATGCTGGTGAGCAGTGCGCGTCCGTATTCCCTGGAATCGGAAGCATCCACTTTTCCACCATAATGGTGGGAAAGGTATTGGGCACCGTAACAGATCCCGAGGATCGGCAGTTTGCCCATGATGGCAGAAAGGTCAGGTACCGGCGCATGCTGATCCCGCACCGAAAAGGGACTTCCCGAGAGGATCACCCCTTTTACATCCTCATCTGGTTGCGTATAGGAGTTAAACGGATGTATTTCACAATAAACATTGTTTTCGCGCACCTTCCTGGCGATCAGCTGGGTGTACTGGGAACCGAAATCGAGTATGATGATCTTCTCTGCCACTTTGTTCTTTGATTTTTGAAACCGTAAAATTAGTACAATTTATATGTTCACGAAGAAAGAAAAGGTTTAATTCAGTCTGTGCATCAATCCTCCTGACTGCGACGCTGCTTCACAGTGAACCTGTCACCGTCATTCACTGCCACGGATTCGGGGAATATGGCCCGGGCTTCTTCCAGGAAAACCTTATCAGATTTGTACCGCGTTGAAAAATGTCCGATGAGCAGTTTCCCTGCACCGGCAGCTTTGGCCACGAGGGCCGCCTGTCTTGCCGTGGAATGAAGGGTCTGACCGGCGAGTCCTGCATCCTTTTCCAGGAAAGTGGCCTCGTGGAACAGCAGGTCCACTCCCCTGATTTGTTCAGCGATTTCAGGCAGGTATGCTGTATCGGAGATATATGCGTATGAACGTGGCCTGATGGGCGGGAGGGTCAGCGATGCATTCGGGACCACTGTCCCGTTCTCCAGCAGATGGTCCTTTCCTTCCTTGATGTTTTTAATGTCGGCCACACCGAGTCCGTATTGTTCGATCTTTGCTTTGTCCACGTTGAGCAGGCGGGGTTTTTCGCGAAAGAGATAGCCGAAGGTTTCGGCCCTGTGTTTGAGACGTACCGGGATCACCTCTGTTTTTGAGTCCTGGTATACGACCTGCTTTTCCTTTGCAGCATGAAAACGCAGCTCAAATGGCAGTGCCCCGAAAAAACCAAGGTGTACCCGCATCATTTCCTCAAGTGCTGCCGGTCCGTAGAGGTTGAGTACCGCTTTCCTTCCCATCAGTCCCAGGCTGGAAACCATCCCGAACAGTCCGAACACATGATCGCCATGCAGGTGTGATATGAAGATATGGTTGATCCGGGCGGGGCTGAGCCTGAACCTCCGGAGCTGGATTTGCGTACCTTCCCCGCAATCGATCAAAAAAAACCGCTCATTCATATTTAATAAATGAGCGGCTGTAGATCGTTTTGAAGTAGGCAGTGCAGAACTGCTACCCAAAATTATCAATTCAAAAGACACTTAATACGCACTGATTATTCAGCTTCCTTGATCATCTTTTTTGCATCATCCACCGATTCTGCAATATTAAGCACAGTATCCAGTTGAGAAATGGTAATGAGCCTTTCAACTGCATCATTCAAACCAGCCAGCACAAACGTTCCGCTGGCGTTTTTACACAAACGGTTGGCAACCAGTATTGCACTTAGTCCGGAAGAATCACAATAGCGACAATTCTCGAGATCGAGGATAATGTTTTTTTCGCCATTTCCGGATACAAGCACCAGCTCCGACTTCAAGGTAGGAGCAATGTGCGTGTCCAATTTTTCTTCCAATACTTTGATCAAAGTATGGTTTTCAAATTTGTCAATTTTGAACTCCATTGCTGAAAATTTAGTTTTTAGATTATAATATTACTTGTTTCCAGCCTTATTCTTCTCATTCTCTTCCATTTCATTCTTCAGGGCTGCCAGGTCAGAAATGTCACCGAGCGTGGTTTTCTCAAGATTGCTCTTGATCTTCCTTGCGGTTTTCCTTGTTTCAGCAGCTTCTGACTGCTGTTCTGACTTGCCTGAAGACTGTCTCTTCTCATCTTCGTGAATTCGGCTATGAGACAAGATAATCTTTTTTGCTGACTTATTAAACTCTATCACCTTAAAAGATAACTTTTCATCCTGTTTTGCAGAAGATCCGTCTTCTTTTACCAGGTGTTTCGGAGTTACAAAGCCCTCAACACCATAAGGCAGTGCAACAACTGCACCCTTGTCCATCAATTCAATGATCGTCCCCTCGTGGATGGAATCAACTTCAAATACTGATTCGAATACATCCCATGGGTTCTCTTCGAGTTGTTTGTGTCCAAGGCTCAGGCGGCGGTTCTCAACATCAATTTCAAGAACAACTACCTCAATATCTGCACCTATGGAAGTAAATTCCGCAGGATGCTTCACTTTCTTGGTCCATGACAGGTCTGATATATGGATCAGCCCGTCAACGCCTTCCTCGATTTCAACGAACACTCCGAAGTTAGTAAAGTTACGAACTTTTGCGGTATGTTTGGTACCCACTGCAAATTTTTCCTGCACTTTATCCCACGGGTCTTCTTTCAACTGCTTGATGCCCAGTGACATTTTTCTTTCTTCCCTGTCGAGGGTGAGGATCACCGCCTCCACTTCGTCGCCTACTTTCATAAATTCCTGGGCGCTCTTGAGGTGTTGTGACCAGCTCATTTCCGACACGTGGATCAGTCCTTCCACACCTGGTGCGATCTCTATGAAGGCACCATAGTCGGCCATAACAACCACTTTTCCCTTGACCTTGTCACCCACCTTCAGGTTTTCATCGAGTGAATCCCATGGATGCGGTGTGAGTTGTTTCAGACCCAGAGCGATACGTTTCTTGTCATCGTCAAAGTCAAGAATAACCACGTTCAGTTTCTCGTCCAGGGAAAGGATCTCTTCCGGGTGATTTACACGTCCCCATGAGAGGTCGGTAATGTGGATCAGTCCGTCGACACCTCCCAGGTCGATAAACACACCGTAGGAAGTGATGTTCTTCACGGTGCCTTCGAGTACCTGTCCTTTTTCGAGTTTGGCGATGATCTCTTTCTTCTGCTGCTCAAGTTCTTCTTCGATCAGTGCTTTGTGCGAAACCACAACGTTCTTGAATTCGTGGTTGATCTTCACCACCTTGAATTCCATGGTTTTGTCAACATAAGCATCATAGTCCCTGATGGGTTTCACATCGATCTGTGATCCCGGGAGGAATGCTTCGATTCCGAATACATCCACGATCATACCACCTTTTGTGCGGCATTTGATGTATCCCTTGATGACCTCGTCCTGGTCCAGTGCCTGGTTGACACGGTCCCATGAACGCATGGCGCGGGCTTTCTTGTGGGAAAGTACCAGCTGGCCTCTTTTGTCTTCCTGGCTCTCAACGTATACTTCAACAGTATCGCCGGGTTTCAGATCCGGATTGTACCGGAATTCGTTCAGGGAAACAACGCCTTCGGATTTATAACCGATATTGATCACAACCTCGCGCTTGTTCATGGAGATCACTGTGCCATCGATCACCTCATTTTCCGCGATGGTGGAGAGCGTGCTGCTGTACATTTTTTCCAGTTTCTCCTGGTTTTCAGCAGTCTCGTCAAGTACGTTGGCACCGTATGCATCCCAGTCAAAATCGGTGGTTCCGGTCGTGCTGTCTGAGGATGCGGCGGGAGCTGCTTTTTCTTTGGAAGTTTCTTCCGTTGCAGTCACTTCAGCTTCGTCACTTTGCGGCACTTCGGTTTCAGTTTCAGTTTCAGCTTGTTGTGCTTCCACTTCCGGTTCCTGCGCAACAGGTGCATCGGCAGTTTCTTCTTCGGCAGTTTCCTGCACTTCAGTTTCCGATTCAGCCTCAACGTCAGCAGCTTCGGCTTTTTCCTCTTCTGCTTCGGGTGCTTCGGATGTTTCTTCTGTGGCAGCTGCTGTGGTTTCTTCTGCAGCAGCCCCGGGTGTTTCATTTACCGCTTCATCGCCTTCTTTTTTGTCAGCCTTCGGAGCTTCAGTTTCCTCTTCAGCTTTTTCTTCCACAGGTTCGGTTTTGGTTTCCCCGGTTACTTCCTGGGTCGATTCTTCATTGGTTTCATCGACATTCTGGGTGGTTTGCTTTTCTTCATTCAAACCCTCTTTTTCTTTTTCAGTCATTAGATAAATCCTTAAACTTTAATAAGTTAGACATTATAATTATTTAATCGAGCCGCAAAGATACAATTTTTAGTATAAATTCCCTAATTCTCAGAAAACTATAAGGCAATGATAACGCGGGTTTTATATGCTGTATAACAAATTCTTCCGGGCTGGTTGAGGGCATTGTTTGAAAAACTCTAACTTTAGGGGTTCAAAAAAATAAAAGACAGATGAAAATAGCTGTGATAGGCACCGGGTATGTCGGACTGGTATCCGGAACATGTTTTGCAGAAACCGGTATCCAGGTAACCTGCGTGGATATTGATGAAAAGAAAATTGAGCGCCTCAGGAACGGTGAGGTACCGATTTATGAGCCGGGGCTTACCCGCCTTGTGAAAAACAACCTGGAAAAGAACAGGCTGTCTTTTTCAACGGATCTTGGTGAAAGCATCCAGGAATGCGAAGCGGTCTTTATCGCGGTCGGCACCCCTCCTGATGAAGACGGAAGCGCCGACCTGCAGTATGTGCTGGATGTAGCCAGGCAGATCGGACGCCACATGAATGAATACATGGTGGTGATCACCAAGAGCACGGTACCGATCCTCACGTCAGAGAAAGTCAGGCTGGCCGTTGCCGAGGAGCTGAAAAAGCGCAATGCCGACATTCCCTTCGACGTGGCCTCCAACCCGGAGTTCCTGAAAGAGGGTGCTGCGGTGAATGACTTTCTGAAACCGGACCGTATCGTGGTGGGAACCGACTCTGAGCGTGCCGAAAAGATCATCAACCGCCTGTACAAACCGTTTTTGCTGAATGGTCACCCGGTCATCATCATGGATATCCGTTCGGCCGAGATGACCAAGTATGCTGCCAACGCCATGCTGGCCACCAAGATCAGCTTTATGAACGAGATTGCCAATCTTTGCGAAGCCGTGGGCGCCGATGTGAACATGGTCAGGAAAGGCATCGGTTCTGATCCGCGGATCGGTAACAAGTTCATATACCCCGGTGCCGGGTACGGCGGGTCCTGCTTCCCGAAAGATGTGAAGGCATTGGTAAAAACCGCAAAGGACTATCATTCTCCCTTGCGCATCCTGCAATCTGTTGAAGACGCCAACGAACACCAGAAAACGATCATCGGGCGCAAAGTGATTGATCATTTCGGCGGAAGCCTGGAGGGTAAACAAATTGCCATATGGGGACTTTCCTTCAAGCCGGAAACCGACGACATGCGTGAAGCTCCTTCGCTGGTAATCATCGATGCACTGCTCAGCGCGGGAGCAACCGTGACTGCCTACGACCCGGTAGCCATGGAGGAAAGCAAGCGTATTTTAGGGGACAGGATCGGGTACGCCAAAGACAGGCACGAGGCGGTACTCGATGCAAGTGCGCTGGTGATCGTTACGGAATGGTCAGAATTCAGGGTCCCCAACTACAGGATGATGGAAAAGCTGATGAAGGAAAAAGTTATCTTTGATGGCAGGAATATTTATGAAGCAGCCGAGATGAATGAGTACGGATTTTCGTACTACAGCATCGGCCGGAAACCTATGATTGCGCAGCGTTAACGACCCGGGCTGCATATAATGTTTAAAGACGAAAACTGTGAAACGAATTCTGGTAACCGGGGGAGCCGGTTTCATCGGGTCCCATCTTTGTGAAAGATTGCTTGGCCAGGGACATGATGTGATCTGCCTGGACAATTATTTTACAGGCAGCAAGAAAAACATCGTTCACCTGCTCGACCACCCCTATTTTGAACTGGTCAGGCACGATGTAACGCAGTCTTTCTATGCCGAAGTGGACGAAATATACAACCTTGCCTGTCCCGCCTCCCCCATTCACTACCAGTACAACCCCATCAAGACCGTGAAGACCTCGGTTATGGGTGCGATCAATATGCTCGGCCTCGCCAAGCGGGTCAGGGCGAAAATACTGCAGGCCTCCACCAGCGAGGTCTATGGCGACCCTTCGGTACATCCCCAACCGGAATCCTACTGGGGCAATGTAAACCCCGTGGGAAAAAGATCCTGCTACGACGAAGGCAAACGGTGTGCCGAAACCCTGTTCATGGATTACCACATCCAGAACAAGGTAAAAATCAAGATCGTACGCATTTTCAATACCTATGGTCCGAACATGCATCCCAACGACGGTCGCGTGGTTTCCAATTTTATCATGCAGGCGCTGCGAAACGAAAACATCACCGTATACGGGGATGGTTCACAGACCAGGAGCTTCCAGTATGTCGACGACCTGGTGGATGCACTGATCCGGATGATGGAAACGCCCGACGAAGTGACCGGACCGGTGAATGTGGGGAATCCGCGGGAATTCACCATCCATGAGCTCGCCGAAAAGATCATCCAGCTGACCGGATCGGGATCCAGGATCATTTTTGAAAAGCTCCCCGAGGATGACCCGGTACAGCGCAAACCAGACATTACCCTTGCGCAGCATCTGCTCGCGGGATGGATACCGGGGATCAGCCTCGAGGAAGGCCTGGTGCGTACCATCGGGTATTTCAAAAATCAACTGTCAGATTAACCATTGGCATTTACACCCGGTTGTCACCTGAATAAAACCGATATTTATAACTGAATACATGAGCAATCTTTAAACAAACCAGATTTATGAAAGGAATTATCCTCGCCGGCGGATCCGGCACCAGGCTGTACCCCATCACCAAGAGCATATCGAAACAGATCATCCCGGTCTATGACAAACCGATGATCTATTATCCCTTGTCCGTACTCATGCTGGGGGGTATCAGGGAGATCCTGATCATCTCCACCCCCGACGACCTGCATCTTTACCAGCAGCTGCTCGGAGACGGCAAACACCTGGGGATTGAACTGGAGTATGCCATGCAGCCTTCGCCCGACGGACTGGCGCAGGCCTTTCTCATCGGGGAGGATTTTATTGGCGATGACAGTGTCTGCCTGATCCTCGGAGACAACATCTTTTATGGACATGGTTTCGAGCGGACACTCACCGCTTCCGCTTCACTGGATGACGGGGCCATGGTTTTCGGATACTATGTGACAGATCCTGACAGGTATGGCGTGGTGGAATTTGACCAGTCAGGAAAGGTCATCAGCCTGGAAGAGAAACCGAAAAAACCAAAATCCAACTACGCGGTAACGGGACTTTACTTCTACAGCAACGACGTGGTTGGCAAGGCCAAAACGCTGAAGCCTTCCGCACGCGGGGAACTCGAGATCACTGACCTGAACAGGCTGTACCTGGAAGAAGAAAGACTGCAGGTAAAGATCATGGGGCGCGGAATGGCCTGGCTGGATACAGGCACACCGGAGAGCCTCCTGCAGGCTTCCAGTTATATCTACACCGTGGAAAAAAGGCAGGGTCTGAAGATCTCGTGTATCGAGGAGATCGCCTACAAGAAAAAATTTATTGATAAGAAACAATTGCTGAAGCTGGCCGAGGGCCTCAGGAAGAGTGTATACGGAAACTACCTGTTCAGCATTGCGAACGAAAAAATATTCACTTTTGGTGCAGAATAGATATGGAGGTACAGAAAACGGAGATTGAGGGTTTGCTGGTGATCAGGCCAAGGGTGTTCGAAGACAGCCGCGGCTATTTTTTCGAGAGTTACAATGAACAGCTATTCAGGGAGGCAGGTGTGGATACCCACTTCGTGCAGGACAACCAGTCGAGGTCATCCTTCGGGGTGATCCGCGGCCTGCACATGCAGAAGGAACCCCATGCCCAGGCCAAGCTGCTGCGCGTACTTGAAGGCGCAATATTTGATGTGGCAGTTGACCTCAGGGAGGGATCTGCCACCTACGGAAAATGGTACGGACTGGAGATCACTTCAGTCAACCACATGCAACTTTTAATCCCGGCAGGCTTCTGTCATGGCTTTTCGGTACTGAGTGATAAAGCAACCGTACTGTATAAATGTGATGCATTCTATCACCCGGAGTCTGAGGCCGGCATCAGGTACAACGATCCGGAACTGGCGATCGACTGGAGGATTCCTGCTCCCCATGTATCGGTATCCGAGAAGGACAGCAAACTGCCTTATCTGAAAGACTTTAACCGTTGATCCTATGGCACAACAGATACTTGTTACAGGCGGTAACGGACAGCTGGGTTCGGAACTCAGGGAACTCAGTGCACTGACAGGCGATGTATTCACATTCGTTGATATCGACACCATCGACCTCACCGACAGGGACAGGGCACTGGCTTTCCTGGAAGAGCGCTCCCCCGACTGGATCATTAACTGTGCAGCCTATACTGCCGTGGACAGGGCCGAAGAAGAACCAGGTATCGCGGAAAAGGTGAATGCCGGAATTCCTGCCATGCTGGCTGAATACGGGAACAAAAGCGGCTGCAGGGTGATACATATCTCCACCGACTATGTGTTTTCCGGAGATGTTGCACGTCCGCTGACAGAAGAAGACCCTCCTGCCCCGCTCAGTGCCTATGGAACTTCGAAGCGAAACGGTGAAACAGCGATGCTTTCGTGCAAAAACGGCATGGTGATCCGCACTTCATGGCTCTATTCCGCCCACGGAAATAATTTCGTGAAGTCGATGATGCGACTGATGGCTGAACGGGAGGAACTGCGGGTGGTATATGACCAGGTTGGAACCCCCACCTACGGGACAGACCTGGCCGGTGTGATTCTGAAGATCATTGAGCCAGGTGACGGAACCTTTATCCCCGGAATTTACCATTACTCCAACGAAGGCATTGCTTCATGGTATGATTTTGCACACGAGATCAGGGAGATCACGCAGGCCAGCTGCCGGATCATCCCCATTGAAACAGAGGAATATCCCCTGCCCGCCCGCAGACCTGCTTTTGCCGTGCTGAGCAAGAAAAAGATCAGGCAGCAGTATATGCTGCAGATCCCGCACTGGAAATCAGGACTGCAACGGTGTATTAAAAAGATGAAGTGATAAACAACTGAATTGTAAAAGTTATGGAAAACAAAGAACTACTTGCACAGGTAAGAGATAAAGCACAGCAATGGCTGAACAGTAATATCGATGAGGCGACGAGGAAACAGATCGAATATATGCTCGAGCATGATGAGAAGGAACTGATCGAGTCTTTTTACCGCGTACTGGAATTCGGCACCGGTGGATTGCGTGGCATCATGGGCGTGGGAACCAACCGGATGAACATCTATACCGTTGGCATGGCCACACAGGGATTGTGCAATTACCTGCTCAGGGAATTCAGCGACAGGGAGGAAATCAGCGTCGTGATCGCACACGACTGCCGCAACAACAGTCCCCTGTTCGCACGCACCACCGCCGATGTCTGTTCAGCAAACGGAATTAAAGCCTACCTGTTCGACGGGCTCCGGCCCACGCCCGAGCTGAGTTTCGCGATCCGCGAGCTGAACTGCCAGGCCGGGGTGATGGTCACCGCCTCCCACAACCCGAAAGAATACAACGGTTACAAGGCCTACTGGGAAGATGGCGGACAGATCATCAGTCCCCATGATGTGAATATCGTGGAAGAGGTAAAAAACATTTCTTCCATTGATGATGTGAAGTTCGACGGTGACACTTCCCTGATCCGGACGGCAGGCAAGGAAGTGGATGAAAAATTCCTGGCTACGTCCGTGTCCAGGGCGCTGAATGTTGACCTGATCGAAAAACATTCCGACATCAGGATCGTGTACACACCAATCCACGGAACAGGCGTGTACATGGTGCCTGAAGCCATGCGCAGACTGGGATTCAAAAATATCTTCAATGTACCCGAACAGGATGTGGTGAGTGGTGATTTCCCCACGGTGGTATCACCGAATCCCGAAGAGTCTGCCGCACTCGACCTGGCCCTGAAAAAAGCCGACGAAGTACAGGCCGACCTGGTCATGGCTACGGATCCGGATGCAGACAGGGTCGGGATTGCAGTGAGGGACAACCATGGCAGGATGATCCTGGTGAACGGCAACCAGATGTCGGTACTGCTCACCTACTACCTGCTTTCGCAATGGAGTGCAAAGGGACTGCTGCAGGGGAAGGAGTTCATGGCCAAGACCATCGTTACGACCGAACTTGTTGCCGATATTTACAAGAACTACGACATACAGTACTTTGATGTGCTGACAGGGTTCAAGTTTATTGCCGACATGATCCATACATACGAGGATACGCTGACCTTCATTGGTGGCGGAGAAGAAAGTTACGGCTTCATGATCGGCGATTTTGTGCGCGACAAGGATGCCGTTACCACCTGTTCCATGATCGCCGAAATCGCTGCCTGGGCGCGCGAACAGGGGAAAAGCGTGTTTGACCTGCTGCTGGATATTTACCAGGAATATGCATTTTACAAAGAATCGCTGGTATCGGTATACAGGCACGGCAAGGAAGGTGCCGAGGAGATCGCCGCCATGATGGAAAATTTCAGGTCTTCCCCACCGGCTGAGATTGACGGCTCCAAAGTGGTGATGATCAAGGATTTTCTGCTTCAAAGAACCTTCGACAAAGTCAGTGGCAAAGAGGAATCCACTGGTCTGCCCAAATCCAATGTACTGCAGTTCCTTACGGAAAACGGCACCAAGGTAAGCGTGCGACCTTCGGGCACCGAGCCGAAGATCAAATTCTATTTCAGTGTGCGGGGTGCGCTGAATTCCCGGGAAGAATACGAAAAAGTGAATGCTGCACTCGGCGACCGGATTGAAGCAATCAAGGAAGAACTAAAACTCAATAAATGATGAAATCTTATCACAAGGAATTATGGTTTGAAATCAACCGCAGGCGGGAACTGATCAATATTACACCGGCAGTGAACGAAGTACTGTCGGAGAGCGGGATCAAAGAAGGGTTGTGCCTGGTGAATGCGATGCACATTTCCGCTTCGGTATTCATCAATGACGATGAGCCGGGCCTGCACAACGATTTTGAAAAATGGCTGGAGAAGCTGGCGCCGGAAAAGCCTTATGACCAGTACCAGCACAACGGTTACGAGGACAATGCCGATGCGCACCTGAAGCGGACGATCATGGGCCGCGAGGTGGTAGTGGCTGTGACCGAAGGAAAACTGCATTTCGGACCGTGGGAGCAGATCTTCTACGGCGAATTTGACGGCAAGCGCAGGAAAAGGGTACTGGTGAAGATTATCGGAGAATAGGACCTCGGAAAATCACTCAAAAAACCGGTCCGGGAAATTCACCAGGTACATTCTTTCCGTAGCACGTGTAAATGCTGTGTACAGCCAGCGGAGGTAGTCCAGGGTGATCATATCATCGGTAAAATATCCCAGGTCGAGAAAGACCGATTTCCACTGTCCGCCCTGGGCTTTGTGACAGGTGACCGAATAGGCGAATTTCACCTGGAGGGCATTGAAATAACGGTCCTGCTGCATATGCTCCATCCGCTTCTTCTTGCTGGTCAGATCGGGGTAATCTTCAAGAATCGTATGGTACAGTTCCCGATGGGTATCGACAGGGAGCGACGGGCCTTCCACTTCCAGCACATCCAGCAGGATTTTCGCTTCAATCACCACGTCATTGTAATCAATGAGTGTCATCTCCACGTCGGCATACTTCATCCCGTAGATCTCCTCGAACCCGATCACCCGTTCGATTCTGGCAATGTCCCCGTTGGCGATAAAATCAATCCGCTGTTCCTCGTCCTTCCAGAAGTAGTTGTTCTTCACAACCATCAGCAGGTCGCCCCTGCTGATCTGTTCTTCCCTCCACAGGATTTGTCCGCG
>Ga0180436_10001243_pt1 | contig 25126 bp, 18 predicted proteins | sample SS_ome_2_FD_132434 | JGI IMG/M metagenome (GOLD analysis project Ga0180436, IMG submission 132434) | Hypersaline lake sediment archaeal communities from the Salton Sea, California, USA - SS_3_S_2 metaG | ecosystem: Environmental > Aquatic > Non-marine Saline and Alkaline > Hypersaline >... | reverse complement strand
TCCTTGGTGGTCGTCTTGCCGTTGGTGCCGGTGACCGCCGCCACCTGTACGCGGGTCGCGTCGCGCCAGCGCTTCGCCAGGAGCGTCAGGGCGGCTACCGGATCCGGGCCGACCAGGATCGCCGCGTCGCGGCCGGGGTCGGCGGAGAGCAGGGGATCGGCACCGCCGCCGGTCCACGTCCGCGTGAGGGCGGCGGTCGCGCCGGCCCGCAGGGCCGCGCCCACGTAGTTCCGTCCGTCCACGTGCTCGCCCGCCAGCCCGACGAAGAGCTCGCCGCCGGCGATTTCGCGGGAGTCGAGCCGGGCGCCGCTGAAATCCAGCTCCGCGCCGCAGATCCCGTCGCGACCGGGCCCTCGCCAGCGCCCGTCGAGATGCAGGTGGCAGGTCTGCAGCAGGCCCGCGCCCTCGAGATCGTCGATGGCCGCGTGCAGCGGATACCCCCGGGGCTCACCCATCGGCAACCTCCCCGATCCAGCCTCGGACGATCCTGCGGTCGTCCAGATCGAGGCGTTCGACACCCACGATCTGGTAGTCCTCGTGACCCTTTCCCGCGATCACCACCGTGTCGCCGGCGGCGGCGGAGGCCAGGGCGCCGCGGATGGCGCGGGTGCGGTCGACTTCCACGCGACAGGCGCCGGAGCGCACGTCGGTCTCCGCGCGGAATCCGAAGAAGATCATGTCGCAGATCGACGTCGGTTCCTCGGTGCGCGGATTGTCGGAGGTGATCCACGTGTCGTCGGCGAGACGCGCCGCGACCGCACCCATTTCCGCCCGCTTGCCCCGGTCACGGTCGCCGCCGCAGCCGAAGACCACGATCAGGCGCCCGCTCGTGAATTCGCCGCAGGTCTCGAGCACCGCCGCCAGGGCGTCCGGCGTGTGCGCGTAGTCGACGACGGCCGCGGCGCCGGTCGGCAGGGCGAAGTATTCGAGCCGTCCCGGGACCTGGCCCGCTCCGGCCAGGCCCGCCAGGCAGGCGTCGGCGTCCAGGCCCAGGGCCAGGCCCACGGCCAGGGCGGCCGTCAGGTTCTCCACGTTGAAGCGCCCCACGAGTCCGCTGGACAGGTGCAGTTCCCGTCCGCGGTGTTCCAGGCGCAGGTCCGTTCCGTCGGGGCGCAGGTCCGCCGCCACGACGCGCAGGTCGGCCGTCGCATCCGATCCGTCGGTGGCGTAGCGCAGGCAGTGCAGACCCGACGTGTCCAGCCCGGCGAAGGCCGGTTCGCCCGCGTTGATCACGGCGACGCCCGGCGCCTTGGCGCGGCGCGGCCCGCGCAGCAGGTCCAGGATGCGCGCCTTGGCGACCAGATAGGCCTCGAGGGACGGGTGGTAATCGAGGTGATCGCGGCCGAGATTGGTCAGGACGGCCGCGTCCAGGGCGAGATCGTCGACCCGCGACTGGTCGAGGGCGTGGGAGGAGATCTCCATGGCCGCGGCCGGCAGGCCGTGATCGTGCATCTCGGCCAACAGGCCGTAGAGGGTGGGGCCGTCGGGCGTCGTCAGGGGCGCCGCCTCGCTGCGCGCGCCCGTCTGGTAGCGGACGGTTCCCAGGAGTCCGCAGCCGCCGGCGACCGCGTCGAGCATGTCGCGCACGAGGAAGGCGGTGGTCGTCTTGCCGTTGGTTCCGGTCACGCCCACGACCGTGAGCGACTCGTCGGGCGCCCCCTCCAGGAGGCGCGCGAGCCGCGCCGGCCAGGGACGGGTGTCGAGCGCGCGCAGGGCCGGCACGTCGACCGGCCCATCGTGGTCCGCAGACGCCAGGACGGCGGCGCAGCCCGCTTCGACGGCGGCCGGCAGATAGGCGTGTCCGTCCGCGGCGTGTCCTCGCACGGCCGCGAACAGGACCTGCGGACCGCAGCGTCTGGAATCGACCTCGACGCGCGTCACGGACACGTCCGGATCCCCCTCGAGGCGCAGCTGCGCGAACGTCTCGGCGATGCGGCCCAGGGTCACCATCTCGCCGCCAGCCTGACGCGGATGCCCTCTTCGCCCACCGGCTCACCCGACGCGGGCCACTGTTCGGTCACGTAGCCCACGCCCTCGGCCACGAGCCGCATCCCGAGACGCGCGGCGGCGCGACGGGTCTGGCGGCTGGACAGGCCCAACAGGTCTGGACAGGCCGCGCCCGTCGCGGCCGCCGCCCGGCAACGGGGCGCGATCGTCACGCGGATCTCGTCGCCGCGCGTGCAGCGCGTGCCCGGCGAGGGCGACTGGGCCACGACGACGCCGTCGCCGTGGGCGCCCGACAGGCGCAGGTCCGCGCGGGCCGCCTCCTGTCGCGCGCCCGACGCGGAGAGATAGAGCAGGTCCGGCGTCCGGCGCAGCGCGTCGGCGTCCCGGCGCTCGGCGACGGCCCCCGCCCGCGCATCCACGCCCACGAACCAGTCCGTGCTCCGTCCGATCTCCTCGACGATCTCGGCGAACAGGGGCGCCGCGCTCTGGGAGGCGTAGTGGTGGGCGTAGTCGGGCTCGTCCAGCATGGTCAGGATGACCAGGCGCGGCGCGGACGCGGGCGCCATGCCCAGGAAGCTCGACATGTACAGTCCGGGCACGTATCCCTCGCCCGGGACGGCCTTCTGGGCCGTGCCGGTCTTGCCCGCCACCTCGGTCCAGGCTACGGCGGCCCGACGGCCCGTCCCTTCCCTGACCGCCGCCGCCAGGGCGTCGCGCATCAGGGCGGCGAGGGCGGGCGTCATCACCCGGCGCTGCACGACCGGCGGATACGAATCGATCTGCGAGCCGTCCTTGCTGCGGATCTCCCTGACGAGACGCGGCACCATCAGCTCGCCGCCGTTGGCCACGGCGGCCGCCGCCATGGCCAGCTGCAACGGCGTGCACGTGACCTCCTGCCCGATCGCCAGCGTCGACTGCGTCCGGCCCGACCAGCCCTCCGGCGACCCGAGCGAGCCGCGGGTCTTGCCCGGGTACTTCAGCCCGTAGGGCGCCCCGAAGCCGAACTCCACCAGGTCGCGATAGAACTCGCTCTTGCGCAGGTTGAGCACCGCGCGCGCGAAATAGACGTTGCTGGAATGGGCGAAGGCGCCGCCGAAGGACATGACGCCGAAATCGTGCCCCTCGGAGTTCCGGATCCGGTAGCCGTCGAACTGGATGTCGTCGCAGTCGTAGGCGGTCGTGGTGTCGATCACGGCCCGCTGCAGGAGCGAGGCGGACGTGAAGATCTTCATCACGGAACCGGGCTCGTAGGCCCGGGTGAAGCAGGCGTTGTCCCAGACGCCCGGCTCGGCGGCCGCTCGCCGGTCCGCCACGATCGGGGTGTCCGCCGCCGCCAGGACGTCGCCGTCGTGCGGATCCACGATCACCACGGCGCCGCCCGCCGCGTTGCAGGCCGACACCTGCGCGGCCAGGCAGGTCTCGGCGATCGCCTGCAGGTCGGCGTCGATGGTCAGCACGACGTCCCGCCCGTCGCGGGGCCGCACCAGCTCCTTGCGCCCGTCGCTGCAGCCCGCCGCGTTGGCGAAGACCAGCCCCTCGCCGGGCGCGCCGGCCAGTTCGTCGTCCAGCGCCTTCTCCAGGCCCGTCGTCAGACGGCGGCCCTGCTCGTCCTCCCGGCAGAATCCCAGCAGCGAGGCCCCGACGCCCCCCAGGGGATAGGCCCGCATGCGCAGCTCCTCCTGGGTGACCTCCCTGTGCCGGCGCAGCGCCGTCAGGGTGTCCAGGTGGACCACCGCGTTCCGCTCCAGGATGATGTGCTCCGGCCGGCCGCGCTCGATGCGCGCCGCCAGTTCAAGGGGATCGAGGCCGAGGAAACCGCCCACGTGGGCGGCCGTGGCCTCGGCGTCGTCGACGAGACACGTGGAGATGCCGAGGCGCCACGTGGACATGGACAGGGCCAGGGACCGGCCGTGCCGGTCGTAGAGATTGCCGCGCGTGGCGGGAATGGTCTCGCGGTGCCGCCACTGGCGCTCCGCCCGGTCGAGGTAGGCCTGGTGGCGGACCACCTGGACGTAGACGAGCCTGACGGTCAGGGCCACGAAAGGCAGCAGGATGAGCAGTTGCAACCAGCGGATGCGGGGCCTCTTCACGCCGCGCGTCAAGGCCGCACGCCTCCGGCCCTGGCCTCCCGGACGCCACCGCTCCCACCCCCGACGGCCGCAAGCACCCTGCGCCATGCGGGCGGGCGGCGCTCCTTCGCCGCCGATGCCAACACGACCACGAGTCCGGGGCCGTCGGGGGTGACGAGGCCGAGCTCCGTCTCGGCCCGAGCGATGATCCTCTCGCGCGAGGTGGCGCTGAACCAGGCCTCCTCGAGCCTGCCGATCTTCGTCTCCAGGTAGATCTTGTCCGCACGCAGGTCCCGCAGCAGTCGCCGCTCCTTGACGACGGCGTTCGAGAGCGCCACCAGCAGGCTGAACAGGACGACGGCGACGACGCAGGCCGCGCCGATCACCAGCGGCGTCCGATCCCGGAGGCTGCGCGACCTGGCCATGGAACGGTGACGGGCGACGCCGCAATCAGACATGCCGAACAGGGCCTGCATCAGGATACCTTCTCTCCCGCCCGCAGACGGGCGCTGCGGGCGCGCGGATTCTCCGCGATCTCGGGTTCGTCCGGCCGCACGGCGCGGCGCGTGAGGGAATTCATCGTCCGCCGGTGGTCGCAGGCGCAGGCCGGCAGTTCGGGAGGACAGATGCAGTCGCGGGCGGCGTCGGCCAGCCAGCGCTTGACGATCCTGTCCTCCAGGGAGTGGTAGGCGATCACGACCAGCCGGCCGCCCGGGGCCAGGCAGTCGGGAACGGCCTGCAGGGCCTCGTCCAACGCCGCCAGCTCGTCGTTGACGGCGATGCGCAGGGCCTGGAAGACGCGGCTGAGGGTGGCCTGCAGGCGCGGGCCCGCGCCCACCGCGCCGGCCACCGCCTCGCGCAGGCGGACCGTCGAGTCCAGCGGTTCGCGCGCGCCGGCCGCCACGACGGCCCGCGCGATGCGACGCGATTTCCGTTCCTCGCCGTAGCGCCAGAGCAGGTCCGCGAGCGCGTCGGCGTCCAGGCGCGACAGGAGTTCGGCCGCGGACTCGCCGGCGCCCGGATCGAAGCGCAGGTCCAGGGGCCCGTCCGCGCGGTAGGTGAAGCCCTTGTCGGGCCGGTCCAGTTGCGGCGAACTGACGCCCAGATCGAGGAGCACGCCGTCGACGTCGGGCCAGCCCTCGCGCGCCAGGGCTTCCGGCAGTCGGCGGAAGGAGATCGCGCGGCAGCGCAGCGCGGGACACGCCGCGGCCTGCTCCCGGCAGGCCGCCACGGCGTCGGGATCCAGGTCCAGCCCCAGCACGTCGGCCCCCGCGTCGAGCAGGCGCCTGGCGTGGCCGCCCAGGCCGAAGGTGCCGTCCACGAAACGGGTGCCCGGTCCGGGCCGGAGCAAAGAGACGGCGGTGTCGCAGAGGACGGGTGCGTGAGCGGGGGCGCTCACGAGACGGACGTCCCGTGACGGGCCGCCAGCGGTCCGGCGGCGACGGGGGCCGGCGCGTTCGAGCGGGCCCCGAGAACCAGGATGGCCCGCAGGTAGGCGTTCCAGCCGTCGAGCCACAGGCCGTGGCCGTAGACGCCCAGGCGGTGTCCCCAGTCGACGAGATCCGCGACCGCGCGATAGTCCACGTGCGCGAGATGCGCGCCGTCGAGGACGATCCTGCGGCCGCGGCGGGCCAGCCGGGGCGTGAGCGTCGAGATGATGCGGTTCAGGAGGCCGCGGTCGAGGCTGCCGGAGAGAACGACCCGAACATCGCCGTCGCGTTCACGGATCTCGAAGTCGAGGCCGCCCTCGAGGAGGTGCAGGTGCGGCGGCTGTCGGGTCGTCTCTCGCGGCATCGGGTTCCTTCCCTGTCCCGGTCCGCCCTCCCTGGCGGACCATCTGGCTCCATCCAACCTCCCGGCCGCCGATCCGTCGGCGACCCTCGCGTCAGAAGAAGTAGCGGCGCATGTAGTCGGCGTCCGGCCGCATGTTCTTCTCCTGGTGAACCGTGTAGACGTCCGTGTCCCACAGTTCGAGATGATCCCCCATGCCCACCACGAGCACGCGCTTGCCGATGCCCACGCTCTCGAGCGCGGGGACCGGCACCATCACGCGGCCCTGCTTGTCGGGGGTGATGTCGAAGGTGTTCGCGCTGATGTGACGGATGTTGGCCTGCATCTGGGCCGTGTCCGCGTCGTCCTTGGCCACCTGGAACACCACGTCCCAGGTCTCGACCGGATAGATCGACAGGCTTCCGTCCACGCCCGGCGTGACCACGTAGTCGTCCTGCGCGGCCTCTCCCCCGCGCCGGTGCCGGAAGGGGAGGTTGAACCGCCCCTTCGGGTCGACGGCGCGTTCGTAGGACCCGCTGAAGGTCCGTCTCGTCCGCTGCGCGTTGTCGGCTGGGTCGCTCATGTGGCCTGCTCTTCACCTATCCGTCGCCCGATCCTCATTTTCACCGCGATTCACCATTTCTAACCTCGGGACTTTATTACGTCACCATAGCTATGTCAAGGGGGCAAAATCCCTTTTTACTGATTTTCTCAATCAGCTGCAATACAACAAGTTACATCTACATAACTTGACATGATGTCGATACGGGAAATTTCAGGACCGTAGAGAAAAATCCGAGGAACGCGGCCGCAGGATGGATCGCCAGCCGAGATTGGTGGCTCGTCGGAAACGGAAGAGCATGACCAGGGCGCCGGCGGTATAGGCGATGGTCGAGGCCCAGGCGGCCCCCGTTTCCGCCCAGCGAGGGATCAGCACCAGCCCGGCCAGGATGTTGGTCGCCACCGTGACGCCGCTGGCCTGGGCGTTCCAGACCGGCCGCCCGCGACCGATGAAATCGCCGGCCAGCACCGATCCCGCGGCGAAGACGACGATGCCGGGCAGCAGGGCCCTGAGCGGGGCGGCCGACGGCGCGAAGACCTCCCCGAAGAGCAGGCGCAGCACCGGCTCGGCCACGGCGGCCAGGACCAGGGCGGCCGCGGCCGTGGCCATCACGCCCAGGCGCACGGCGCGGGCGGCCGTCTCGTCGCGCGGTGCGTCCGTCCGTTCGTCGGAGGAGGCGTAGACCAGCAGGGGTTGCAGGGCGCCCGGCAGGAGCCACAGCAGCTCGCCCACCATCACGGCCACGGCGTAGATGCCGACGGCCTCGGCGCCGTGCCACGCCGCCACCAGGGCGAGATCGAGGCGGAGATGGAGCAGGGAGGCGACGGATGAGAGCTGCCCCAACCAGCCGGCGCGCAGGGTCCGGAGCATGAGCGCGGGAAGAGGCTCGGCCGGTGTCGGGCCGTGTCGTCCGGCGAGCCGGGCCAGGATCACCAGCGCCGTCAGGGCCGCCACGCCCTGGGCCGCCCCATAGGCCGCGACCGCACCGCCCAGATCCAGCCTGTCGCGGGCCAGCAGCGCTGCGAGGAGACCGAGATGCAGCACCGCGCGGCAGAGATTCACGGCCGGTCCCGTCAACAGACGTCCCCGGGCCAGCAGGTCGTAGAAGAGGATGTCGAAGGCCAGCAGGGCGAGAGTGCCGACCAGGGCCCAGAGGGCGACGTCGGCATTCCAGTCGAGGTGGGTCCGGGCCGCCGCGTCGGCGCCCCCATGCCAGGCGACCAGCCCCGCCAGGGCGACGACCAGGCCGGCGACGCCGAGCCAGGCCATCTGTGCCCGCAGCATGCGGGCCAGAGGAACACGGCCGCTGCGCAGGTCGGGCACGGCCGCCAGGCCGAGTCCCCCGTTGGCCAGCGCCGCCGCGAAGAGCACGACGGTGACCGTCAGCGCGTAGTGGCCCTGTCCCGCCGGTCCCAGGGCGCGGGCGATCAGCAGGCCGCAGACGGCGCCGAGCCCCGCCTGCGCCAGTCGCGAGGCCAGGATCGCCCCCCCCTTGCGCAGGAGCATCAGGCACGCCCCTTCCGGCGCAGACGGCGCAGCAGACGCCAAAGGCGGCCACCCGCCGTGTGCCGTGTGTAGCTGCCCCGGATGGTCTCCTCGGTGCCGACCAGTTTCTTGAAGTTGGCGACGCCGGCCTGCCCGCCGTGCGCGCCCAGATCGAGCCAGGCGGCTCCCCGGCGGCAGGACTCCTCGATGTCCGTCCAGACCAGCAGCGTCGACGGGAAGAGTTCGCGGCTGCGCTCCCGGACGGAAGCGGCCAGCCAGGCGGTCACGGTGTCCCCGTCCATCAGGTTGAAGTGGGCGCCGAGCAGGTCGCCCTCGAACCGCACCGTGGTGCAGAAGACCCGGCCCTCGCCACCGGCCAGCAGATCGCCCAGGAGCCCGCGGTCCGTGGGGGCCGTCCCCCAGCGTCGCGCGGCCTTCCGGTAGATGGGATAGAACTCGTCGAGTATGGCCGGATCGTCGGTGACCCCGGTGACGCAGCCGCGGCGCAGGGCCTTGTTGCGCTCGTTGCGGCGGTTCTTCTTCATCAGGTGGCGCTCGACGTGCTCCACACCCCCGCTCAGGGACATGACCGCCACGGGGACCGCCTCGCGGACGAAGCCCCTCCCCTCCAGTTCCGGCGCCAGGGCGTGGTCCCAGTCGCCGGACAGGTGCAGGGCCGTGGTCAGGACCAGGGGTCCGCCCGTCTCCTCGTCGAGCTTGGCCAGCAGCGCCACGACCGCCGACGCGGCCGCCTCGCCGGAGATCCCATCGGCCACCAGCGGCGATCCGCTGGTGCCGTCGTAGTGGCCCTCGACGACACGGAACGGTCCCCGCCGGGTCTCGAGCAGGACCAGTCCCGCGAGCGGCGTTCCGCCCCGCTCCGCCGTGAGCCACAGGCCCGACCGGCCGGGCAGGCGCTCGGCGAGGGCGCGGGTCCAGACCGTCAGATGGGTGAAGCCGGGCGCGGCGTTCGCGTCCAGCAGGGCGTGCCAGCTCCGGGGCGGTTCGGCGCCCCGGTGCACCCGCACATCGAGCGTCCCGTTCAAGACCGGGCCTCCGGGCACGGCGGCCGCTGGCGATCCCGACCCGTGGTCGTCATGACGGACCTCCCAGGGGTCAACGCACGAGCGTGACGGGTTTGATCGCGACCTGCCCCTCGAGGGCCACGCGCGCCAGGTAGATGCCCGAGGCCACGGGATTGCCCTCCAGGTTGACGCCCGTCCAGAACGGTGTGTCTGCGGCGACGTGCGGGTCCCGGTACACGAGCTGTCCCTCGATGGTGTAGATCTCCACGTTCGCGCCGCCCTCCAGGGAATACTGGCCCCAGACCACCTCGGCGTCGATGCGTCCCAGATAGAGTCCCGCATGCTCGGCCGGCTTCAGGGGATTCGGGTAGATGTAGAGCCGGTCCAGGGGCCCGGCGGTCGACGACGTCGCCGCGCCGACCTCGATCAGCATGGCGCCGCCCTCGGTTCCGGCCACCAGCCGGGCGCCCGAAGCGTCGCTGTCCAGTTCCCGGATCATGCCGTCGGGCAGGCCGTGGATGATGCTCGGCGAGTAGTACGCGCCCAGCCCGAAGCCGGCGTAGTGCCCGGCGCCGGTGTAGGCGTCCACGAGGATCTCGTCGTCGCGGATCTTGACGCGGTCCAGTCCCGCGGCGTGGGCCACCCAGAGATCGTCGTTGCGGTCCAGTTCGATGTCCAGGACGGACCCCTGCATCAGGCCGACCTGGGAGGTGCTGCCCGTCTCGCGCACGGTGTGCAGGTGCGTGACGTTGATGTAGTCCTCGGGAACGCCCACGCCGTACCCGTCGAGGCGGAAGTGGACGACTCCGCCGCCGCCGCCCACCCAGGCGGTGCCGTCGCTGGCGACGGCCACGGCCTTGGCGCCGGTGCAGTCGAAGGACGAGCCGGAGATGCCCGCCAGCGGCGGCGTCCAGAAGTCGTCGGTCTGGTCGTCCCAGGTCAGGGGCGCGTCGCCGTCCGCATCGAGGCCGTTGACGTCCCAGAGGACGAGCCCCACGTCGGTCACGACGAACCAGATCCGGTCGGGCGAGACGCCGATCGCGGCGTCGACGACGTTGTCGCTGCCGAGGCCCGTGTTGTCCGTGGGCAGATGCAGCCAGGCGCCCGGATCCTGCCAGGACGCGGGATCGATCAGCACGTCCACGCCGTCGCGATCGCTCATCAGCAGGACCGGGCCTTCGTCGTGGTGGGCGATGCGCTGGATGCGATTGCCCGCCAGCTCCGAGTTGTCGCGGTTCAGATGGTCGCAGTCGGGCAGGTCGGGCCGGTAGCGGATGACGCCGCCGGCGCCGAACTGGGTCATCCAGATCTCGCCGTCGGGCGTCGCGTGCACGTCGAGGAAACCGCCGTCGATGTTGAACAGGCCCACCGAGTCGGGCGTGTCGGCGGCCGGGATGTAGACCTGGTGCCATGCGCCGTCCAGGTAGCGCGCGAAGCCCGCGCCCTGGCGGGCGCCCAGCCAGACGCCCCCGTCCGGCGACACGGCCACGCCGTCCACGGACGGGAAGAGAAGCTCATCGGTGGTCCACGTCGTCCAGTCGACGCCGTCGTAGCCGGCCGTCCAGGCGCGCAGGGCCTTGTAGTTGGCCTGGTAGGGGCGCAGCGCCCCCCCGGCCCGGAGCCGGTCCCCGCCGGCCAGGACCTGAGCCCCGTAGGCGGGCAGATCGCCCGCCTCCCAAGCGGAACCGGTCCAGCGGTGGAGCCGTCCGGTGGCGACGGTGCCCGCCGTCAGCGCCCACACGTCGCCGCCGTAGGAGGCCAGGGAAAGGACCGAGGCGTCGATGTCCCCCAGGAGCGACCAGGACTGGAGATCGTCGTCCCAGACCCACACGCCGCCGGGCGCGCCGGCCAGCAACCCCGCGGCGGAATCGTTCAGGAGGCAGGCGACGCTCGTGTAGCCGATGCCGGTGCTCCTGTCGGTGAAGGCGTTCTCGCGCAGCCTGGACACGCCCTCGTCGGTGGCGATCCAGAGGTCGTCGCCCACGAAGACCAGATCGAGGATGCGGTCGTTGACGAGTCCGCCCTGGGTGCCGTCGCTGGTGACGATGTTGCCCGGCACCCCGCTGCTGATGACGCCGACGCCGCCGTTGCTCAATCCGAAGTAGACCCGCTCGCTGCCCGCCCACTCCGTCGCCGCGACGGCGGAGACGGACAGGTCCGTGCCGATGTTGGTGAAGAGGCGGAAGTCGGGAACGTCGCCGTCCAGCGTGATCTTGGTCAGGCCGCCGCCGTCGGTGGCCACCCAGACGTCGCTTCCGTAGGCCGCCAGGTCCGTCACGCGATTGCTGCTCAGCCCCTCGCGGCTGGTCCAGCGCTCGTAGATGCCGTCCCCTCCCTGGTCCCAGACCAGGACGCCGCCGTCGGCGAGTCCCGCGTAGAGCCGTCCCTCGAGGGGCAGCAGGGCGACGCATTCCTGGGCGCTGCCGAGCGTGCCGATGGTCACGCTCTGCGCCTGCGCCGCGAGCGGCAGCAGGATGAGTCCGCACGCGAGAAGACCTCTTGCACGCGCGGAAGCTGGTCCGATGTGTCTCAACGATCGTCCTCCTCGTCGGCCCCCGCGCCGAACCGGGTCACCCCGGCCGGATCGCGCCACAGGGCCAGTATCCTCGCGACGGCGTCAGGACCGGCCCAATCGCCGGTCAGGCCCGCCGCCGGCAGCGACAGTCTCCACATCTCGCGCAGGGTGGCCGAATCGTCCTCGCGGACGGCCTCCAGCGCCGCGGTCGCCAGGGGTGCGCCGCGCAGGGTCAGCCGGCCGCGCAGCAGGGACCAGCAGAGGGGGGCCTGCCAGGGCATGCCCCGCGGCCGCCCGTCCCGACCGACCACCAGGCGCTGGGTCCACGCCAGTTCGGACGCACCGCGCGGATGGACCCTCAGGGATCGCCAGGTCCAGCCCGGCACCAGGCCGGAGATCAGGAAGGGCACGACCGTCAATCCCGCCGACACGGCGCCGCAGGCCAGATCGCGCAGCCGGCCCAGCGCGGCAGCCACCGGGTGCACGGCGCCGGGATCGAGCACGGCGCTGACGTCGTGGCCGAAGGTCTCGTGGCGGGATCCCTCCCGTAACAAGGACGCCTCGTCCACTCGCCAGCGCAAGCGGATGCGCCGGCTGCGCAGCAGGGCCAGGTTCCGCAGCTCCTTCAGCCCGCCGTCCGGCCATCGCCAGAAAACGACCTGCGAGATGCGATAGCGCCGGACCACGGACACGAGTCGGCCGGCGTCGCCCAGGCACGGCACCTCGCCGCGGGCCAGCGGCGTGGTTTCCTCCCCCGCCGCGGGCGTCAGGTAGCCGACCGCGTCCAGACCCAGTTCCCTCAGGTCGCCGGCCTCGGCCAGCCAGGCCCCGATCTCGCGCGGCGCGCCCACGAGCAGCGTGCGCTCGAGGGAGAGATAGCCGTGCTCCATGCTCACGCGCAAGCGCCGGAAGAACCGCTCGCCCACCGTGACCGCGAGAGCGAACAGGGGAATGAACAGCAGGAGGACGGCCCGGCTGTACACGGACTGGTGGCTGAGATAGGTGCTCGCCAGCAACAGCAGGGAGACCGTGGCCACCTGCTGCAGACGCTCGCCGGCGCGGGCGGGTCGCCGTAGCGCGCCCGAGCGGTAGCGTCCCAGGAAGATGAAGGACACCGTCGTCAGCAGGTTGGCGAACAGGAGCAGGGGCCGGTACTCCGCCAGCGGGTACAGGGGATCGGCGAAGAGGGACGTCGCCGCCGCGCGCAGGCCGTAGGCGCCGAGAAAGGCCAGGTTGAGGGCCGCCAGGTCCACCAGCCAGAACAGCAGCGTGCTCAGGGGATCTCGCCAGCGCTTGATCAGGTAGACGAGCATCCCCCATTTCTCGTAGAAGGAGATGAGGCTGCCCAGATGGAGCCAGAAGCTCTTGTCCCGCACGCCGGCCGCGCTCTGCCGGCGGTGGCGGTGGATGAAGCGGGCGTCGGGCACGTAGAGCACCTCGCAACCGGCCTGCCACATGCGGTAGCACCAGTCCACGTCCTCGAAGTAGAGGAAGAACCGCTCGTCGATCGGGCCGACGCGCGCCACGGCCGACCGCCTGACCAGCATGCAGCCACCCAGGACCCAGTCGACCGTGCGCGCGGACATGTGGTCGAAGTCACGCATGAGGTGGCGGGCGACGGCGTGCGACTTCGGGAAGAGCTTGCCCAGGAAGGTGCGGCGCATGAGCAGGGTGGTGAGTGTGTAGAAGCGGCGGCAGGAGTCCTGGATGGTGCCGTCCTCGTTGAGGAGCTGCGGGCCGATGATGCCGGCCTGCGGCGACCCGTCCGCGGCGTCGAGCATGGCGTCCACGGCGCCGGGCTGGACGACGATGTCCGGATTGAGCAGCAGCGTGTAGTCCGCGTCGTGCACGCCCATGCCCGCGTTGCAGCCGCGCGCGTAGCCCTCGTTGCGGCTGTTGACGAGCCACTGCACCTCGGGAAAACGGTCCCGCACCTCCGGCAGGCCCGCCTCGGTTGAGGCGTTGTCCACCACAACGACGCCGTATTCGCAGCGCGGCGGACAGCGCCGCAACGATTCGAGGCAGCGCACGAGATCGTCGCAGGTGTTGTAGTGCACGATGACGATGGACAGCTTCAACCTAGGACCTCACCAAGGCGCCGGGACGGAGTGCGGGGCGGATCACGGGATGCGCCTGAAGCGCAGGGTCCAGACCATCCACATGGCCTCCCAGATGATCTTCTTCGACATCTTGGAAACGCCGACCTGCCGGTCGACGAACATGATCGGGATCTCCTTGATGCGGAAGTCGCGCTTCCAGCAGTGGTAGTTCAACTCGATCTGGAAGGAGTAACCGCCGCTCTTGATGCCCTGCAGGGGCAGGGCTTCCAGCACCTCGCGGCGGAAGCACTTGAAGCCGCCGGTCGAGTCCTTGATGGGCATGCCCGTGACGCACCGCGCGTAGAGGTTGGCGCCCACGCTCAGGATCACGCGGCTCAGGGGCCAGTTGACGACCGTGATGCCGTTGAGGTAGCGGCTGCCGAGCACGACGTCGTGCGTCTCGATCTCGCGGAGGAATTCGTCCAGGGCCACGGGATCGTGGCTGAAGTCGGCGTCCATCTCGAAGATGGCCTCGGCGTCCGTGTTGGCGAGCACCCACTGGAACCCCGCGATGTAGGCGGCGCCGAGCCCCTCCTTGACCGCACGCTCCAGGATGCGGACCCGCCCGCCGAAATCGGGCAGGGCCTTGACGATGTCGGCCGTGCCGTCGGGCGAGCTGTCGTCGACGACCAGCACCGAGATGTCGACGTGTCGTTCGAGGACGGCCGGCACGATGCGGCCGATGTTGTCCGCCTCGTTGTACGTCGGGATCACGACGACGCTCTTCAAGCCCGCTCCCTCCGGGTTCGGGATCCGTCACCCGCGACGCCTCCGTCGCGGGGCCGCCGGGCAAAGCCGGCGCCGAAGACCAGCAGCGACACTATCAGCAAAAGTCCGACGGCGGCGACGGTCAATCCGAGTTTCAGGGCCGGATCCCGATAGGTGAAGGTCACCGTGTGCTCGCCGGCGGGCAGCGCGACGGCCCGCAGCACGTGGTCGGCCTTCAGCAGGGTCGCCGCTTCGCCGTCGACGCGGACGGACCAGCCCGGCATCCACATGTCGGCCAGCACCAGGATCGCGGGCGCCGACGGCGCCGCGCGCAGCACGACCTCGTTCATCCCATCGGCCAGGAACTCCACCGCGGGCGGGCGTCCGGACGCGGCGATCGGGAGCGGATCGGGCGGGGCGTCCAGCAGGACCCGTTCCGCCACGGGTTCCTCGCCCGCCTCCAGGCCGGTCAGGAACGCGTCCAGGTCGCCCGTGACCGGCGCCCAGGACGAGACGAGGCGCGCACGGGGCAGGGCGTTGCGGTTGCGGTAGAACACGCGTGACCCGGCGACGATCGGCGCCTTGTCGAGTGCGAGGCCCAGTTCCTCCAGGCGCGGGATCAGCGCGTCGGGCAGGCGGCGGTCGAAGACCAGATGGTCGGCGGCCAGCCAGTTGGCGATGCGGCCGGCCGGACGCGCGGGATCGTAGAGCAGGGACCGGATCCGCTCGTAGGCCGCGAGCTTGGCCGGGTGATACCCCCCCAGGGAGCGCACGCCCGCGATCATGCCGTCGCTCTTGCCGGAGTCGCGTCCGAGGGGCCAGGCGCGCTCGTGTCCCAGCCGGTCCGCCAGGACGAGCATGTCCGCGTCGGGGCGGATGCTCTCCCGGTGCCGCGTGCCGGGTTCGAGCATGCCCGGCGCGTCGGCCATGGACATCGCCCCGGCCGTGTTGCGGAAGACCTGCTTCAGGGATCGTTCCGGGTGGGTGATCCGGCGATCCACGGCGAACATGTCCGCGACCAGCAAGGCCAGGAGGATCCAGACCAGGCCGCGGGTCCGGAAACCCTCGTGACGGAGGGCGGCCAGGCCGGCGGCGCCGGCCAGCATCAGCAGGACGCCGACGCGGAGCAGATCGGCGGACTGCAGTCGCCAGGCCACCGCCAGGATCGCGGGACCGGGCGCGGGCCGGCCGGCCGCGGCGGCCAGATCCAGGAGCCGCGACGCGTGCGGCGACTGCCAGATCCCCGCGCCGCCGAGCGTCAGGACGACGCCGAGACCGGCCACGGCGAAGGCGACCACGCGCCACCGGCGGCCGGCGGCCGGACCGGCGTCGGCGAGTCGCGCGGAACCGACGGCCGCCAGCACGGCGACGGCGAAGCCGGTCAGGGTGAGGATCATAGACGGCACGCGGAACTTGTTGAAGTACGGCAGGAGATCGTAGCAGGGCTGGTAGAGCAACGGGAAGAAGCGTCCGAAGGAGATCAGCAGCGACAGCACCGCCAGCGCTGCCAGCGTCCGCGACAGCCATCGCTCCCGCGAGGCCAGTCCCGCGCCCGCGAGCAGCAGCGGCAGCAGGCCGAGATAGTTGGGATAGTCGGTGAAGGGCATCAGGCCCTGGTAGGTGCCCTGGCCGAAGCCGGCGGCCGAGGGCATGACGAGCGTGGCGAGCTCGCGCGGCGACAGGCTCCAGCCGGTGGCGAACTCGTAGCTGGCGCCGCCGCCGGCCTCGGCCATGCCACGGATGGACAGTCCCGCGTAGTGCTGCACGGGCAGCAGCAGGACCGACCCGACGGCGAAGGCCAGCACGACGGCCAGGGCCACGCCGACGGTCTCCCGCCAGGGCGGGACGCCCCGGGGACGGGCGGCCAGGGCGGCGATCCAGCGGGCCGCGACGACCAGGCCGACGGCCAGCAGCGTGTAGTAGATGATCTGGATGTGCCCGCACAGGATCTGCAGGCCCAGCAGCAGGGCCAGCCCCCCCACGCTCCGGCGGCTGCGGCCCCGGAGGATCTCGATCGTCAGGCCGACGACCCAGGGCAGGTACATGGCCGTCATCAGCTTGGAGCCGTGCCCGTGCACGCCCCAGGCGACGATCTTCGGCATCATCAGCCAGAGCGCGGCGCCCAGCAGCCTGGACGACCAGGGCAGGCCGCGGCGTCCCAGCAGCCAGACCATCCCCAGGCCGCCGAACAGCATGTGCGCCAGCAGCCAGGTCATCAGGGGGAAGCCGACGTCGTCCTGCAGGCGCGTGAGCAGCTCGCGGGGCGGATAGACGAAGCGGTTGTACGACATGGAGCCGAAGGTCGGCATGCCGCAGAAGATGTAGGGGTTCCACTGGGGATAGCGCCCCTCGGCGAACTCGGCGTCGCCGACCACCTGGAAGGCGTTGGCGTTGCTGGCGTCGCTGCTCCGGTAGATGTCGCCGCGGAAGAGGATCTCGGGATGGACCAGGGCCACGACGGCCAGCAGCGCGGCGAACGCCAGGCACCAGCGGCGCAAATCGCCATCGGTGCCGAAGCCCGAGCGGATCCGGTTGGCCAGGGTCAACAATGCGGGCCTTTCGTATCGGGTGCCCGGGTGACGAGAGACGAGGATATCATCCGGTCTTCGCGCCTGTCCAGTTCAGTAGCGGCTCGCGGACCGTCCAGCCAGCTCGTCCACCGCGCCGTCGAGCAGGGCGCGGGCGGCGGCCCGGCGGCCGTGCCACAGGTGCCAGACGGCATGCCCGAGCAGGAAGGCCGCCTGGCCGGGCACCAGCGGCAGGCGCCGCGCCCCGCGCCAGTGACGGTTCAGCAGGCGCAGGTGGCTGCGGCTGCGCATGTAGAGCTTGCGCGGCGAGACATCGCCGATCGAGGCGCTGACCTTGTGCAGCACGATCGCGCGGGGGACGTGCAGCACCCGGCCGCCCGCCGCCCGGAGCCGCAGACTGTAGTCCGTGTCCTCCGCGTAGAGGACGTAGCCCTCGTCGAGGTCGCCGAGGATCTCGACCGCGTGCCGGGTGAGCATCATGGCGCAGCCCGTGGCGAAATCGACGAAACGGTTCTCGAAGCCGCGCCGGCCGGCCAGCTGGCGGATGCCGTCGTGCCGGATCCAGCCGCTGTGGCGGCCGATGCGGCCGCCGTCGTACCAGATGCGCGACGGTTCCGCCGCGTAGCAGATGCGCGGCGAGGCGGCCCAGGCGTGGGGCTCCTCCTCCATGGCCTCGACAAGGCCGCGCAGGCTTCCCTCGGGCACGATGGTGTCGTTGTTCAGCAGGAGGACATAGTCCGGCAGGCCCGTTTCCCGGAGGTGGCGCAGGCCGAGGTTGTTGCCGCCGGCCCAGTAGAGGTTGTCCGGCGAGGCCACGAGGTCCACCGAGGGGAAGGCGCCGCGGCAGAACTCGAGCGAATCGTCCGCGGAGCCGTTGTCCACCAGCACCACCCGCAGCGCGTCGTATCCGTTGGACAGCAGCGAACCGATGCAGTCGCCCAGCAGATCGCGCCCGTTCCAGTTGACGACGATCACCGCCAGCGTGGGCGTGCGCGGGGGGTCAGATGCGGCGCCGGACACGGTACTCGGTCTCGGGGTGGTGGCCGGCCACGACCAGTTCGGCGATCAGGCCGAGGCTGACGAATTGGATGGCGAGGATAACGAAGGTCACCCCCAGCAGCATCAGGGGCCTGATGTGCAGGCCGTGCCCCAGCGCCCAGCGTCCCAGGAACCAGAGCAGGATCAGCCCGCCCGCGGAGAACAGGGCGGTGCCGATGCGCCCGAAGAGATGCAGGGGCGACGAGGCGCGCGAACTGAGGAACACCAGGGTCAGCAGGTCCAGGAAACCGTTGACGAAGCGGGCGGCTCCGTACTTGGTCGCGCCGTACTTCCGCTCGTGGTGCCGGACCGGCAGCTCGGTGACCCGGAAGCCCTCCTGGTGCGCCTGCGCGGGGATGTAGCGGTGCATCTCGCCGTAGAGGCGCACGGCCTCGGTGACCTCGCGCCGGTAGGCCTTCAGACCGCAGTTGAAGTCGTGCAGGCGGAGCCCGGTGACTCGGCTGGTGACGGCGTTGAAGATCTTCGAGGTGTTGTTCTTGATGAAGGAGTCCTTGCGGTCCTGCTTCCAGCCGGACACGAGATCGTAGCCCTCCTCCAGCTTGGCGACCAGCGCCGGGATCTCGTCCGGGTCGTCCTGGAGATCGGCGTCCATGGTGACGACGTAGGTGCCCCGCGCGGCGGAGAAGCCGGCCGACAGCGCGGCGGCCTTGCCGTAGTTGCGCGTGAACTGGATGCCGCGCACGGCGGGATTCCGCTCGTGCAGCCGTTCCACGACCGCGGTCGTCCCGTCGCTGCTGCCGTCGTCGATGATCCAGACCTCGTAGGAGAATCCGGCACCGTCGGCGGCGGCGGCGATGCGCGACGTCAGCTCGGGCAGGGATTCCGCCTCGTCGAGGGCGGGCACGACCACCGAGATGTCGGGAGCTTCATCCGTCAAGGCGTCGCCTCCTCTCCAGCACCCACGCGACCTCCTGCCGCAGTCCCTCGGCGAAGGGCACGACCGACTCGTAGCCGAGGGCCTCGCGGGCCAGGTCGGGCGCGGACCAGGTGTCCCGCACGTCGCCCTTCTCCGTCGACACGTGCTCGAGCACGGGCTTCACGTCGGGCGCGGCCTCGGCGAGCAGGTCGCGCATCACGTCGAGCGCCTCCTTGAGGGAGATGCGCGCGCCGCCGCCCACGTTGTAGACCCCCCAGGGGCCCTCGGCCCCCACGGCCAGCAGGTTCGCGATCACGGCGTCGGCGACGAAGGTGAAATCCCGGGTCTGCTCGCCGTCCCCGTAGATGCGCCAGACGCCGCCGTCGAGGGCGGCCTCGAGGAACTTGCGGAAGGCCATGTCCGGGCGCTGGCGCGGCCCGAAGACCGTGAAGTAGCGCAGGGCGCTGACCGGCACGCCGAAGTTGGCGGCGTAGAGCACGCAGAGGTGCTCCGCGGCGAGCTTGGTGACGCCGTAGGGCGAGAAGGGCTGGGGCAGCGCGGTTTCCGCGACCGGCAGGTCGGTCCGCTCGCCGTAGATCGAGCTGCTGCTGGAGTAGACGAACCGCACGAGCCCGCGCGCCACCCGCTCGTCCTTGCAGGCCTCGAGAAGCCGCTGGGTCGCCTTGAGGTTGCGGTCCAGGTAGTCCTGGAAATGCGCGCCCCAGCTCGCCCTCACGCCGGCCTGGGCGGCGAGATGGAAGACCGCCGTCGCCCCCTCGAGGAGCTCGAGGGCGTCCAGGTCGTTCAGGTCCGCGTGTCGGAAGTCGAAGCGGGGATGGTCCGCGAAGCCCGTCAGGTGTTCGCGCTTCTGCGCCGGATCGTAGTAGTCGTTCAGGGCGTCGACGCCGGTCACGCGGCAGCCCAGATCGAGCAGGGCCTCGGTGAGGTGGCTGCCGATGAAGCCCGCGCATCCCGTGACCACGACCCGCGAGCCCTCGGCCAGCGCGGGATGGAGCGCCCGGGGCGCCGCGATGTCGACCTTGCCGTTGCCGCCGCTCATGAGTCCTCCCCGTCCGTGACGGTACCGGGCGCCGCCGCGCCGTCGATCAGTTCCTGCAGCATGCGGTCCATCCTCTCGCTGGGCTGGTCGAAACGAGCCTTCCATTCCGCTATGACTTCCCGGCAGCCCGGCACGTCGCCGGCCCGGTAGTGAACCATGAACATGTGCTGATAGACGCGGGGGTCGTCCGGCGTCCGTTCCATCATGGCCTCCATCCAGGCCTCGGCCTCCTCGAAGGCCTCGTAGCGCAGCATCGAGTTCAGGACCTGGTCCACGGCCGCCCGCGCGTCCTGCGGCGGTATCCGGTCGTGGATCTTCATGATGTGCGCCGCGGCCTCGTCGGACTTGCCGCGGGCCACGAGGACCATGGGGTAGAGATCGGACAGCATGGGGAAGGTCGGGTCGAAGGCCGCGGCCAGGTGGAAGGCCGCCTCCGACTTGGCCATCTCCTCGTCGTAGCCGGCCGTGTCCTCGACCGGCAGCGATTCGGCCTGGATCAGGTACTGGTAGCCGGCGCGGATCAGGCCCGCCGGGTAGTTGCCGATGAGGTTCTCGGCGTTCTGGTCGAAATAGACGTCCTCGCGGTGTGCGCCCGTGAGTTCGGCAAGGCCGTCCACGCGCCACGTGCGCTCCCCGAGCAGCTGCCGGGAATCCTCGCCGTCGCCCGTGATGTCGATGCCGTTCATCTGCTCGAACCGGCGCTGACGTCCCTCATCGTCGCCGCCCAGCGTGGCGCCGTAGCCGTAGAGGCCGTACATGTTGGCCATCATGCGGTCGGGATCGACCGACGGCATGCCCTCCTCGTTGCGCCGCCCCGTGAAGCGGTAGGCCAGCCCCTCCATCTCCATCATGTCGTAGTAGCGGTGCATGTTGCTCTCGGGAATGGTCACCGCGAAGAACACCGGCCTCTTGCCCATGGCCTGCTCGAGGATGTCGTGGACCATGTAGTCCTTGACGTAGACGGTCTCCTGCCGGCCGGTGTCCGGATCCTCGTAGCGGATGGCCCGCATCGACTCGATCTCCTCGTCGCTGTACGAGCAGGGCAGGGGCGGATCGCCGCGCTTGAGCTGCTTGATGTACCAGGGCAGGTTGATCAGGGCCAGGTTCACGACCGTGACGTCGCGCCGGAAGCCCTCCACCTCCTGGAGGTACCAGAGGGGGAAGGTGTCGTTGTCCCCGTTGGTGAAGACGATGGCGTCGGGATCGAGCCCGGCCATCAGGTTCCAGGCGTATTCCCGGGCCACGGCGTTGTCGGTGCGATCGTGCTCGAACCACTTGACGTGACCGGGCACCATGGGCAGCAGGGGCATGAGGATCAGCAGCCCCGCCACGATGGCCACGACCGGCTTGATGCGGATCGGCGGCGGTCCCTCCCTCCCGCGGAGCCCTTGCCCGGCCCGTCCCAGCGGACCGGCCAGGTAACGCAGCAGCGCCGCGGCGCCCAGGCCGATGAACACGGCGAAGAACAGGAAGCCCGCAAAGAAGAAGTAGTCGCGGTCGCGCACCTCGTGGTCGCTGAAGTTGAGGTAGAAGTTGAGGATGTCGGCGTTGATCAGGTAGTTGACGAGCAGCATCCAGGCCCAGGGGCGGGCGCGCCACAACGCGTGGATGGCGCCCAGCAGGCCCAGGAAGATCGGGCCGAAGATGACGGCCAGCTGATTTGCGCGCAGGGCGCCCAGGTCGATGTAGGTGAACTGCCCGAGCAGGTACGTGTAGTAGTACTTCACCTGCCACCAGAGATCGGCCTTGCGCACGAAGGGATCGATGGGCGGGTACTGCTCGCGCCGCAGCACCGTCATGAGGGTGGCGAAGTTGTCGGGCTGGGACTGGTTGATCGCCGGGTCCAGCCCCGCGCGGATCAGCATGAAGAGATGAACCGACAGGCCCAGCATGAAGACGCCGACCGACACCAGCAGGAAGTGCTTCCCCGCGAAGCTGCGCACCACGGCCAGCGAGAGCAGGACGATCAGCCCGCCTGTCAGCACGAAGCTGTCGTTGATCATCGTCGACAGCAAAAACAGGCCCAGCCCGAAGCTCAGGCCCAGCAGGTCGAGGACCTCGAGCCGACGACGGGCCGTCAGCAGGATCAGCACGAAGATGCCCGGATAGACGAGCAGCGTCCCCAGGTGGAAACCGACGCCCAGGCCGAGGAGATAGATCACCAGGTACAGCAGGCGATGGCTCTGCATCCGGTCGCTGATGTCGTGCCAGCGCAACGCAAGCCAGGTCAGGCAGCTGATCATGAAGGCCGCCAGGCCGTAGACCTCGGCCTCGATGGCGTTGTTCCAGTAGGTCTCGCTGAAGAGCAGGAACAGGGCGCCGACCACGCCGCCGGCGTGGGGCAGCCAGGCGGCGTCGGGATCGGCGCGACGGCCGATGTCCCGCACGATCAGGTAGATGAACATGACCGCCAGGGCGCTGAAGAAGGCCGACATGAAGTTGACGGCCTGGGCGGTGTCCATGATCCCCGACAGAACGATGTCGAAGCAGCGCCCGACCAGGACGTAGAGGGGCGTTCCCGGCTGGTGGGGTATGCCGAGGATATGCGACGTCGTGATGTACTCGCCGCAGTCCCAGAAGCACAGGGTCGAGGGGAGCGTCAGCCCGTAGACCGTCAGCGCGAGCAGGAACACGCCCGCGGAGATCAGGGTCGTGGGTTTTCTGATCCAGTCGGCTGCCGGCATGGCATTCCTTCGCTTGAGAGCATCGTCGTCCGGTTTCGACGGGACGGGCCGATCCGACCCGGATCATTCATGCGGGAGCGGCCCCCGATTGTCAACCGCCCGCTGGGGTCCGGCCCCGCAGAGCAACACGTCCGCGAGGCGGAGGTTCCGCCCGCGGCGCGGTTCAATCTCCGCCCGCGGCGTTCCGCTTCGCGACGCCGAGCGGTCCGGCCAGGAATAACACGCCCCCGACCAGGCTGACCAGCACCTGCACCAGGTAGGCCATGAACTCCACGGCCACGGCCTGGGAATCCAGCGCCACCACGCCGGTGGCCACGAAGAGTTCGGCCGCGGCCACCTCGCGCAGGCCGAGTCCGTTCAGGCTCACCGGCAAGGCGATCAGGATGCCCAGCAGGGGCACCAGGACGAAGAGCTGCAGGATCCGTTCCCCGTCCAGTTCGATGCCGAGCGCCGCGACGATCAGCACGTGGGTCGCCACGCGCAGGGCCTGGACCCCCGTCGCCAGGAGAAACAGCCGTCCCAGCCAGGCCGGACGGCGCCGGAAGAGACGGAATTCCGACACGAACTGATCGAACCGCTCCGCCACGGCCGGCCAGGGCAGGCGCGCGAGCGCGCGGGCGGCCACCGCCGACACGCGGCCCGACAGCAGGACGGCCAGGCCCCCGCTCCAGACGACCAGGGCCAGCACCAGCGCCATGACCGAAGGCAGCGACAGCCCCCAGGCCGCGGCCAGCCCGAAGGCCGCCAGCGCCAGCACCGTCAGGGCGCACAAACCCACCAGCCGATCCAGGGCCGTGCCGCTGAAGACCTTCACCGTCCGGCCCTCGCGACGTCCCAGGTCGAAGACCTTGACGGCGTCGCCGCCCACGTTGCCCAGCAGGAAATTGTTGAAGAACATCCCCACGAAGTAGAGGCGGATCATCTCGCGCCAGGGCGTGCCGAGGCCCGCGACGCGCAGGATCCAGCCCCACTGGACCGCGCCCGCCACCGCCGAGGTCGCGAAGACGGCCACGGCCAGGCCCAGCAGGGCCCAGTCCGGGTCGTCCACCACCTCGAGCAGCGAGGTCGAGGACACGTCGCGGAAGCGGAAGAGGAACCAGACCAGCAGGACGCTGACCGCCAGCTTGAGAACCATGCCGAAGGCACGCCGGTTCATGGGCGCCCCCCCCCTGTGCGGCCGGCGACCTCGGCGAAGAGCGACAGGGAGTCGTCGGCGCAGCGTCCCCAGTCGAAGGTCCGCGCCCAGGCCCGCGCCGCCTCGCTGAAGTCGCGCCAGCGGGCGTCGTCGGTCAGGAGCGAGAGGGCCGCCTCGGCCATGGCCGCGTCGTCGCCGTAGGGCGCGAGCAGACCGGTCTCCCCGTCCCGCACCGAGTCGCGCAGGCCCGGGCGGTCGCTGGCCACCACGGGCAGCCCGCAGGCGTTGGCCTCGACGACGGTCAGGCCCCAGCCCTCCTTGGGGCTCGGGTTGAGGAAGACCCGCGCGCGGTGCAGAACGCCGGCCAGGGCCGCGTCGTCCAGGTAGCCGGCGAAATCCACCGACGCCGTCAGGCCCAGACGCGCGACCACGCGGCGCAGGCGCGCCTCGTCAGGGCCGCGGCCCATGATCGTCATGCGGGCGCCTTCGATGCGCTCGCGGATTCGTGCGAAGGCGCGGATCGCCACGTCGAGGCTCTTGTAGCGGCGCAGCCGGCTCCAGGACACGATCAGCGGGGGCTCGTCGCGCGGCGGCGGCTCGGCGACCCGCAGGCGCGCGTGGTCGAGGCCGCAGTGGATGCAGCGCACGCGCGCGGCGGGCAGGCCGCGGGCGATCAGGTCGTCGCGGGTGGATTCGCTGATCACCTCGAAATCGGCGTCGCGGTACACCCAAGGCAGGGGGCGCTCGGCGGCCCAGACGTAGGCGGCGAGCAGCGGGTTGGCCTCGCGGAAGACGGTCGAACCGAAGAGGTGGGGCACCACCGCGAGCACGGGCACGCCGCGGGCGTAGAGGGGCGTGTAGAAGGGGATCTTGTTGATGTCCTCGACCAGGAGGTCGTAGTCGCGCTCGCGCAGCAGGCGTCGCACCACCCAGGGCAGGACGAAGTTGGCGACGGCCCAGTGGCCGTGGCGGCGGATGCGGACGCCGTCGACGGTCTCCCGGGCCGGCGCGCCGGACTGTCCCGAGACGACCAGGTCCACCTCGTGCCCCGCGGCCACGGCGCGCACGAGGATCTCGTGGAGATGGACCTCGGCGCCGCCGCCCAGGGGGTCGCGGATATCGCGCCAGTTCACAGCCAGGATCCGCAACGGCGACTCCCCCCCGATCCGGTTCACTCGCTCTTGGTCACCACGACGCCGATGGTCATCATCGTGTACAAGGCCCATCGCTTCTCGTGATTGCGATCGCGCCAACCGGCCAGCGCCCGGCCCAGCGGCGGCACGGGGTCGGGATACATGGGCAACTTCAGCCCCAGCTTCGTGAGAGTCAACTTGCGGATGGCCCGATACCACAGGCCCGGCACCATCCAGTCGCCGTAGGTCCTCACGACGCGTCCCCCGGCCTCGGTCGCCACACGTTCCAGGCGGCCGGGCGTGAACTGCGTCTCCCAGCCCGCGAACCATCGGTCCAGGGCGATCAGCGCCTGCTTGCCGACGGTGTAGTAGTGCCAGGTCTGGGGCACGTCGACCAGCAGGTGGCCGCCCGGCTTGAGCACGCGCAGATCCTCGCGCAGGAGCGGGAGCGGGTCGCGGAAATGCTCCAGCAATCCCTGGTGAAAAACCAG
>Ga0180436_10001242_pt1 | contig 25133 bp, 19 predicted proteins | sample SS_ome_2_FD_132434 | JGI IMG/M metagenome (GOLD analysis project Ga0180436, IMG submission 132434) | Hypersaline lake sediment archaeal communities from the Salton Sea, California, USA - SS_3_S_2 metaG | ecosystem: Environmental > Aquatic > Non-marine Saline and Alkaline > Hypersaline >... | reverse complement strand
CCAATGTAGCCGGTGCTGTGCCACAACCGATTTGCATGGTGACAAAACCAGTGGGAATCCCGGCTTCTGCAAATATCAGCGCTGCCTCCATGGCCTCGGTATCGCAGGTCAAGGGGCTGATGGTGGCTTGAAAATTGGAGATAATGGGCCTTTTTTTAAGCACATCGCGGCCGCCGGCCATGGCGGCGGCCATTTCGACACTCCCTTCAGCTGCGAGTCGATTGACAGCCGTCATGGCTTGAATATGTTTTTCGGTGTTGTTCGCCAGGGCCTGCAATTCATAGAGGGGTTGGGTTGCAGCCGGTCGATTTTGGGCACTGACGCAGGGCCATAATAACGAGATTTGTGGCAAAAAGTCGGCTACCCGGGCTGCATCGGCCAAATCAGCATAGGTGGAATTACGGATCTGACCGGAATTCAGGTCCTTTACCTTCAGACCCGTGCCATCCAGACACAGGTATCCCTGCTGGCCATTGAGGACCAAATCGTTTTCGGGAGAGCGGGCACACAGTGAATAGGTGTCCGGTGCTTTTTGAATGGCGTTTTCAACAACATCGGCTGGAAAGCGAACCCTATTTTTGGGGCGGTCGATTTGTAAGCCCAAATCTTCAAGGTCCCTCAAGCGGTTGTCATCAAGGGGCATGAGCAGGCCGGTTTCTTCAAGAATCTGAAGACTGGCTTGATGAATCTGCAGGATGTCTTTTTTGGACAGCAGTTGGAGATCCGCTTTCCATTGAACCGGTTTAATCATAATCCATTTTCACTCGTTATTGTATTGGGCTAATCGTACGGTTGCATCGCGTCCATGGCTTCCTGCCATGGTCGTTTAACTGGCTCAGGAAAATCCACTGGAAGGATTCGGTGAACAGGCATTGCCGCCGTCGGATGAGCCCATAATACTGGCAGCACTCAAAACCTTTTTGACCTGCGGACTACAACAGCAGGGGCATGTAATCTCCTCTTTGTCGCTACTGAAGATCAGCTTTTCGAAGGTATGTGAACAGTCATTACATTGGAATTCATAAATCGGCATGTGTGTTTCTCCTTGAATGAGATTGGTGATATCATAATTAATCCCCGGACGCCATTTGTCAAATCCTTTGATAGGTTATTGCCATGATGGTCCGTTCGAGTTCCTGGACGCTGGTTATCTGCGTGATCGGCATTCGCCGCTCCGTGACCAAGATTACATTGATTCAAACTCTATGCCACATCTTTGCAATGAGGCACTATTTTTATCGATAATCTCACATTTCAGATAATGCCGGTCGGTATGTCATGGGAAATAAGGGGACTCCTTTTCAGCAGTTTTGAAACGAAGCAGTTTTTGACAATCAATAGCATACATGTGGCAGGTGTCCCCTGACAATCTAAAACTCGAAAGGCCTATCAGCTTCGTATTTTTAGTATTTACAATCAGAAATGGATTGACAGATCCGGTTGGGATCGGTATCGTGCCGTCAGGTAACGCCGGGTAGCGCTACATAGCGTTACCCGTTGCGCTTAAAAATGATCTCTCCCGGCAGGTATATATGACAAACACCAAACAAGCACCCCTTGACCCCAGATTTGCGAGCTATCTATTGGAGTCCATGGCTGATGGCGTTTTTACTCTCAATCGCTCCGGAGAAATAACCTCCTGGAACACTGCCATGGAAAAAATCAGCGGGTACACCGCTGTCGAAGCCCTTGGTCGCACCTGTACATTGCTTAAATTCAATCTGTGTCTAAAAAAAAGCTGCCCCAACGGTATCAAGGAATGCGGCATTTATGAAAAAGGAGCTGTAGACGCCAAAGAATGCGCCCTGACTCATAAAGATGGCTTCGTTGTACCGGTTCTCAAGAGTGCCCGGCTGGTAAAGGATGAGCAAGACCAGGTCATCGGGATTGTGGAGACGGTTACGGACTTAACCGAGCTGAAAAAGGCACGTCAGGAAATCGAAGAAATTTCACGCAAGCTTGGAGATGTGCATCGGCTGGATAATATTATCGGCAGAAGCCGGGTCATGCAGGCGGTTTTCGCTGCCATCCGGGCGGCTTCGGCCAGTGAGGTCACTGTCTTGATTCAGGGCCAAAGTGGCACCGGAAAAGAGCTGGTGGCCGGCGCTATCCATTATAATGGTAACCGCTCCGCACATCCCCTGGTAACGGTCAATTGTAGCGCCTTGACTGAATCGTTGTTGGAAAGTGAGTTGTTCGGTCATGCCAAGGGTGCCTTCACGGGTGCCATTCGTGATCGCAAAGGACGTTTTGAAGAGGCCGCAGGAGGCGCTGTTTTTCTGGATGAAATCGGTGAAATCAGCCCCTTTATCCAGGTCAAACTCCTGCGGGTACTGCAGGAACGCGAGATCGAACGGGTGGGTGAATCCAAACGCCGACAAATCGATATTCGCATCATTGCCGCCACCAACAAGGATTTATTGGAAATGGTTCGCAACGGGGAATTCAGACAGGATCTGTACTATCGCCTGAAGGTTTTCCCCATCGAGGTGCCACCCCTTAAACTGCGCAAGGAAGACATTCCGCTGCTGGCCAGTCACTTTATCGAAAAACAAAATGCTAAGACCGGTAAAAACATCGAAGGGTTATCACAATCTGCGCTGCGGCTGTTCATGGATTATCACTGGCCCGGCAATGTGCGTGAACTGGAAAATGCTATCGAACATGCCTTTGTGCTATGTAATCAGCAAACCATCGATGTTTTTGATTTGCCGGTGGAGTTGCGCAGGGCCCAATATAATCCGGCGCCATCGAGCACGCCTCCTGAGACCGCTGCATCGTACAAAAGGAGAGGCAAGCTCACCAAGCCCTTACTGGAGTCTTTGTTGGCAGACTGCGACTGGAACAAAGCCGAAGTGGCCCGCCGGGTGGGTCTGAGCCGTACGGCCATATGGAAGTACATGAAAAAATGGAATATCCCCCTGAAGCCCGAATCTTAAATTATGGATTGTCCCTGGCATCAGGTTTGCATATAAACCTCCACAATGTAGTACAACCAAAACAAAATGGAGGTTCATTATGAATATTGATAAATTTATATTTGGATTTGCAGGTTTTTTGATTCTTATCAGTGTCGCACTGGCATGGCTGGTAAGTCCTTTTTGGCTGATTTTAACCACCTTTGTGGGAGCCAATCTTCTGCAGTCTTCCCTTACCGGTTTTTGTCCGGCTGCAGTCATCTTGAAAAAAGTAGGTATTCGATCAGGCAATGCTTTTTAAGCGATCAGCAAACTATCAGTGATCAGCTATAAGCTGAAAGCATCAATCAGCTTATGGGTGATCGCTCAAAGCTGACAGCTTTACAAAAGGGGGTATCCTATGGTGAAGGGGTGTAATTATATATTCATAATACTGATGGTGATCCTGCTCGGTCTGGCCCAATCGGTACCGGCCGTGACGCTGGAGACGTGTATCCGGACGGCACTGCATAACAATCCGGATATCCAGGCAGGACTGACACGGGTCCAGGCAGCCAAGCATATGATCAAACAGGCGGAATCGGCCTATTATCCGCGCCTGTACTTGGCCGGCACCTACTCACTAACCAATAACCCGCCCCAGGCCTTTATGATGGCCCTCAACCAGAAAGAACTGGATATGACCGACCCGGATTTTGATCCCAATGAACCGGATCAAAGCGACAATATGCGGTTGTCCGTGGGGTTGAAATATCGATTCTATAATGGGGGGATCAACCGTATCAATGTGGATCTGGCAGAGAGCAATAAACAGGTGCGCGAGCTGGGCTTAAAGGCAGTCCGGAACGAATTGGTCCACCAGGTAACCCGCGGGTATTATACCGTTCTCAGGGCTGAGTCCTTTGTGGGTGTTCTAACGGAATCCGTGGCCAGTCTTACAGAAAGCCTCCGGGTTGCCAATGTCCGCTTTAACGCCGGATCGGCGGTCAAGATCGATGTACTAAACCTGGAAGTCAAACTGGCCCAGGCGCGCGAAGATCTGATTCGGGCCAAAAATAGCGTTCAATTGGCGATCGCATCCCTGAATACAGCCATTGGATCTGATCTGGTAACCACCGAGGGATTGCCTGTTCCAACTCGTGATGTGCTTCAGAAACCGCCGATGGCCCTTGATTTCGAGAATATCGAAAATCGACCGGAGCTGAAAATGAGTCAAACCGTGTCACGCATCAAAAAGCAGACTTTTCAAAAAGCGTCACAGGACAGTCGTCCAGTTCTAAGCGCTTTTGGATCTTATGACTTTGATAGCGGCGATTTTGAGGCGTTCGAAGACAGTTACCTCATGGGTGTCATGGCCGAGTGGGAATTTTTTGACGGGTTCCAGCGGCCCAGTGCCAGGCGGGCGGCCGAGGCTGAATGGCAGGCCACCAAAAAAGATGCCCTCAAGGCGCGTAATGATCTGCGCCTGGATTTGCATCAGGCCTACCTGAAAGCCATGGATGCCTGGGAGCGCCTGGAGGTCAGTGAGAAAAGCATGCAGAGTGCGGCCGAAGCCCTGCGCATCACTTCGGAGCTGTATAAGGAAGGGGTGGCCGATATCACCACGCTACTTACTGCCCAGGTGGGTGTGACAGCCCAGCGTACCCGTAGTGTGGCGGCTTATTACGATTACCTCACAGCCCTGTCCAATTATGACCGGGCCATGGGGCTATCGGTGGTGAAGTACCGTAAGCAGCTTTAAGCAATCAGCGTTAAGCCTTTCGCTGCTTATTGCTGTTGTAACGTTTTCAGCCTAATCGTCTAAAAGAAAAGAGGGGACAATATGTCGGCACAAAAGAAAGGAATCGGAATGAAGATTTTGCAAGTCATTAAATGGCCTATCGCCATTGCCGGACTGGCCCTGATGATTGCCGGGACCGGTGGTATGTTTCATGCCAAAGTTGCTGCCGGTAAACTCGAGACTACACCGGGAAAACCACTTCCGGAAAAGGCCAAAACCCATACGGTTCAGATGACAAAGGTGGCGCCCCGTATTGATGTGGTGGGCACCGTGGCGTCGGCGGAAACTGTCCATCTAAGTACTCGAATCAGTGCCTATGTCAGCCGCGTTTCAGCTTCAGCCGGCCAGCAGGTAAAAAAGGGGCAGGCCCTGATTGAATTGGATAGCCGTGAAATGAAGGAAAAGCTAGCGGCGGCCAATATTCAGCTGAAACAGGCGCGCACCGAATACAACCGGACATTGTCATTGTATAAGCAGAAAGCTGCCACCGAACAGGCCATGACAGCGGCGGAATCGCGGTATAATGGCGCCAAGACCCGGGTGGCCGAAATCGAAGTGATGCTCACGTATACAAAAATTAAAGCCCCCATCAATGGGATCGTTACGGACAGGCGCGTTGAAAAAGGTGACCTGGCCAACCCCGGCCAGGTGTTATTGAGTGTCTATGATCCCCTGAATATGCGCATGGAAGTGCCGGTGCCGGTCCGGTTGATCGAAAAATTAGCCCTCAATCAGACGGTTGATATTAGCCTGGACCGGCCGTCGCGCCCATTCAAGGGACGCGTATCCGAAATCGTGAGCGCCATCGATCCACTCAGCCGGACCCAAGAGGTCAAGGTGCTCATCGATAACAAAAAGGGTGATATCCTGCCGGGTACGTTCGGACGGGTTTGGGTTTATGAAGATCCGCATCCGGCCGTATTGATTCCGGCCAGTGCCGTTGTGCTGTCTGGCCAGTTGGAGATGGTCCATCTGGTACAGGGAGAACGCGTGGTGCGGCAAATGGTGAAAACCGGTCCCGTCTTCGGTAAAAAAATTGAAATTCTATCCGGGCTGTCCCAGGGAGACGTTATCCTGGTTTACCCTTTGAAGGAGAACGGTTAAATGCAAGCAAACGGATCCGCACTAGCTCGAATCATTGAGTCCTTCCTGAGGGGTAATCTGGCCATACTGTTAATCATCATCAGCCTCCTGGCTGGTTTTGTGGCCCTGGCCATAACGCCCCGTGAAGAAGAACCCCAGATCGTGGTGCCCCTGGCGGATGTGTTGATATCCTATCCGGGCGGTAGTGCCGAAGAAGTGGAGCGACTGGTTTCGGCAAGACTTGAACGGCTTCTCTACCAGATCGATGGGGTTGAATACGTCTATTCCATGTCACGTACCGGCATGGCCGTGGTAACGGTTCGGTTTCATGTGGGACAGGATCGTGAAGAAAGCCTGATCAAGCTGTACAACAAGATCAGCCAGAATATGGATCAGGTGACCCCTGGGATAGCCGGCTGGATCATCAAGCCTATTGAAATCGACGATGTCCCCATTGTGAATTTGACCCTTTACAGCGATCGTGTGGATGACCATCAGCTTTACCGAATTGCGGAAGAGGTGGTGGGTAAATTGCAGCATATCCCCAACAGTGCCCGGATCAGCGTGCATGGGGGGCGCAAACGGGTGGCCTATGTCTACTTGGATCCGGAGCGTCTGACAGCCTATGGGCTTTCTGCCGTGGAGGTCATTGGAGCCATCCAAATGTCCAATGCCCAGATGCAAAGCGGTGAGATCGAGAAGGCCAACCAGGCCATCCGCGTCGAGGCCGGGCCGTTTGTGAAAAATATCCGCGAGGTTCGTAATTTACTCATTACCTTATATCAGGGCAAGCCGGTTTATCTCAGGGATATTGCCGAGGTCAGCGATGGTCCCGAGGAGGTCAAAACCTATAGCCGCATCGGTTTCGGACCCGCTTCCAAGCAAGATGATACCAAAATTACCCAGCAGCGGATATATCCGGCCGTGACCATTGCCGTGGCCAAGAAGAAAGGCAGTAATGCGGTTTGGGTGGCACAAGAAGTTGAGAAGCGCATGCAGGCGCTCCAGCAGTCAATACTGCCCCATGAAGTGACCTATCGGATCACCCGGGACTACGGGGAGACCGCCAACGACAAAGTCAACAGTCTGGTGAAAAGCCTGGGAGAAGCCATCATCACGGTGATTGCGCTGATTACCTTTTATATGGGCTGGCGAACCGGTACGATTGTGGCCATCGCCGTGCCCATCACCTATTCCTTATCGCTGTTGTTTAATTACCTGTTTGGCTACACCATCAACCGGGTGACGCTATTTGCCCTGATTCTGGCACTGGGTCTGGTGGTGGATGATCCCATTGTGAGTGTTGAGAACATCTATCGCCACCTGACCATGGGGGGGCGCAAGAAGCTGGAGGCCATCTCCATTGCCATTAACGAGGTCATGCCGCCGGTGATTCTGGCGACCTTGGCCATTATTGTTTCATTTTTACCCATGTTTTTCATCACCGGTATGATGGGACCCTACATGCGTCCCATGGCCTTGAATGTACCCCTGGCCATGCTCATGTCCATGCTGGTTTCATTTGCGATTACACCCTGGGTGAGCAGCAAATTACTGAAGCAGGATATGGCCGGCGAAGAGCCCTATGACCTCACCAAAACAACCAATTATCGTATTTACAGCCGGGTGATTCTGCCCTTTGTTAATTCCAAGTTCAAAAGTATCCTGCTGCTTTTGGTCATCGTGGTGTTGTTTTTGATCTCCGTGGCCCTGGCCTTGACCGGTCATGTGCCTTTAAAAATGCTGCCTTTTGACAATAAAAATGAATTCCAGGTGCTCATCGACCCGCCGGAGGGTACCACCCTGGAAACCACCAATGCCGTGGCCCGGGAAGTTGAAAACGTTCTCATGGCCATGCCGGAGGTTACCGACTATATCACCACCGTGGGGGCTTCCTCACCCATGGATTTTAACGGACTGGTGCGGCATTATTACCTTCGGGAGGGAGCCAACGTGGCCGACATCCGGGTAAACCTGCTGCACCGGGATGACCGCGAGATGTCCAGTCATGCCATGGTTCTGCGCATTCGTAAGGATATCGATGCCATTGCCGGCAAGCATGGCGTCAGTATTAAACTGGTTGAAGCGCCGCCGGGGCCACCGGTTCTTTCAACCATTGTGGCCGAAATTTATGGGCAGCCGCACCATCGTTACGATCAGTTGATTCAGGCAGCCCAAGTGATCAAATCCCGTATGAAAGAGACCGCTGGCGTTGTGGACATCGACGATATGGTGGAAGCGGATCAACGCAAGTATTTCTTCCGGGTGGATCGTGAAAAGGCCGGACTCAATGGCATATCCACCGAAGATATTGTGAAGACGATGAAGGTGGCCTTGGATGGCATGCCGGCCGGTATCATTCACTTGACCTCGGAGCAGAATGAGTTGCCCATAATCCTGCGATTACCCCGTGAGGCCCGATCCGATGTGGCCCGGTTGCAGACCATATCCGTAAAAGGCCGCGGTGGTAACCGGGTTCAACTGGGAGAGCTGGGCCGCTTCGAAGCAACCTTGGAAGACAAGTCGATTTATCATAAAAACCAGGAGCGGGTGGTCTATGTCACTGCGGAAATGGCGGGCAGGGGGCCGGCGTATGCGGTGCTGGATCTTCAGAAGCATTTCAAAGAGAATCCACTGCCCGATGGCATCCGCGTGGATTGGAGCGGTGAGGGCGAGTGGAAGATCACGCTGGATGTGTTTCGTGATCTGGGCCTGGCCTTCTCGGCAGCCCTGGTGGGTATTTACGTGTTGCTGGTCTATGAAACCGTCTCCTACCTGATACCGGTTGTGATCATGTTGTCCATCCCGCTGACCATGATCGGGATTATGCCCGGCTTTGCGCTGTTGAATGCCATCGTAAACAGGCCCGTCGGCGGTTTTGACAATCCGGTATTTTTCACCGCAACCGCCATGATCGGCATGATCGCCTTAAGCGGCATCGTGGTACGCAACGCCATTATCCTGATCGATTTTATCCGTACCCAGGTCAAGCGGGGCCTGCCGCTCGTGGACGCCATTGTGGAGTCAGGCGCCGTGCGATTCCGGCCCATATTCCTGACAGCCGGCACCACCACGCTGGGGGCCTGGCCCATTACGTTGGACCCTATCTTTAGTGGTCTGGCCTGGTCCATTATTTTCGGCATGATCGTGTCCACGGCCTTTACCCTGGTGGTCATTCCAGTGGTCTATTATTTGATTTACGGGGGAAAGAACGCCGGCACAAAACCGTAATTTGCGTTGATTGGTATATGTCACTGTCATCAATATGTTCCCAAAAAATACCGGTACCGCTTTTCGCACGAAACGGAACATTATTTTGACAACAGCTGTAGGTATCAAAAGCTGATCGGGGGCAACTATGAAAATGCTGATGATCGTCTGTCCGGAAAAAAATGTGGAAGATATCCGCACGTTGATAGCCACCTATGATGTCCATTCCTACTCGGAATTGCACGATGTGACTGGTGAGGGCGAAAAGGGCAAACGCTTCGGAACGCGCGTCTGGCCGGGGAAGTCCATAATCATCTTTACAATTGTGCCGGAACAAAAAAAAGATGAATTGGTGCAGGCTCTAAAAAAATGCCAGCAGAGCTTAATGCCGGAAGAGAGCATGCGCGCATTTGTATTGCCGGTGGAAGACGTACTTTAGATTGTGGGCACGCTATTGTTCCCAAAAAAGGCCGTAAAACAGGCCCTCGGCTATAAGCTGCACATGGCTTAGACTTTACGCTTACGGCTCTCAGTCTGGCCATAATGCTCGCAAAACGTCATCTGGCAGGCATCCAGGCGACAATATTTTTCCAAACCGGTGGAAACCGACTGGTGGTCCCGTTTAAGATGAAAATTCAGCCAGGAAGATGTCTGGTTGAGTTCCCACATTCTGGGTGCTATGCATCCGCTCAGCAAATCTTGGCAGGTGCCGTCATGGGAGACCCGTTTGTGGGTTCGAACCCATACACAGGGCCGATCCGGATATACTTCGCAGCGGCCCTGGCGGCTGCCACCGCAGGCGCCGTTGCGGGTGTGCTTGGGACACTGGGATTCGGGACATAGAAAGGCCAGGTGCTGAATGCCGCAGTCTCCGCACTGCTTACACCCCAATAGAGCATACTTGGCAGTATTTTCAAAAAATTCCAGCAACCTGGCGGCCAGGGGCTGTTGGTCGATCCATTGGGCTATGCGCGCCAGCGTCGCGGCATGCTTACCTTCGAGGTTAAAAAATCGTTCATGCATGGCCTTCATGAGTTCATAATGGATGCGTTCCATCCAGTGAATCGTGGCGGGTTGATGTCCGAATAGATTGGATCTGTCTGGGTTTACTGAAGATCCGGGAAAAGCATAGAATCCTCCAGGAACGGGATCATCGAACTCAGGCAAAAATTGTTCCCACCGGTCTTGGATTGCTTGCATTTGATCCAGGATTTGGCCCACGGTGTCGAACTCTTTGTGGACACCGCCCAGATGCATGCCCCGATAACCGAGACCTTTCAATATGGCTCCCTGTTTGGCGGCCCGCTCAATCGCTTTTCGGCGGCCGACCTTGGGATCTTGCCACTCACTTTGTACCTTCGCCAGCAATTTATCAGTAACCACGGCACCGGGAATCAGGCCTTTGTTCATAATCCGGGCCGAATGGGGCGACAACAGGTAGATGGACCCGATGACTGGCAACTCGATTTCCAGCTGTTTCATTACCGTCATCAATTCGGCGAACTTGCGGGCATCGTAGCCCAATTGCGTGATGACGAAGCTGGCTCCGGCCGATATTTTACGGCAAAGCTTGGCATACTGGACAAAACTTTCGGCCTCGGTGTACTTGAAAGGCGAAACAGCACACCCGGTGAAAAAGCCGTCGGGATCACCGGCCTCGTATAAGCGATCATTGACCTGCTCCAGCATCATCAACAGGCTGACCGCATCCAAATCAAAGACCGGGGCGCCCTGTCCACCAAATCCCTTACCGGTATAGTCGCCTGTCAGGGTCAGCAGATTTTTCATGCCCATCATGGCCAGCTGAAGTGCGCGGCTTTCCATGCCGACTCGATTCAAATCCCGGCAGGTAACGTGCACGATCACATCCATGCCGACCTTGAATATTTCATGGCCCAGGACATCCGGACTGAGGGAAGGATTGCCGCCGGGGTTGTCGGTCATGGAAACGGCGGTCAACCGGCCGTCTGAGAATGAATCGCCGGCAATCCCCATGACCGTATCAACGGACCGCCCAATGGAGTCCTTTCCGGGCACCAGCTCCAGTGTGAGCATGAATTCATCCGGCAGATAGAGGTCATTTTGAAAAACACGTAACATAATGACATAATCTACACTATTTGGAATTATAAGCAAAGTGCTATGCCAGATTTGTATTTATCGTGTGATTAAACTAAAGGCTGTCGCTTTATAGGCTGTAGACAGTAGGCCGCTCACCGGTAAACGCCTACAGCCTGATGTTAATTTCTTGACAAATGATCTCATTAAATAGAAAGTTTTAAGAAAAATCTTTGTCCCGTGGAGGAAGAACATGCAGGATCCGTTATTCAAGCCGATTACCATCGGCAATCTCGACATTAAAAACCGAATTTATTTACCCGCCATGCACCTGAATATGGCTGCAGATTACCTGGTAACCGAACAGCTCATCGATTTTTATGCCGAAAGAGCCCGTGGCGGTGTGGGTATGATCAGTGTCGGTTATGCCACCGTGGACGAACTTTCCGGAATGACCACGAATATCGGCGCGCATGATGATGCCTTCATTCCCGGACTGGCGGACCTGGCCAATGGCATCCAGCAGAACGGTGCCCGTTGTGCCGTGCAGTTGAATCATGCCGGGCGCTACAGCTTTTCCTTTTTGATCGGCGGCAAGGCCCCGGTGGCACCATCGGCCATTCCGTCCAGGCTCACCAAAGAAACGCCTCGCGAACTGACAATTGATGAAATTGAAACCACGATCGAAAGCTTTGCCCGGGCAGCCCGGCGGGTGCAGGAGGCGGGCTTTGATGCCGTGGAGATTTTGAGCGGTACCGGATACCTGATTTCCGAATTCCTTTCACCACTCACCAACCAGCGAACCGACGAATACGGCGGTTCCTATGAAAACCGCATGCGTTTTGGACTGAGCGTCATGCAACGGATCAAGGACGTCACGGGGCAGGACTATCCCGTGATCGTCCGTATGAACGGCAATGATTTTATGCCCGGCGGTCAGGGACGTAAGGAGCTGGCCGAATATGCCCGGGCCCTGGTAGATGTGGGTGTAGACGCTTTGTGCATCAACGTTGGCTGGCACGAGGCGCGGGTGCCCCAGATTACCACGGCAGTCCCGAGGGGTGTGTTTGGCTACCTGGCCAAAGGCATTCGAGATCTGGTTTCGGTGCCGGTGATTGCCAGCCATCGCATCAACGATCCGGCCACGGCCCGGGAAATGGTTGCCGACGGTTTGTGTGATATGGTGGCCATGGGTAGACCCTTAATTGCTGATCCCTTTTTGCCGGAAAAAGCCGCTGCCGGCCGGGATCATGAAATCGTACACTGTATCGCCTGTGCCCAGGGCTGTTTTGACCATTTGTTCAAATTGAAACCCGTTGAATGTTTGTGTAACCCCAAGGCCGGTCACGAAAAGGAATGCCGCCTCATGAAAACGGACAAGCCCGCCAAAATCCTGGTAGTGGGCGGCGGGCCGGCCGGCATGAGTGCTGCCCTGGCAGCGGCTGAATGCGGGCATGAGGTTGTAATTTATGAGAAATCCAGCCGTTTGGGCGGACAACTTTATCTGGCGTCAGCACCGCCCGGCCGGGCCGAATTTGCGGAACTGGCCAAAGATTTGGCTACCCAGGTCGCGGTTCAAAAAATACGCGTGGTTTTAAATACGGGCGTGGATGAGAAAACTCTGGACCATGAAAAACCGGACAAGGTGATACTGGCAACCGGTGCCCAACCCATCACACCGCCCATCCCGGGTGTGGACTTAGCGCACGTGGTCCAGTCCTGGGATGTCTTGTCAGGCGCAGTTACAACCGGTCAGAAAGTTGTGGTGATCGGTGGGGGTGCCGTGGGGGTCGAGACCGCTTTGTTTTTAGGTGAGAAAGGGACGCTTTCCCCTGAGGCGATTAAATTTCTTCTGGTCAACAAAGCAGAAACAGCCGAAGATCTGTATGAATTGGCTACCCAGGGGACCAAGGACGTGGTGCTGATTGAAATGATCAAAAAGATCGGCAAAGATATCGGCTTATCAACCCGCTGGGGCATGCTCCAGGATATGGGCCGTGTGGGGATCAAGACAAATAAAAGCACCAAGGCCCTTGAAATAATCCCCGACGGTGTGCGCGTGGAGATGAACGGGCAGTCCGAAACCATTCCGGCCGACACCGTGGTGTTGGCGGTGGGCTCGGAATCTTACAACCCCCTTCAAGAACGCGTTGAGCAACTGGGTCTTCCGTGTCAGGTGGTGGGCGATGCCCAAAAAGTGGCCCTGGCGTTTGATGCGGTTCATAACGGCTTCGCAGCAGGAAAGGGCATCTAAAGATGCCCGCCATTAGCTATTAGCAGTTAGCAATTAGCGATCGTTAAATGGCGAACAGCAAACGAAACAATAAAAAGACCCATCAAAGAGTTCTGAATTACGCGTATCATCCCCATGTAAGCTTGCCTTCTGGAGGAGGTGTTGGGATTCATGTTAGACTCGGTACCTTATAACAGGTTGTCATCCATTTGAAAAAGGGGATCCAGGAAGAGCCTTTTTCTAATAGCTGATTGCCTTTACTGGATTCCCATTTACATGGGAATGACAGGAAGGGCTGACCGCTTTGTCTGGATAGCGCTAAAGCTTCACTTCGTGCCACTCTTCCGAAGGAATGACGGAGGATGAAAAAGCGGTGTGTTTGGAAGATACAAGGTGTCCTTATGGTTTGAGGGTTTAGGGGCATCGGAAGAATCAAACTTTACGCACGATTTAGGTGGTAGTAATGACAAATAACAACACCTGTGGGATTTGGGATAGGAGCGGTGATTGCCTGGTGCCGGTTGAAAAATTGGCGGCACTGCCTCAACACCACCGCGAAACCATCCCTTCGGATTATCTGGATGCCATGGGACACATGAATGTGCGCTGGTATATGGCCCTTTTTGACGCATCCGTCTGGCAATATTTCAGGGCACATGGTTTGGATGAAGCCTACTATACCCAGAACAAATCCGGGGTGTTTGCCCTGAAGCATTTCATTCAGTATTACTCCGAAGTCAAGGTGGGCGAGACTGTGGGACTGCATATCCGCCTACTGGGTCGTTCGGAGAAGCGTTTTCATTTCATGATTTTCATGATCAACGAAACAAGCCGAAACCTGGCAGCAACCCTGGAATCTATGGGAACCCATGCCGATCTGATCGCCCGCCGGGCATCGGCAATGCCGCCTGAAATTACAGGGCAATTGGATGCCAGGCTGGCGATTGACCAGGCGATGGATTGGGCGGCGCCCATATGCGGGGCGATTGTGATTTAGGTTGAGTTTTAAATAGTGCTCTGGGTGGCTATTTTAAAGGGATCAACTCAAAAGGGGCCGAGGATTCGAGGGGTCCAGGATTCAAGTGAGGCTTAAGGTTTTCGGGTTGATGGTTTAATGGGAAAAAAGGCTTTTGGCTTAGGGCATATTGAGTCTTTTTTGGTAAAAGGAAAAACGATGCTCAAAACAAGAATAACAGACCTCTTCGGTATCGAACGCCCCATTGTGCAAGGGGGGCTCATGTGGGTGGCCACATCCCAGCTCACATCGGCTGTATCCAATGCCGGTGGCATTGGCTTTATGACCGCCCTGACTTTTCCGGAGCCGGAAGGATTACGGGCGGAGATACGCAAATGCCGGGAGTTGACGGACAAGCCCTTTGGCATCAATTTGACTTTTTTGCCGACCCTGCGGCCGCCGGATTACCCTGGATATATCGATGTCTGTATCCAGGAGGGCATTCGTTTCGTTGAAACCGCCGGCCGCAATCCAGAACCGTATATGGATCAGTTGAAGTCGGCAGGCATCACGGTAATCCACAAGTGTACGTCCGTGCGCCATGCTGTTAAGGCCGAGAAAATTGGCTGTGACGCCGTCAGCATCGACGGATTCGAGGCGGCCGGGCATCCAGGTGAGGATGATGTTACCACCATGATCTTGGTGCCGCTAACACGCGATGCCATTGATTTGCCGATCATTGCGTCCGGCGGATTGGGCGACGGACGTGGATTGGTGGGTGCGCTGGGACTGGGGGCAGACGGTATTAACATGGGCACACGATTTGTGGCCACCCAGGAGGCGCCGGTTCATACCAATGTAAAGCAGGCCCTGGTGGACCACACTGAACGGGATACCCGCTTAATCATGCGCACGCTTCGAAATACCGAACGGGTCATGCACAACGAGGTTGTCGATAAAGTACTGGAAATCGAAAGTCGCGGCAATACCCGCATCGAGGATCTGATCCCATATGTTGCCGGAAACGTCGGCAAGGGCATGCTTGAGCAGGGACACATGGATAAAGGGATTCTGGCTGCCGGCCAGACCATGGGATTTGTGAATGATGTTCCCTCCTGTCAGGTATTGCTGGACCGCATCATGGCTGAAGCCGAGGAGATCATCAAAGACAAATTTGCCCAGGTAGTCTCAGCCGAAGGATAGGCAATTGACACGGTCAGGGATAGCGCCTTCTATCCGTATGGGAACGCTATGCTGACAACACGCATCGTTATCAAAAGGAAGCGAAATGCATCAAAACAGAATCTGTGAACTTCTGGGCATAAGGTATCCGATTATTCAAGCACCCATGAATTGGGTCAGTGGTGCAGAACTTGTCGCGGCGGTATCAAATGCCGGCGGTCTTGGCACCCTGGGCCCCAATGCCGGATCAAAGGATAAGGTCTGGGACGTTGATGAAACCGGTGAAAGGTTTCGGGCTCAGATCAAGAAAATTAAAAATCTCACAGCATTGCCATTTGGTGCCAATATCACTGTGGGGTTTGGCGAATTGCTGGCTTACTCAAAAAAAATTGTTGACGTGCTTATCGAAGAAGCGGTCCCGGTGGCAATTGTTTCCGTCGGCAGGCCCGATGTGTATACGCAGATACTCACAGAGGCCGGCATCAAGGTGCTGCATGCCATTTCCACGGCCCGGCATGCGCAAAAGGCAGAGGCAGCCGGGGTGGATGCTGTTATTTGTGAAGGTTTTGAAGCCGGCGGCCATAAGGGCTTTACGGAGCTAACCACCTTTGTTTTAACGCCGATGGTTGCCGATGCCGTCCGTATCCCTGTTGTTTCGGGTGGCGGGATTGGCGATGCGCGGGGCATGCTGGCTGCCATGGTCCTGGGGGCAGATGGGATTTACATGGGAACCCGCTTTATGGCCACCAAAGAATCGTACAGCCATCCCAAGGTGAAACAAGCGCTGGTTCAAGCAAACGATGTCTGTACCGTTTCCCTGCCAAAGGATTTTATGCTCGCCCGGGATTTAGCAAACAACTTTACCCGGAAGTATTTAGAGAGGAAACAGAGCGGCGCTTCACCTGAAGAATTGGGATTATACCTGAGTGAGCATTCCCAATACCACGCACAGTATCAAGGCGACTCTGATCAGGCCGAAATCTGCTGTGGGCAGGTAGCCGGTTTAATACGTGAAATCGATTCGGCCGGGGAGGTGGTAAAAGATGTCATAAACAACACGCAAAGCTGCATTGAGGCGTTAAAATCAAAGCTTTCCGATCAGTTTTAAAGCCGTTGTAAACAAGTTTTCATGCTTCATTTTCAGCGGCTACTTATTACATTTCAATATAAGGAATTTGTGTCAGTAATGGCTTATGCGCTTTAAAATATGAAAATCTGTGAGAACTTCTTTATATCCATTTGATTTATTTAGAATTATTTGATAAGAAGGTGTTGCGTGCTAAATTGTTGCTACGGTGGGCAATCCCTGGTCGTTTCGCTGAGTTCCTCAGCAGAGTCCGATTAAAAGATCCCTGGTGCTTGCGAATAGGGTTTGAGAAGAGCCTGAATGGAAAAGGTTTTACAAAAATGGCTGGACCATCAATGCCGGATGCTACAAGGTTCCAGGCGCGCGTTGCTGGTGACTGGCAAACCGCGAAACGGCAAATTTAAGCGGGCTTTTTTTTGGCCGGACGACAATTATGACCATGCTGTATTTTTTCGGGTTGCCCAGGTGGCCGTTCGGAATAAAAAAACGGTTATTAAGACCCTCAGAAATCTGGGCAAAAATTCGGACCAATCCCTGAATGTTCTGGCCTGTCCTATCTTTTTTAAAAAGAAGCTACTGGGTGCCGTTGTTATCGCGATGGCTTATCGCTCCCTTTCCTTGCAGAATGCAGCCGTACAGCAGGTTCAAAATGGTGTTCGGTGGTTGGAAGCAATGCTCGCGCTTCCCTATGACCCCCTGCAAGCTGCCAAATCAAAATTGTTTGGTTTGCGCCGACCATCTTTACAAACAGTCGCTGGCTTAACAATTATTTTCCTGGTGGGGCTGCTTCTGATCAGTCCTTTACTACGCATTCCCTCTAGTTCTGAAACGGCAAGCGTTACCCGCCGGGCCATCATGGCGCCCCAACCAATTAAAGCAACCCAAAAGCAGCCCGCTGTTGTTGTCAGACATAGTAGAGAAGAGGCTGTCTCCAAAACGAGGAAGCAAATTCGTCTGCCTAAAGATGCCCAGCAAGATGCGGAACCGGGCAGGCAGGGGACTGGATCTCAACCTGATCAAGTGGCCGCCAGGTCGAATGTCGTCCAGGATAAGAGTGACGCAATAAGGTCCCCCGCTGTTTCTGAAGAAGTATCATCGGCAAGCTCGGAAACAGATACCACGCCAAGCCAATCCGAAGTGGTGGCCACAACCTATTCGATCGAGATCGGCCCCATAATTCAAGCATCCCACCTGAAGCAGGCGACGCACATATTGCAAACCAATGGATTAGAATTTCAGCAGACTACAGGAGAGGGAACCGTTAAGGCTATTCGGCTGTTGGAAGGCTTGTATCCAAGAACAGAAGTTAACTCACGGTTTAAAGCCGTCCAAAAGTTGGTCGCGTCACCCTTTGTCCTTCGGGAAAAGGGCGGAATGGCCATCTATGTGGCCACCTACCATGACCGGATCAAGGCCGAGCAAAAAATCAAACAACTGGCAAAAAACGGCATTCATGTAACAGCAGTGGATGCAGAACTAAAAAAGAAAGGTACGCTCCTATCCATCCAGAACTGTACGCAATCTCACATGGATATGATTACCGATAGGATGTCACATATCGGATTACCTGTTTCAGTTGCCGCATCAGAATGAGTTTTATCAGAATGTCCTCTAATCCCTTGAATGATCTGGGGCAGGCATTAAAATGACAGGCCAAAGGCAAAGGTAAAATTGGTGCCTTCGTCGGAAAAACCCATATCGGCTCGAAACAAGGCGGTTCGCTCCAGGGAGAAGCGCAGACTTATGCCATAACTGTCGTGAACTGTGGCAGTCACGAGATCGTTGATATTGTCGTCCACGCTACCGATATCGTAAAAAAAGGCCAGGCCTACTCGCTCGATGCGAATGGTTTCGGTGAGTGGAAAACCGCGCGGAAGAAACCAAATCCGGTATTCGGCGGCCGCATGCCACGCCGCCCGGTCCGTGAACCGGTTTTGAATATATCCCCGCAACGTGTCGCGACCCCCAAGACTGGGCAGGGCCCAGAAGGGCAGATCGCCGTGGGTCGTAATCACATATCCCCCCAGGGCAAACGTATCGGTGGGTGGATGTTCCTCATCTACATCCCCATTGTCGTGGAAAATTCCCGGTATTTTCAGGGCATAATTTCCTTCCAATGAGGTGATGGCGGCGAATTCTTCGTTGCTCTGCAGGGGGATACCAGCCAGGTTCAGTTCTGCCAAGCCACCCGCGTAGGGCGCATGCTGGCTGTCGCGGGAATCATAGCGCAGCATGCCTTTTAGGCTAAGGATGTCATAATCGTCACCATCTTCAAAAAGATCGGGGTATTCCTCATCGGTAGACGGAACGCCACTGGCATGGCCCTCATAAAGATCGTGGTGAGCGGTATTGATGCTGATGCGATAGACTGTATTGTCACCCGGATCCGGAATGGATTCTTGAATCAGAAACCTGGCATGAACGGATTCGTCCGTATAACTGGTCTCGTTTTCTTCCGGTGTGTCCGGGCCAAGCCCAAAAAAGCGCACGGTCAGGGTTTTCTGATAGCCGGTCCCGCCGCGGATATAGCTTCTTTCCTCAAAAGCGACACCGCCATCTTCAAAATCGCGATGATTGCGCCAGCGCTGCCAGACCATGGTGTAGCGCTCCTGCCCTTCGGTGGTGTGACTTAAGAATATGCCGGCAAATTCCTTTCTACGCCGCTGTCTAAAATCAATATCCGTCAGAGCGACGCCACCGCCGGCGCCCACGTCTTCTTCATAAAACAGAATTGGTGCGATAAAGCTACTCACAAAAAGTCTTTGCAAGACATTTCCGGGTTTTATTCTGCCTTCGGGTATATATCGCCAACGATCCGGGTTCGGAATATCGGGTGGCAGTTGTTTTCTGGGAATACGGCCATCCTTGTCCATCCCGGCAAATGGGCTATACGTGGCCGGCTCATAATTTTCCATTGCCCCGGACTCGTGCAGGATAGTTTCAGATTTATCTGTTTCGGCAAAAGAAGAATTCGGGCCCAGCAGAAACCAAAAAACGATCAGCGTTAAACAGGTCAATATCAATAGGCCGGTCTTCACCATGGGAGTAGCGCAACTGTGATGTGTCAGCGGAAAAATAATTCGCCTTGGTTGAATACCCCGCAGCGAGGTGACTGAGCTCGTGGAAGTCTTGCCGCGGGGAGCTTCATTAATATTTTCAGCTTATATGTTCAGACCTGGGGGGATCTGTCAACCATCGTCGGCAAGCACCACTTGGCAGAACGTGTCGTGTCGCACTATTGTGTTGACACATTGATATGCCATGGCACACTATTGTGGAATCATATTTTGCTTGAATAGATATCTTTAAAAATTATACACGTAATTATGATGTGATCGTAACAAGTCAAATTTCTCACATTTCGACTCGTTAACCTGTTGAAATTATTAAGGGTGAAATTTAAATAGTGCCAATTATCTAGCTTTTTACGAGCCTTTCAATTTTGGTGGGTTAACGTAAAGATGTCATTCGAGGAGGTCGAATGGGGATGATGACCGCCAGGCAGTATGAAGAAAGCTTGAGACAGCTGAATCTAAATGTCTATATGTTCGGTAAGCAATTGGCAAATGTTGCGGATGATCCCATTATCCGGCCGTCTATGCAGGCGGTGGCCAAAACCTACGCCTTGGCCCAGGATCCCGATCTCTATTTGCGTATTGTGGATGAACGTGAGGACGGTATCGTGGTCCGAGGTGCCAAGGCCCATCAAACCGGTGTGGTCAACTCACACGAAATTTTCGTTATGCCCACTCTGGCCTTGCGTGAGGCAGACCGGAATTATGCGGTTTCATTTGCCTTGCCCAGTGAAAAAGATTTTAATTCCGATCAGGTGGGACCCTGGCTCGAAAAATACTATCGCACGCATCCGGATATCCCCACCGAGCATCGACTGCGTATGCTGAGGTTGATCGAAAATTTGTCGCTCGGTGCGGCTGCCGTGGGATATTTAACGGAATCCATGCACGGGGCCGGGTCTCCTCAGGCCCAGCGTGTGATGATTTCCCGGAAAGTGGATATGGAAGCCAAGAAACAGGCCGCCAAGAAGTTGTGTGGAATAAAATTTCATGATGATAAATCAAATGCCAAATCAGAAAAATAATCAGGAGTTGAATGTGCGTGTGATCTTCAATCACGATGCATGAAATTTTATTATGAGTGAAATGTTCATGATCCGCCATGGACAGGCATCGTTTGGTGAGAAGAACTATGACCGGCTCTCACCCATTGGCGTCAAGCAGGCGCAAATCACGGCCCGGCACTGGATCCGGTTGGGTAGACATATCGACGCTGTGTATCTGGGTCGAATGAAACGCCAGATCGATACTGCTGCGCCCTTGTTGTCCGTGCTGGCTGACAATGGATTTGTCCGACCGGATATCATCACCGAAGCGGCCCTTGACGAATACGATTCGGAAGCCGTATTCAAGGCCCAGTTACCTCGTATACTCGCGGCCTACCCATCTGTTCAGGAAAGGTCCGATGAAATTCTCACCGATAAAAAATTGTTTCATTTTGTTTTTCACAAAGCCATGAACCGCTGGCTCACGGGGCAATATGATCCCCCCGGTAGCGTTACCTGGCAAGGCTTCAAAGAGCGGGTCAATTCAGGCATTCGACGGATAGTCCAAAATCAGGGTGCCAAAAAGCAGTTGGCCGTATTTACCTCGGGGGGGCCCATCTCCGTAGCGGTTCAACGGGCCTTATCCTTGAGTGATGAACAGGCCATGGCCCAATCATGGCATATTATGAATGCATCCATCACACGGTTTAAATACAACCCCGATGGGATGGCATTGGTTGGCTTTAACGATGTGACCCATCTGGAAATGGAGAACGACCCGGGGTTACTGACTTACCGATAATTCGACTGAATTGGTCATATTTTGGCTTAAAGCAAGGATTAAGAAAGACTGGGAAAATTCGAAGCACGAAAATCGAAATCCGAAACAATTTCAAATGTGCAAAATTCAAAACAAAAAGATGAGTGCTGAATTTGTAATTTGTATCGTATTTCGATATTCGAATTTGGGATTTAATCGACCTGTCGTCAGATAAGGAGGACGTATGGATTTTGGCATATCAGAAAAAATGCAGACCATCCTGGGGATGATGAAAGAATTTGTAGAAAAGGAGTTGATCCCCTTGGAACCGGAATTGTTGACCAAAGGCTATAAGGGGCTAGTGCCGGTGATTGCGGCAAAGCAACGCTTGGTCAAACAGATGGAACTTTGGGCACCCAATCATCCCAAAGATTACGGCGGTATGGGACTCGACCTGGTGGAACACGGTCTGGTCTCGGAGGTTTTGGGTGGCGCACCTCTGGGCTTTTTGGCTTTTGGATGCCAGGCACCGGATGCCGGCAATATCGAGATCCTGTATAAATATGGCACCGATGAACAAAAGGAAGAATTTCTCAAACCGCTGGTTGACGGCAAGATCAGGAGTTGTTTTTCTATGACTGAAGTCGATCAGCCCGGATCCAACCCGGTTTTATTGGATACCACGGCTGTTAAGGACGGGGACGATTATGTGATCAACGGTCATAAATGGTTTAGCTCCTCTGCCGATGGTGCCCGATTTGCCATAGTCATGGCCGTGACCAATCCAGACGAGTCTCCTTATGCGCGGGCTAGTATGATTATTGTTCCCACAGACACCCCCGGTTTCAACCATGTTCGCAACATACCGGTTATGGGTCATGAGGGTGAGGATTACTTTAGTCATGCCGAAATTCTGTACCAGAATTGCCGGGTGCCGCAGAAAAATCTCTTGGGGGGCGAAGGCCAGGGATTTGTCATCGCCCAGGAGCGATTGGGGCCGGGTCGGATTCACCACTGCATGCGCTGGATCGGGATCTGCAACCGGGTTTTCGATCTGATGTGTCACCGGGCCAGGACGCGTGTGATTTCACCCGGAAAAACACTGGCGCACAAACAGATTATCCAGTCCTGGATTGCCGAATCGGCGGCTGAAATTCGGGCAGCGCGCTTGTTGATATTGAATACGGCCTGGATCATTGAGAATTTAGGGGTCAAGGAAGCGCGCCAGGATATTTCACTAATCAAGTTTGTGGTGGCCAATACCATGCAGCGGATCATTGACCGGGCCCTGCAGGTGCATGGTGGTTTGGGTATGACCGACGATACCGTTATCTCCTTTTTCTATCGTCATGAACGGGCCGCCAGGATCTATGACGGTGCCGATGAGGTCCATAAAGTGTCGGTGGCGAGGCGGATATTGAGGGAATACGAAGGTAAGACGGTTAAATAGAAAAAGTAAACCTATGAATGAGACCATCGAGCAAAGAGAAGGTGAAGCCCTGGATGCGGTCAAGGTAGAATCGTTTTTACGCGACATGATTCCAGGATTGGAAGGTGAGATGGACATCCGGCAATTTCCCAGCGGCCATTCCAATCTGACCTATCTGATACGCTTTGGTCAGCGCGAGCTCGTTTTGCGACGCCCCCCCATCGGCACGAAGGCCAAAACCGCCCACGACATGAACCGTGAATACCGAATCTTGTCCGCTTTGGAATCAGTCTATCCCTATTGTCCGCGTCCGTTGGCATATACGCAAGATCCCGAGATAATGGGATGCTCTTTTTACGTTATGGAACGGATCAAGGGAATTATTTTGCGGAAGGATTTTCCGTCATCCCTGCAATTATCGTCCAACGATGTTACGCGTCTTTGTAAAAATCTGATCACGGTGCTGGTTAAACTTCACAGCGTCGGTTTCGATGCAATTGGCCTGGGAGATTTCGGCAAACCCAAAGGATATGTGGAACGACAGGTCTTGGGCTGGAACAAGCGCTATCGGGCCGCCCGAACACCGGACGTGCCGGATTGCGAGGCGACCATGTCCTGGCTGGCGGAAAAAATGCCGGCCGATACCGATCAGCCTTGCTTGATTCATAATGATTTCAAATTTGACAACGTGGTGTTGAATCCGGCAGACCCGCTTAAAATCATCGGTGTCCTGGACTGGGAAATGGCCACCTTGGGCGATCCGCTCATGGACCTGGGTGGCAGCCTGGCTTACTGGATCGAATCCGGCGACCCCGAAGAGGTACAGTTGGCCCGCATGCTGCCCACCAACGCAGACGGGGCTCTTACTCGCAGGGAACTGGCGGGTTATTATGAGAAATTATCCGGTCGAACCATGCAACATTATGATTTTTACCGTTGTTTCGGGCTATTCCGGCTGGCCGGTATTGCCCAGCAAATTTATTACCGCTTCTATAACGGCCAGACCCAGGATCAGCGCTTTCAGAAATTTGCTTTTATGGTCGCAATACTAGAAAGGATGACCAGGGGGATTATTGAGCGGTCGGAGCTTTAATTTATATTTTCTACTGATCGAATATTGAAAAACGAACATGGAACAGCAGAATGTCGAAGGAAGGCATCCTGTCAAATGCCTGGGGTATCTCGAGGTTGCGGTATTAAATTTTGTCATGGTAAATTCCATGTCCAGCAATCTGCGGTTCGAAGGGAGTGGGGCATGACCCATCAGCGCGTTCTCGTTATCGGTGCCGGATTCATGGGGGCAGGCATTGCTCAGGTTTGTGCCCAAAGTGGATGTCAGGTGCTTCTCAATGATATCAATTCAGAGGCATTGGAAAAGGCAGCCGACAGTATTAAGTGGTCGGTGGGCAAACTCTACCAGAAGGGAAAGCTCACCGAGTCGCCGGAAATAATCCTGAGCCGCCTCAGCTACGTGGAGCGCTTTTCAGCAACAGCAGAGCTAGACTGGGTTATTGAGGCCGTGGTTGAAAAGGAGTCCCTGAAGATCGATCTGTTTAAAGAGCTGGAACAAAGGACACTCCCGACGACCCCCCTGGCAACCAATACATCCTCCATACCCATAAGCCGACTGGCAGCCGAGCTCGCGCACCCGGAACGGGTACTCGGTCTTCATTTTTTCGGACCGGTACCGTTTATGGGGCTGGTGGAAGTTGTGAAAGGCGCGCAAACCGCCGACCAGGTATTTGAGGCCGCTATCGACTTGGTGAAATCGTTGGGCAAAACACCGGTACGGGTGCACCGCGATATCCCCGGGTTTGTGATGAATCGTATTTTTTCGGCTGCCTTTAAAGAAGCGGTGGACCTGGTATCGGATGGCATTACCAGTGCCGAAGACATAGATGCAGGCATGCGTCTGGGCTATGGTTGGCATGCGGGGCCCTTTGAAGTTGTCGATAATGCCGGCCTGGACACGGTTGCCTTGGTGGGAGAATCCATGGCCAAGCTCGGTGCAGGTCATTTGGTGTCCAGCTCCGATCTAATTCCCAGCATGATTCGGGAGGGACGTCTGGGCAAGAAAGTGGGCAAGGGGTTTTACAGATATACCAAGGACGGCAAAAGGGAGACATATAAGCCAAAGTGAGAAAAATCATATGACGCCCGAAGGGAAAATGACTATATATGACGCGCGTAGCGCTAATGTCGCCTGCAGGGCTAATTACTAAATAAAATCAGGGGTCGGGGTGTTTTTCCATCATAACCTTGCCTGGTGCGGAGATATGATCAGCAACTTCAGCGGACACTGTCTGAATGCATTAGGCATCATTAAGAAAGAACAGCTTGTAACATATATCTGTTTTTAGCCAATAATAATGCGCATT
>Ga0180436_10001240_pt1 | contig 25179 bp, 17 predicted proteins | sample SS_ome_2_FD_132434 | JGI IMG/M metagenome (GOLD analysis project Ga0180436, IMG submission 132434) | Hypersaline lake sediment archaeal communities from the Salton Sea, California, USA - SS_3_S_2 metaG | ecosystem: Environmental > Aquatic > Non-marine Saline and Alkaline > Hypersaline >... | reverse complement strand
TATCTTTGATCGTGTCTCCGTTTGCATCAAATACGATATCTCCGGTAACACCCACAAGTGATGTTTCATGCAAAGCAGCAATAATATCATCTGCATCTGTAGAATCAGCTTTGTCTATAGCAGAAGCCATCAAGTATACAGCATCATATCCAAGTGCTCCAAGAGCATTTGGAACATCACCATATTTTGCTTTATAAGCAGCGACAAATGTCTGAATTACTTCTTTGTCATTTTCAGTTGAATAATGGTTTGAGAAGTAGTGACCCTCTGCTTCTGCAGCGTATTCTCCCTCGATTCCATCCCAGCCGTCTCCGCCCATGCAGGTAACGTCAAGTCCCATATTCTTAACCTGGGTTAGAGCAGGACCTACTGTAACAGGATAGTAAGGCAAGAACAGTAAATCGATATTAGCAGCAGCCAACTTTGTTAGTTGAGCGGCAAAGTCTACATCTTCTGCAGCATAAGCTTCAACGATAACATCAACGCCGGCTGCGTTTGCAGCATCTTCAAAACCTTTTGCTAATCCTTCAGAATAAGCATCGTCTTTGTTGTATAGGATACCAGGAGTTTTTATACCAAGTTCTTGGATAGCAAAGTTTGCACAAGTTGCACCCTGGAATGAGTCTGAATAACAAGCTCTGAAGAAGTTTGGAGCATCTAGAGTAACCAAATCATTAGTAGCGGTTGGTGTCAGCATCGGCATATTGTCAGCGATTGAAAGATCTTTAATACCGAATGTAACTCCTGAATATGTTCCGCCGATGATAGCGTCAACTTTTTCTTTGTCTCTTAGCTTGTTGTAAGCATTAACGCCTTCAGTAGCATCACCTTTCGTGTCATAAGCGATGATCTCAATCTGCTTTCCGTCGATTCCGCCGGCAGCATTGATTTCCTCTGCAGCGAGTTCAGCAGCCTGCTTAACAGGTACACCGTGAACTGCTCCGCCGCCGCTTGTTGGTGAAAGAACACCAATTTTGATTGTTTTTCCACCACCAGCGCCACAGGCTACCAATGATAGTGTCAATACTAATACTAGTACGACTGCAATAATCTTTTTCATATAATATTTCCTCCTTTTAATTTAAACTACTATATATGAAGACTGGCTCAAATAAGCCAACCTTTGCTCATAGTATATATGTAAACAAGAGTATATACTCAAAAGCATCAAATATCAATATTTTTTTTTCATTCTTAATATTAATGTATAAAAAAAGTCATAGAAAAAACGGCTCGTTTTCTATGACACCATTGTCAAAGTTCGATTTTTCCTGACTATAGCACAAAATATACATAAAATCAACAAATTTGATGATTTAGCAGATTGAAAAATATAAGCAATTATAAACAATAAAAACAATTAATGCTATTCTTTCTCATTTGCACGATTTCTTGCGCCAAAAAATCATTTGGTGTAGAATGAGCTAATAAATAAAAGCAAAGCAAAGGAAAATGTTGATGACAAAAAATGCGGAGAAATTCAAATGGGGTTTGATAATTTTTACATACATATGCATGACTGTTTTTGGTCTGTATGAAAATATGACGGGACCCGCCGTTCCATCGATAGTTATGCAATTCGATACAACTTATTCGGCAATAGGCACTATGTTGGTTCTCTGTACTTTGGGATATTTAGCCGGAACTTTTTTCGGGGGGATAGCTACTGACAAATTTGGGTTTAAGCCGGTTTTTATCGCAAGCTTTATTCTTGTAATCATTTCAGGAATACTCTTTCGATATGCGAACAGCTTCATTGTTGTGGTTTCTCTCTTTGTGCTGATGCGCATTGGGTTCGGTGGATTTGAAACAGGATGCCACAGCCTGGGAGCGAAGATATTTATCAGATTTTCTGCTCTGATGATGAATGTAATGCACCTCTTTTTCGGAGCAGGATCGATTATGGGGTCGGAACTCCTCGGCGGGCTTGTTTCCGGCGGAAGGCAATGGCACAGTGCATTTTTTTCCGCTTCATTGATCGGTCTTGCCGGACTTGCGATAAGTATATTCATAGCATTTCCTTCAGCAAAAGAGGATGAGAAGCATTCTGACTTTAACAGCCTTAAGAGTTTACCGTTAGTCTTAAAGGACAGAGTCATTTGGACATTGATGCTTGCACTAGGGTTTTCTGAGCTTTTAGAACTTGGTATGGCCGGATGGATTGTCAACTTCCTTGAGACATCCGGGGGTTCCATCCCAAGATCTGCAACTTTCTATTACACTATGTTCTTCGTTTTCTTCTCCGTTGCTCGTTTGCTTGGAGGATGGATTGCCGAAAAGACAGGATATTTTAAGTTTGCAGCTATCTGCGGGTTCTCTTCAAGCATACTGTTTCTTATAGCATATATCTTTGCAGGACCTATGACCATATGCTATTCGATAGCGGGAGCACCGATTGGGATGGTCTTTCCGACGATCATGGCGATAATAATAAGACATTTTAAACAGAACATTGGGATGATTATAGGAATTATTATAGCTTTAGGCGGAGTTGTATATATGGCGATGAGCCAACTAGTCGGAATCATCGCTGATTATGTTTCGATCCATAGCTCTTTCCTTTTGATCGGACTTGCAGGTTTTATCACATGTGTATTCTTGATTTTCACGAGAAAAGGAATAGGAAAAGAAGTGTATCATTAAGAACTCTAAGAAGTTATAATATATAAAATAAGTAGAAAACCATATTGGGAGCTTATAATTATGGATACGGATATTTTAAAGAAAAGAATTGATACCGCATCAGGAAAAAAGAAAGCGGAGCTTGTAATCGACAACTGCAAAATAGTAAACGTTTTCTCGCATGAGATTATCGAAGCAAGCCTTGGTATCATCGACGGTGTATTTGTAGGGTTTGGTGATTATAAAGGCAAGGTCCATATCGATGCAGAGGGTATGTATATCGTACCGGGGCTTATAGATTCCCACGTGCACATCGAATCCTCTTTCGGAACACCTTATCAGTTCGCAAGAGCAGTACTTCCGCATGGCACCACGACGATAATCGCTGACTGTCATGAGATTGCCAATGTCTGCGGAGTGGAAGGCATCAGGTATATGCTTGATTCCTCCGAAGATATTCCGCTGACAGTATATATGATGCTGCCTTCATGTGTTCCGGCGAGCGGATTCGAAACATCGGGAGCTGTACTCAATGCGAAAGACCTTGTTCCGCTCATGGAGCATCCAAGGGTTTTGGGGCTTGGGGAGATGATGAACTATCCCGGAGTTATAAGCGGAGAAAAGGATATACTTGATAAGCTTAAACTTGCAAGCGATGCAGATACCATAGTCGACGGTCACGGACCGGGGCAGACGGGAAAAGGACTCAACGCATATATAATATCCGGAGTGAAACCGGACCATGAGTGCACGAACTTTCAGGAGATGCACGAGCGCATCCAAAACGGAATGTATATCGCAATCCGGGAGGGAAGTGCTGCAAAGAACGTAGTCAAGCTTATGGAAGGGGTAAACGACCACACCGAGAGAAGGTGCACCTTTTGTACGGACGACAGACACCCTGAAGATATCGTTGAAGAAGGACATATCGATAACAATATTCGAGTCGCTATAGAGAACAAAATGGATCCGATCACCGCTGTCCGCCTTGCGACGATAAACACAGCGGAGTGTTACGGCATCCGAAACCTCGGGGCGATTGCACCTGGGTATATCGCAGACTTTATTATGGTGGATGACTTAAGCAGTTTTAACGTCAAAAAAACCTTTAAAGCAGGGAAGCTTATAGAAAAAACGTGGACAAAGGATTATCCGTACCGCAGAGAAGTACACGAGAGCGTTAAGGGTATCGTCAATATCAAAGAATTCGAAGCGAGTGATTTAAGAATCTATCCCAAAGAGGAACAAGCAAAAGTGATAAAACTTCATCCGCACGAACTTCACACCGATAATGTCCTGCGGGATGTTAGCAAAAAGGACGGATATTTTATAGTAAACAAGGAAGAGGATATTATACCGATTTATGTTCTCGAAAGACACAAGGGAACAGGGAACATCGGAAAGGGCTTAATCGAAGGATTCGGACTCAAAGGCGGAGCGATTGCCTCGACAGTAGCGCACGATTCGCACAATCTCGTCGTCGTCGGAGACAGTGAAGATGATATTCTTCTTGCGATAAACGAGATAAAACGCATAGGCGGCGGACTTACTATAATAAAGGAAGGAAAGGTGCTGGGTTCTCTTGCGCTCGATATCGCAGGCATTATGTCCAGCATGAAGCTCGAGAAGATTGCAAGCATACAGGATGAACTTACCAAGACGGCACACAGCGAGCTTAATATATCCAAAGACTTCAGCCCGTTTATGACCTTGGCTTTTATGGCGCTTACCGTTATACCCGAGCTTAAGATTACCGACCTCGGACTGTTTGATGTGGAGAAGTTTAAGTTGACTGAGGTGTAGGGAGGCAAACTATTTAGGATAATACAGATGAGAAAACGAATTTATGAGATAATTGAAAAAGCAGAAGGGAAAGATTTTATAAGCGCAGTTTATGATATCTTTATGCTTGTGGTAATATTCGCAAGCATTATTCCAATTACCCTTAAAGAGTTTAGCTATCCGTTTTTCGTTTTGGATAATGTTTGTGCATATATATTTATTCTAGATTATGTTTTAAGGTGGATAACTGCGGATTATAGATTAGGAAAAAAACTTTCATTTCTTATTTATCCAGTTACTCCTTTGGCAATAATGGACTTGCTAGCAATTTTACCGACTTTCGGAATCCTAAGTAGAGTATTCAGAATTTTAAAACTGTTTAGAGTGTTTAAAGCATTAAGGATTTTTAAAGTATTAAGGTATTCAAAGAATTTTATTCTTATAGGCAGGGTGATTAAGAAAAATACGGCAATTCTTTTATCATTATTGGTTTGTGCGATTTTCTATATCTTTGTATCGGCACTCTTTATCTTTTCAATCGAGCCTGAAAGCTTTGATAGTTTTTTTGAAGCTCTTTATTGGTCAACAACAGCACTTACTACTGTAGGATATGGTGACGTTTATCCAACAACAAACGGGGGGAGACTGATTAGCATGATTTCCTCTTTCTTCGGAATAGCAATGGTTGCACTTCCATCTGGAGTAATTACTGCGGGTTTTATTAAAGAACTAGATGAAGACAAAACGGCTGTAGAGGAACGTGGGGAAGAGAAATAGAGAACGGAGAAGTTTAAGTTGACTGAGGTGTAGGGGGGCAAATGATTGATTGGGGATTATCAGTAAACACACTTTTATTTTTTTAACTAAAATGCTATAATTTACAATACATTTTTTATCACACGGGAGAATTTATGAAATACGCAAAAATATTAATAATTGGTATATTGTCCATAACTCTATTGTTTTCCAGCTGCAACAACACAAAACAAGAGGCTGATCATATTACAGAAAAAGGACAAAAACTCGAAGAAGAGTCTGCACCAACAACAATGCCTGATCCAGATCCATCATCGCTGCCGGCAACAAAGGTTGTTGATTTTTTTATAGGTGATGGTTTTGAAATACGCGATGTATATAAGGTTTATGATAATAATACATTTGGTCAAATGGGCGAGTATGTTTCCATCAATATTTTCAATTCCGATTTAATCGAATGGGTACATGAGACTATCGCAAATGAATTGGCAAAAATGGATATTCCCATTGCGATTGATATGTTCGATTATGTAACTGATAATCCTCATAGGGCTTATGAATATGGTTCTAACCCTTATGATTTTAAAGAAAATTACCCCGATGCAATCGTCTATGAAAAAGGAGAAATCGACCTAGAGGAATACTATACGGAATATGGGGATGTTATAGATGAACTAAAGCAAAAATACTATTATGATGAGTTAGAACAGGCGTGCCCGGTGGAATATATCGGCAACGACATTTTTATTATCGATTTTCCATCAAAAAAAGGAGTTATCAGCTATAGAGAATATATTGGATATTACGAAAATGGAGAATCTAAGAATTATAAAGTTAGAGGATTCAATATCTTTAATGATGAGGAGATTATAAAAGTTCAAGAAGGAAATTATTTTATCTGTGGTTTGACTTCAGACGGTCGGGTGTTAACCTATGTTGATGATGGAATCATTGGCAAACAGCATAAAGTGTACTCAGAAGGAGATGAAGAGATATTTGAAGAGTATAAGAATATCGATACTTCCTCGTGGACGGATATCGTCGATATAGTAGCGGACGACAACGATAGTTTTATTATTGGTTTGAAAAAGGATGGCACGATAGAATCGGTCGGCAGACCAAAAAAATATGGACTCGATTTTTCTGATTGGAAAGATATTTCCAACATATATTATGATTATACCCATATAGTTGGGCTTAAAGATGATGGTGCTGTCGTATCTTTGGGTGAAAACCAATTTGGTGAATGTGAAGTATCTGACTGGACGGATATCACCAAAATATGGATGGCAAATAGTTATTTCGGGGGGAATCAAACCTTTGGTTTAAAAAAAGACGGCACTGTTATTATGGCTGGTTTTGATGGGGCTGGTCTGGGGGAAGTTTCTAATTGGACAGATATCACAGATATCTCAGTCGGCTCCGGGCATAATGGCAACCATACATATATATTAGGTCTAAAAACCGATGGAACAGTTGCTGCATGCGGTTATAATGTAGCTGGACAGTGTGATGTGAATAACTGGGAAAATATCAAATCTATTGGAACATTTGAGGATATCAGTTTCGGTATTACTAACAATGATGGATTGCGCATAACGGGTGGCAGTATAGGCGGTATGGCGTCAGACTTTATTAAATGGCAGCCTGATACTCTTACGGTAGATTTCTATGATATTCTTCACAGTAACTTTGCAGTATTGGATAAAGACGGGCAAGCTCATTATTTAAAAGACGGGCAGACTTTTTTATTAAACGTAAATAATATACTGTTTTTTAATTCTAATTGGAGATCGAATATAGTTGATATCGCAAGGACTGAGCAAGGCTATGCAATCAGACGGGAAAATGATATTTTAGTGGCATGGTCAACACAACCAATAACCCAAAACATTGACAAAGAGTGGAATGAATTGTTAAATGGGTCTGAAGATATAGAAAACGGCAGAGCTAGAATTGATGAGGAAAAGAATCTAATATATTGGCTCGATAGTGATTATTGGGGTGACACATCAATCTTTGAGGGAACGAACGTTTCAGTAACTGGCGGCAGGATTGTAGAAGTAGATGGGGTAACTGACTTTGTTGCCGCAACAACGGATATTAGTACCGAAGTTTTTGATCAATTTTCAATAGGTGAATATCGCTTTTACACTATAGATGTTGACGGTGTGGTTTGTAAGTGGTCTGCATCAAGTGTCGGTGGCGGTTACTCAGACGGTATATTGATGCAAGACGAAATTACTACAATTAACCTTAATGATGTTTCTAAGTTCGTACCCGGCGGATATTTAAGCATCGACGGGGAATTTATTATATTTAAAGAGGAATTGGATACATATAATTGGGATGCAATACCCGTTGATATGGAAAATTCTACAGGAACCAATATTCAAACAGAGCCAACAGAAGAAACTAAAGGTCAAGAAGAACCCAGCGAAGTAATCGAAGATTATTCAGAAATAGACACTTGGGATGAATATATATCAGTTTTCGATGGTGATATGCCAGACTTCACAGAATTAGTAAACATTGAGCCGAGTTTCATTTCAACATGCTATGAACAATTAAAAGAAGTCCACATTCGTGTAATATTTGATGAGGCTACCAAGGATGAATTTGATAAGTTTATTGCGCTTGCGATTGAAAGTGGTTATAAGAAAACTTCCACGATTAATTCAAATTATATGGTTCCTGACGACCCTAAAGAATATCCGCTTACTGTATGCGTATTTGAAAGTGAAGATGGTTCGGAATTTGAGATTTATCTCTATGAGGATGCAATAAATGCTGTTGATATAATGTTTACTATCTCACAAAATTAAAATGATAATAGAATTTGTTTTCCAATTTCGATAACTTATATACAAACTGGGTATTTTAAATATCTAAATACACAACAGCACTTGTGCCTTGTGGCATTGGCTTTTATGGCGCTTACCGTTATACCCGAGCTTAAGATTACCGGCCTCGGACTGTTTGATGTGGAGAAGTTTAAGTTGACTGAGGTGTAGGGGGGCGAAAAACGTATTAGGATTATCAATGATTTGAATATATATTACTTTCATTATACAGTATCATGAAAAATAGAAAGGTTGTTATTATATGAAAAAAATATTGTTATTACTTTGCCTGACTTTAATACTGGTAATACCTTACAAAATATTTGCTTTTTCAGAGGATGATTTTGAGTTTAGCCCAAATTCAGAAAGCACATGTATAATAGAAAAATATAATGGCAATGAAAGCACTATTAAAATTCCTGAAATTTTAGGAGGCCTTACAGTTACTGCAATTGGTGATAGTGCATTTGAACGGAAGCAGCTTACCCGCGTGGAGTTACCAAATACAATTAAAACAATTGGTAGACGAGCATTTGCTTATTGTGGGCTAAAGAGAATTGACTTACCGGCTAGTGTTGTTCTTATTGATTCGTATGCTTTTCATGGAAATGAGCTAATTGATTTTGATTTGATTATTCCGGATAATGTGGTTGCCATTGGTCGAGAGGCATTTGCATGGTGCGGATTAAAAAGCGTTACATTGCCGAGTAGTGTTCAATCACTAGGATTTATTGCCTTTGAAGGAGTACCTGAATTAAAACTACCTGATAACAACCAACAATGGGTTGGAGAAGTTTTGATTAAGGATGACATGATAAATTTGTCACTTAATGGTGGTGAGGATATTGAGCCAACGGGGACATATTATATAGACAAACCCGTTACAATATCTAGCGAAAACAGCATATATACAGATCATGGCGATGGTATGTGTACAATAGATAGTTACGTAAATGCGAATCCCGATTATGTGTTTGGAAAAGATTTTGACGGCCTAATAATTACTGATATTGGAGATTATGCTTTTGCTGAAGTGCCCAAAGGAATAAATGAGGTACCGGATACTGTCGTAAGAATCGGAGAATCTGCATTTGGATACTCTCACCGAATAAAACTGCCGAAAAAATACGGATATACGACCGTCTGGAGTTCCGGAGTTAAAGGTGGAGAAATTTTTGAAACAATGAATAGCTCACCTGCTATATCGCTGCAGAGTGAATCTTGTGATTTTGAATATACGGATAATCTTGATGGAACATGTACGATTACCGATTATGTTGGTGAAGAAAAAAATCTTGAAATTCGTCAATTCATTGATGAGCTTGAAATCGTTTCTATTGCCTCGAATGCTTTTGTAAATAAGGGTCTAAGCAGTGTCACCATCTCTGAAAGTGTTGTCGAGATTGCGGAAGGGGCATTTAATAATAATAAAGTGGAGATGTTGAACAATGAGCTTTCTGACGGCATTATATATAAAAGAAATCCGGATGGTTCAGAAGATGAATCTACAATAATATCTTATGCTGGTTTCAATAAGGATATAGACTTTATACCACAAAACGCAACGAAAATTGCACAAAATGCCTTTAATGATTGTAAATTAAAATCATTAATTATTCCTGATAACATTACTTACATAGGTGATAATGCTTTTGCTGATAATATGATTGCAGAGGTTATTATACCGAATAACGTCACTTATGTAGGAAAGAATGCATTTGCTAATAACGAAATTAGCAGTTTCATACTACCAAACACTATGAATATGTGGGAAGATGATAGCAGCAATTATTTAAAGGGCTCTGCTGTTATTGCGGATTTTAACTCTGAATATACTTTATCGGAGAAGAATGATATACAAAAACAAATAATTGATTTTGTTTTTGCTAAATATCCTGAACAGATTAAAATAGGACTTTGTGCATTAGTAGTATTAATTTGCATTATAGTAGTTATAATTACTGTTAGAAAATTTAAACATAATGAGCAAAACAGCAAAAAACTTATTATCCGCATCATTATTACTTTATTGATATCGGCTTTTATAGTTTTAGTAATAATATTCTCTTTTAATTTCTTCGTAAATAAGTACCAAATACCTGATAGTACTATAGTCGAAGAAGAACAAATTGCTATTGAGCAAATTGAGATAGTTAATGAGGATCTATATGATATATCCATGGAAATTTCAAACGATTCAAGCTTACAAGGTGTGTTTTTTTACGCTACTTGTTTCAACCAGGATGTTTCATTCACATCTGTAGGCTTCACTCCAGAGTCAGGAGATGGTAATTTAATTAACTATGACGATATTCCGAAGGGTGTATTCACATCTACAATAACTCTTTATAGCGAAGATGAAAGTAAAGCTTTAGAAGGCAGGAGATTCGCAACATACTATTCTGATAAACGTTACTATCCAATAGTTGATATAATAAAAACAATATTTATCTATGACGCGTCTGGAAAAGAAACAATTGATTTAGTTCCCAGTGAAGCAAATATATTTATTATAATCAACGGAGAAAGACTAAAAGATATATCTGCTCTATCTGAAGTTAAAAACCTTGAGATTTTGCATTTGGAAGATTGCACGAAAATTGAGAATTTTGATATTGGTAAAAGTGCAAGCAAGCTAAAATACCTGTATTTAGGCGGATATTATAAGCATTTTTCTAGTCCCGATTTAAGCTTCATTGAAAACTATGAAAATCTTGAGTCCTTAACGATTCAAAGTTTAGGCAGTATTGATTTGTCACCGATAAAGAAGTTAACTAAGCTGAAAAAGTTTTCAGTAGAGAATTCAGAATCTATTGAGAATTTAAATTTTTTGTCTGCCAATAAAAATTTAAAAATATTGAGTATAGTAAATTGTAAAAATCTAAACGATATCTCTGCTATACGAAATATGAATCAATTAGAATACTTGGATATGATAGGTGAACATCAAATTTTAGATTTTGAATCAATTTATATATTAAAAAATCTCAAAACCTTATCCATTCAAGGTTCTGAAGCGCAAATGCTTGAAATAGACACTTCCAAATTTGCAAACGTCTTTGATGAATTAACAGAATTATCAATATCGCATAGCACGATTAGTGATTTGAGTTTATTGGAGGAAATGGAGAAATTAAAGATATTAAACTTGTATAATCTACCCAATATGGTTGATTTAAGTTCAATATCAAAACTCGAAAATCTGAGACATCTTACGATAAGTGATATGGAGAATTTAATTGATATAAATGATATTGGATCGCTAAGTAACTTGCAGGGTTTGAGTTTAAGTTTTTTAGATAATGTTTCGGATATTAGTTTCATTTCAAAGCTGTCTGAACTTGAATCACTGACTTTGAGGTATTGTGATAAGGTTGTAGATGTTAGCCCAATCGCCAATCTTCAGGAGCTGAGATGGTTACACTATTATGATGATACATCAAGTGTCGATACATCATCGTTTAACAGCTTGACTGGAACCGAAATAACTTATTGGTAGATGACAAGTATATTCTTAGCAAAGCCTTTGAGAAATCAAGGGCTTTTTCCTATACCCAGCCCGCCCCGCACTCCAAACACTTATCCCTGTGCACGCAGATAATGCTGCCGCAATTTCTGCATGTCCAGCGTTTCTTTTCGTTCTTTAGGAATTTATCTATGCCCTTGTTTTTTATATACTCGAGGTTTTCGAGCATACTCATATGGTATTTATCCCTATATCGTTTATCAAGCTGTTTCAGTCTTTTGCATGGTAACTTCTCGCATTCATAGCAGAACTTCGATTCACTGTTTTCGATATGTTCGCAGTTCTTTATGATACAGCTTCGGCAATAGGCGCTTTTATCAACATCATCGTTTCGGCAGCCCACACATGTGTTCTTCTCGCGAAGATATCCATGGCAGATTGCGCAGTTCATGCCGCAAGGGGCGATTAAAGATGCGTCCAGAAGTGAAGGGTTTTTCATAATAGCAGCCTCCTTAAGCAGAGATTATTATTTATATTACTTCTTAACAGTAATTATATCATATTATTGCTGTTATAGAGTGATTTAGATTAACAGCCCTTTGGGTTTGTGGTATTATAGCCTTAATTGCTTTTTTGGAGGGTTGCCAATGTACGAGAATGAAAAGGACTTGGTAAGAGATGAGCTTCTAGCGGATGAATATATTCTTTGGGCGGGTCAGCCGAACAGCAGAAAACTGTTTACCGGTGTCGATATATTTTTAGTCCCATTCAGTTTGATGTGGGGCGGCTTTGCGATTTTCTGGGAGAGTATGGCTCTTAGAGGAGGACCAATATTCTTTATGTTATGGGGAATACCTTTTGTTGCTGCAGGGCTGTATTTTATATTCGGCAGGTTTATATATAAGAGTTATGTTAAAAAAAGGACATATTATTATGTTACGGACAAACGGGTGATAATATTGAAAAAACTCAGAAACACTAAGCTCGACACCTTGTATATAGAGGAGCTGCCGGCAATAAACAAGAATATCAACAGCAGGGGGAATGGGAAGATAGTCTTCGGCGATTCTGCTGGAATCTTTGGAATGTATGAGAATACGGGTTTAGACTTTTATGCCAACAGATTTGGTAAAGTTTCTCCCGCCTTCTATGACTTGGAGGGAGCGGAGGAGGCTTACAGGCTGGTATGCAAAATCAAGGATGGGGCTTATAAGTAGGCGGTGCTCTTGTAGTGTTTGAGGATAAGTTTCCTATGGGAAAGCTTTATCAGTTGATGACGACTAAGTTTGGGGAGTAGGTTGAACAGATTATACTTTATGTTTTCTACAAAAAGTAGTATAATTTTTGTGGGAATTAATAGGAGGAGTGAAATGAATAGCCAACAGATGGAATTAACGCCAAATGAGGAGTTAATGAGGGAGATTGAAGAGGAAAGAAAGACAATAAAAACCGACAGGATGGATATTTCATTTGGTGAGATTATTAACATGTATAAAGCAAATGAAATTATAATAAATCCAGAATATCAACGAGCATTTAGATGGAGTCAAGACAAGCAAACCGCTTTTATTGAGTCTATTTTACTAGGTATACCATTTCCGCCTATTTTTGTTATAGAAGACAAGAATAATGTTTGGGAATTAGTCGATGGATTACAAAGAATATCCTCCATTCTAGCATTTTTTGGTGAATTGAGTGATGAAGAGAAAAACAACCTTACTTTGGTTGCTGGTGATTTGATAAAAAAACTTGATGGGTTTAATATTAGTTCTCTTCCTAAAAAGTATGCATTATCAATAAAGAGAGCTACATGTAGGGTTGAGATAATACGAGCTGGTAGTGATTTAGACATGAGATACGAACTATTTAAAAGACTCAACACTGGCGGTGAGGAGTTGTCAAGACAAGAGATTCGGAATTGTATTTTCAGAAGCTACGGAAATGAGCTGTATGAATTTGTTAATAAACTGTCACAAAAGCCACTATTTCAGCAATATATAAAGATTTCAGAAATGCAAATAGAAAAGAAATATTATCAGGAATTGGTTTTAAGATATTTATCACTAAAGAATAATATGAATTTTGATGGTCAACTTCAAGATCATATGGATAAGTATTTGTTGATGATAACAAAAAATAAAAAGTTGAATATCCAAGAAGAGGAAATTATTTTTGACAAAATTCTAGATAAAATAAACAGTTTTAACTTGCCAGAAATATTTAAGCTTAATACATTGAAATTTTCCACAAGTGTATTTGATGCATTGTTTATTAATTTTGGGAGATATAATGAGAAGATTGATGCGATTACAGCTCAGGAGATAGAATCAATGAAAAACGATAATGAGTTTAGAAAGAATACAGGACCTGCAAGTAGTAGTCAATATAGGGTGCCTAAAAGAATTGAAAGAGCTGCAGAAGTTTTGAGATTAGTAAAAGATGATAAATAACAATCCGGTTTCAGAAATTGAATTGTATAAAGAAGAAGTTATCTCAATAATGAAGGAACTCAAATTTATTAAGCGGAATACCAAATCCAAATATAATAGCTTAATAAATTCAATGTGTATTTTGCAACTATATTCTTCATGGGAGGGTTTTATATTTAATACGTTGGAGACAATAAAAAATTATATTAGAAATGAAGTTATTGATAGAGATGTGTTAAATAAACAACTTTATGTATTATCAATAAATGATTATTTAAAGAGAATTTCAGGGTCGCCAAATTTTGAAAAAAAGGTCAATGTCATGCGGGAGATTAAGGAACTACAATCAAATGTTATAAATTTTCCATTGACTAATACTAAAGCAAATGTAAGTAGTAAAGTGCTAAATCAATTATTTTATGTTGTTGGAATAAATAACATTGTTAATTCAATAGGGGATGACATGAGAACTATGGATAAATATTTAATTATTAGAGGAAAATTAGCACATGGTAAGGAAGCCATCACAATTAGAGATGCGCAGGTCACGGAGTACTCTAATACAATTGTTGAAGTAATAGATTCTGTGATATTGAAAGTGTATGAATATATAGATGATGATAGTTATATGAAGTCATAATAATAAATATACAATATTTATAATGAACACCAACTCTTTAGAGTTGGTGTTTTATTTTAGGAAGTGATAATCTGAAAAAACCAAAACAAAAACCAATAATGAAAGATATAAAAGTTAAAGCAAAACCTAAACAGACATCAGGCAGAATAATTAATAAAAGCGGAACAGCTTATAGGTCGGGCAGAAATGCTGTTGATGCTGGTAAGGAAATAACCAAACAAAACCATGATGAGAAAACTGCTTATGAGTATGCGGAGAATCGAATTGAAAATATGGCTTTGAAAGCTTATGGAAAGTTGGAGCAAAAAAGCAGATTTGAAGCCTTGAAACATAGTAGACAACGAGCAGACAAATCAAGTAAAAAAATGCGAAAAATCAAACAGTAGATAAAGCATATATTAAGCGCAAAGCCAGCGTTGATAAGTTTGCTAAGGAGTATGGCAGAAAAAGAAAAGAAGCCAAGAGTGCTATATATACAGGCAAAAAGCAAACAGTTAAAACAGCGAATCGTACTGTTAAGGAAACTGCAACATATATCAAGGCGATTATTGCATCAACAAAAGTGTTGATTGCCGCAATAATGGCTGGAGGATGGATTGTGATCGTAATTATCTTGGTCGCTATCACGCCTCCTTCGCTTGCCTTAATCCGCCACAGGCGGCGGCAAACTTCGGGTTCGAATCTAAAAAACCACAAAAGCAAAAAGACAAACTATCTTTGATAGTCTGTCTTTTGCTTGGGTACTTAGCTCGAAAAAGATGCAACCTAAATCCTAGTTTTTTCACCAGTTGTGGACAAAAGTGTAAACTTCTCTGAACACTGATATTTCAGTCAACAATTACAGCTTCAGGAATATGGTTATAAAAAGTCGGCAACTCATCTTCCATTGTAAGAGCATTCTCTACATCAGGTATAAATTCATTCAGCTTGCGCCTTATGAATTCTTGCCAATTCTCTCGGGCCATATTTGTTCCTGATGTTGCATACAGAAAACGAGTTAACTGAGTCGCTGGTCTGTTATCAATAACTGCATACTGAAGAGAATCATATCCCCATATGTTAAAACCATTATCGGCATAAAGATCCGGATCAGTATGGTCAAAAGGTTGAGAATTAAACATCCTGGATGTTGCATTTTGATATACGCTTCTAATATTATTTGCAAGAGCCTCGATAGAGCCATCGGACACATACTCTTCTGTTTTTAGTTCGGAATCATTTAAGGCCATGGAACTAAGCGCTAAGGAGATTTTAAAATCTTGATATCCGTTTAAATCAAGTGAGCGGCAAAAGCATGCTATCTCTCTGCCTGATGTAGCTTTAGCACGACAGATAAATATCCTGCAACTGAGATGGCAATACTTGAGGAGAAATACTATGGAGATCTACATTGCAGGACTGATCACAGAATGATTCAATATCTAAACAATATAGTTGAGCAAGATCACCGATTTATCAAAAAGAAAACAAAACAGATGATGGGTTTCAAGAGTTTTGACACTGCGCAAAAAACAATATCTGGGATTGAAGTTATGCATATGATTCATAAAGGGTAGGTAGAAAACATTCGATCCTTTCAGTCTGAAGTGCAATTTATTAAAAAATTAATGAATAACGCTGCATAATATTCTATCAGTATTTAACTTTGATTTTTGCTCAAAAAGGTTTTGCACCACTACCATAATATTCGGTCTGTCCATGATGAAGTGTAGCTTTTTAGCATATTATTGTCAAAAGCAAGCAGTTTAATAGATAATAGTAATAATGTAAAATCTGTCTCAAGAAGTCTTTGAACCACAACCATTTATGCCAACTTATTGTAATTAACAGCGTGTTGATATAAACTAATTATGTGACTTTGAAATGTAAATAAAATGATGAACATTGTATCGTATATACACGAGAAGTACGATAAGTCAAGTGTAGAGTTTGAGCCATCCGTTATGATATGCTCTTCAGAGTAGCCATTATGAAAGAACAATCTGTAAAGGAGTGCAAAAGATGTTAAAGAGTAAAGAAGAAATATCCAAATTTGACTTAACTAATCAAATTGATAAAAAGATAATCAATGCATTTATGGTTTTATATGTGGATAGACCAATAGAAAAAATCAGCATTAAGATGATTACAGATCAAGCAGGTTTAAACAGAGGCACTTTTTACTTACATTATAAAGATATATACGACTTGCTTGAAAAGGTTGAATCGAGATTTTATAACATTAGCAAAATTATTGCGATTAATACAGTGGATGCTTTATTTAACAAGAAGATTTTAGAAAATGCACTTCCGAAAATCAAATTTTATGAGTCCAATTTAGAACATTTAAAGATTCTTTTATGCATTGATGGTAAATCAAACCTTAACCTAATAATGAAGAATGAACTTAAAAAATCTATCGTTTCTAAATGTCAAAACAATATTCTTGAAAATACCAAACTGAATGAATATGCTTTAGAGTATATAACTTCTGCTCAAGTGGCAACTATAATACATTGGATACGAAATGATATGGAAGTTCCACTATATAAAATTAGTGGGCTTATGCAAGATTTAGCGACAAATGGTGCGCTGAGATATTTTGAGTAGCAATCAATAAGTGCAATGCTTAAATGATTTTTTAGAATGCCCAGAAATTATTAAGTACGTATGTTAACATTATCGTAGATGTTAAATTAATTACATACCATTTGCCAATAAATAAATTAAATATTAATCATTAACCCATACGATTTCATAATTATACATACCCGTTTTAATCACTTTTCATAAACAAATATTGAAATACTGTCTATTCCAATTAAAAAAAATACTTGATAAAATTATTATAAACAACATGTTGTTTATCAAAGATAAACATTTTTTTTAGAGGCAGAGCACTCAGTGAGGAGAACTACTATGAAATGGTTAATGAGAAACTGGAGTAAGTCAACAATTTTTATTGCTATTTATACAATAATATTGTTGGTGCTATTTGTTATGAAACAGAATTTTGCCCTTTTCTTAATTTGGGTGCAAATACCTGGTTATTTCCTTCATCAATTTGAAGAATATGTTTTACCAGGTGGGTTTGTGGGGTTTTTTAATAAAAAAATGCTCGGATCAAAGGAAGTTGATTTTCCTTTAGATGAAAAGGTGTCATTTTGGATCAATATTCCTATTATTTATATTGCTTTTCCAATTTCGGCAATTCTTGCTACACAATTCAGTCTTTCCTTTGGTATATGGGTTGCATACTTTTCTGTGGTCAATGCCGTTTCACATGTTGCAATGGCGTTTAAGCATCGGTATAATCCGGGTTTTTGGGTTAGTCTCCTTGTTAATATTCCTGTTGGTATATATACAATTTGGTATTTTGCATCAAACCAGATTATACCTGTAAGTGCACATGTTATTGGTTTGCTGATTGGAATCGCTGTTCAAGGAATAGTCGTGCTTTATGGATTTAAGGTATTAAAACCTCAAGTGAAGTAAGTGTTGGAATGTAAACGTAAGGAGTGACGAATGAACAGTCCCCAAAAAAGTAGAGAATTAAAATATGAATCATTGATAGGTGAAATGACCTTAGCTGAAAAAGCTGCTCTTATGTCGGGTGCTAATTTTTGGAACACCAAATCAATCAAGCGATTGGGAATTCCATCAATTATGCTTACTGACGGACCTCATGGGCTTCGTAAACAGGGGGGCAAAGCGGACCATTTAGGCTTGAATAAAAGTCTTCCTGCAACATGTTTTCCTACGGCTGCAACATTGGCGAATAGTTGGGATGTGGATTTACTTAAAAGTGTTGGGAAGTGCCTTGGTAAAGAGGCGGCAAATGAAGGTGTCAGTGTATTATTGGGTCCTGGATTAAATATAAAAAGAAATCCCTTATGCGGCAGAAACTTTGAATATTTTTCAGAAGACCCTTATCTTTCGGGTAAACTAGCTGCGGCAATGATACAGGGTATTCAATCAGAAGGCGTATCCGCATGTCCTAAACACTTTGTAGCCAACACACAGGAAACATACAGAATGATTATTGATGAAATCGTAGATAAGCGTGCGCTTCATGAACTATATCTGGAGGGGTTTCGCTATGCGGTGCAAGAAGGAAATCCTAAAACCATAATGTCGTCATACAACAAAATAAACGGAGTCCATGCAAACGAAAACCAATACCTTCTGCAAAATGTGTTGACAAAAGACTGGGAATATGACGGTCTTGTTGTAACAGACTGGGGAGGGAACAACAATAGGGTTGAAGGATTAATTGCAGGTAATGCACTGGAGATGCCATCAACAAACGGCATGACAGACAAAGATATTGTTGATGCTGTTAATGAGGGGCAAATACCCGAAAGTCTTTTGGACAAAAGAGTAGACACACTGCTTTCATTGGTCTATGATACGATTCCTGAAAAGAGAAGGGAAACTGATTTCACATATGAAATGCACCACCAGAAAGCAATAGAGGCTGCGTGTCACTCAGCAGTGCTTTTGAAAAACGAAGGCTCAGTTTTACCGATAAAAGATAAAGGAAAGAAAATAGCCATAATAGGTGACTTTGCAAAAACACCTAGATATCAGGGGGCAGGCAGCTCACTGATTGAGCCTACGAAAATTGATAACTTTCTGGACGCTGCGTATCAAAGCCAATTCAACATAGCAGGCTATGAAAAGGGGTATAAAAGATACGGCGGAAAGAGTATACATTTGCAGAAAAAAGCATGCAAGCTGGCAGAGAAAGTAGACATAGTGCTGTTGTTTCTGGGTCTGGATGAGGGCAGTGAAGCAGAAGGCGTGGACAGAAAACATATGAAACTTGCGGATAATCAGGTGGAACTACTGGAGCATATAGCACAAAAGAATGTAGATATTGTGCTTATACTGGCGGGTGGATCCCCTGTGGAGATGCCCTTTATTAACAAAGTGAAAGCCATACTTCACGGCTATCTGCCAGGACAGGGCAGCGGTAGTGCGTTGATGAAAGTGATATCAGGGGAATACAATCCCTCGGGAAAACTAGCGGAAAGCTATACGTTGTCTTATGATGACGTGGTATCAAGCGGATATTACCCGGGACGACAGTTGACAGCGGAGCACAGAGAAAGCATATACATAGGGTACAGGTACTATGACACAGCAAAAAAGGAAGTTCTGTTTCCATTTGGATACGGGCTGTCCTATACCGAATTTTCATATAACGACTTAAAAGCTAATGAGAAAGAAGTATCGTTGATAGTTACTAACTCAGGCAATGTATACGGCGAGGAGATCGTACAGATTTATGTTAAGCCTCTAGAAAGGGAGATATTCCATGCTGAAAAGGAATTGAAAGGTTTTACAAAAGTAAGGCTTGATCCAAGGGAGAGCAAAGAGGTTACCATAAAATTAGATGATCATACTTTTTCATATTATCACGCCGAAGAAAACAGATGGGTAGTGGAAAAGGGAGCATATGAAATATTGGCGTGTGCTTCATCAAGAGACATACGCTTAAAACAGGAAATAAACATAAAGGGAGAAAAGAGAAGTTTACCGTATAAAAAAGGCAGCTTAGCAGTATATGAAAAATGTGATTTAGATACAATTTCTTCTAATGATTTTGAGATGCTTTTAGGAAGAGAAATGCCTGCATCTAATTGGAATACAGATAAAAAGCTAGATAGAGAAGACATTATTGAAATGGCGAAACATGGGGGATTATTTGGACAGTTTGTATATTTGGTTATGATGTTTGTACGCAAGTTGTTGAAATATTTAGGGAAGCCAATAGCTTCAAATAACGTGATATTTGCTATGGAAATGCCCTTCAGAAGCGTTGCAAGGATGTCCGGTGGAAGGATAAACATGGAGATGCTGGACGGATTCATTATGATTGTGAATGGAAATTTTTGGAAAGGTCTAATAAGACTTATTAGGTCCAGAAAAAAGTAGGAATAGTTATGGTTAATGTATTATTAAGGAGGAGAAAAATGAGGGACAGAAAAGAGCTGAAAAAGCAGGTGAAACAACAAGTTGAAAAAGACATATCTGTATTAAAAGACAGAAAAAGCGAAGTAAAAGGCATGACCAAAGATGAGCAGAAACTAGCAAGAAAAGCAGATAAAAAAGCAAGGAAGGTAGCAAAAAAAGAGCATAAAGCTGCTCTTAAAACTATGCCAAAACAAGAAAAACGCAGGACAAAAAAATATGATAAGTACTATAAGCGTTATAAGACAAGATTAAGACGCTGTATAGTATGGAGTATAGTTTGTGTTTTATTATTAGCCTTAATTGTAAAAGCATCTCCGATTGTAGGGGACTTTAATGAATTAATGGATATAAATCTTAACACTGGTACTCCTGAGGCGGCTGCTGCTATTGAATATGGCGAAGATATTGCAGAAGCTATTACAGATGAAGGTATTGTTCTTTTAAAAAACGATGAAGATCTTCTTCCACTGATGAACCATAAAGTCAATGTATTTGGTGTGGCCTCAGTAATATTTGAAACTGGTGGTGAAGGTTCTGGAACTTCAGACGAAAGTAGAAGCGTTAACCTGTATAAAGGTTTAAACAATGCTGGGATAGAGTATAACCATGAACTGTATGACGTATATAAGTTGTTGACAGAGGAAAAGGAGCACAAAATAGGACTTGCGCAACTTGCAAATATCATACTCGGCGGAGAAACGGAAGTTGATGAACCGGATGTAGAACACCTTACGGATGAATTGATATCAAATGCCAGGGATTTTTCTGATACTGCTATTTTTGTTATATCAAATGCAGGTGCAGAAACAGCAGATAAAACGGTTGAGGACCTGAGTTTGTCTTTCAATCAAAAAGCGATGTTAGATATCATTGATGATAATTTTGAAAATATTGTTATCATCGTCAATTCGGGAAATACCTATGAACTGGGATTCGTGGATGAATACCCATCAATTAAGTCTGTCCTGTGGACAGGCTTGCCAGGACCAAGAGGTGCTAATTCGATAGGACGGACATTGACTGGTGATATAAACCCATCAGGGCGTTTGGTAGATACATATGTATATGATCTTGAGAGCCATCCATCCATGGCAAATTCCGGTGATTTTGATTACACCAATATCAAGGGCAGAGGCTTCCTGAATTATGAAGAGGGTATATACGTCGGTTACAGATTCTTTGAAACATATTTTGAAGATAACGAGGCTGGCTATCAGGCAACCGTACAATATCCATTCGGCTATGGCTTGAGCTACACAGAATTTGATTGGGAAATTGTTAATCAGCAAATGGATATGGATCAAATTCAAATTGATGTAAAAGTAACGAATACAGGGGATGTAGCAGGAAAAGAGGTTGTACAGGTTTATTTTTCTGCACCATATTATGAAGGTGGTATAGAAAAGTCAGCGATTGAAATGGCAGGCTATGCCAAGACAGGTCTTTTGGAAGCAGGCCAATCAGAAACGCTTACTATCAGCTTTGCTACAAGAGATATGTCGTCATACGACATGAATGTAGAGCAAGCGTATGTGTTGGATAAAGGGACATATGAAATCCACATAAGCAAAAATGTACATGACCATGTAAGCAGCTTTTCTTTCGAAGTTGCAGATACGGTGGTATATGCAGAGGATGAAACAACTGGTGTATCATTGAAAAACCAGTTTGATTTTGTCAATGGGGATCTCACGTATTTGTCCAGAAATGACTGGGAGGGTACATATCCAGACTCCTCAGATACGTCACTTGAAGCGTCGCAGGATGTATTAGATGCACTCGCTATATTTGCGGCACCTGAAAGAACAGAAGGAACTGTTTCGACGACAGGCGCAGAAAACGGCATCCTATTAGCAGACCTTAAGGGACTTGACTATGACGATCCAATGTGGGATGAATTTATAGACCAATTTACCTTTGAAGAGATGAGTAAACTAGTTAGTAATGGCGCTTACAAGACAGTAAGTGTTGACCGTTTAGGGCTCCCAAACACTGTTTTGCTGGACGGGCCTGCAGGACTCAATTTTTTCTTTAAAGATATAGGAGGAGCTGCTTCATATCCTACCCAAATTGTTATATCCTCTACATGGAATGACGAGCTGGCTTATAAATGGGGGGAGGCAGTTGGTAAAGAAGCTAATGTTTTAGGTGTACAGGGTTGGTATGCGCCAGGTATGAATATTCATAGAAACCCTACTGGTGGTCGTAACTTTGAATATTTCTCTGAAGACCCGTTATTATCTGGAAATATGAGCGCTAGTGTTGTTAGAGGAGCACAAAGTCAGAAAATCATGGTATTTATAAAACATTTTGTTTTGCACGAGCTGGAAGTAAACGCTAATACAGGTGTCTTTATATGGGCCAACGAACAGGCGATACGTGAAGTATATCTTAGACCTTTTGAGATATCTGTAAAAGAAGGTAACGCAACAGCTGCTATGACCAGTTTCTCATTTCTTGGACATAAATGGTCTGGTAGCAGCGAAGAATTGCTGCAAAATGTTCTAAGAGATGAATGGGGATTCACAGGAGTGATTTCTTCAGATGCTGCATTATTGGTTATGGATCTTAATTTAGCAATTCGCTATGGAAATGATTTGACATTGACACCTTTACCTAACCTCAGTGAAAGTTACCTAAAAAAGCTTTATAAAGAAGATCCCGTTGGTGTTACAAAAGCTTTAAGAGAAAGAGTCCGCAATATTTGTTATAGTGTATTAGAATATACAAGTATCGTTGACTAATTTAGTAGAGTAGGAATAAGCATAAAACAAACTTGCCGCCTGCCTTTGTGCAGGCGGCATCAATATTAGAAAAATAAAAATGGATGATAAAATGTAAGACAAGAAAAGTAAAAAAGAAAATATTATTGAGTTTATTAAATTTAATCTTTTCAGCGGCATAGCAACTATTGTCAGTTTTGTTGTGCTGAATCTGGGTAATGACATATTGTTTCGATCTTATAAATCAACGCCGTTTAAATTTTGGATTTTTGAATACACAGCAGAGCAGGGTGGTTTGGGGAGTTTTTTAGCGTTTCTTTTAAGTTTCTTTTGTGCGCAAACGGTCAACTTCATTGTTCAGAGAAAACTGGTGTTCAGTGCGGACAACAACCTAAGCGCATCTATTCCGATCTATTTTGCTACGGTAGTTGGTGTTTATATTATTAATCTATATGTGCCCACTGTTGTTTTGGCACCGCTTGCTCTTCGCTTTGGTGAAGTCTGGGCAGTTAATATGACCAATGTCATCAACATTATCATACAGGTTATCATCATTTATCCGGTGCTTAAGTTCGTTGTGATGAAGAAAACACCAAATTAGATGCTCGGCTTACGTAGCTATGAAACGGCTATTAAAACCATTTCAGGGATGGACCTTTCTGTCCTTAATTGTGGGTATTCAACAACTTTTCTGGAGAATAAGTCCAATATAGAGCATAAATAATGAGCAGTTTCGGTTCAAAGTCTAAAAACCAGCGCGAGAAGGCACTTTTCAGTGCCTTTTATGATGTATCAAATTCGCAGTTTTTTATGATCTGAGCAATATGGTATTATTGATGGATGATTTTAAGAGAGAACTACTTTGTAAAGCTGATGAAATACATCAAAACCGTTTATAACATTGATAAGCAAGTTAAGAAATTAGGCGATAACAGACTAAATCCAACGTACAAAACATCACAGATCATTTCGCTTGTTTTAACTGGTTTTCTGTTAAGAATACGGAGCTTCCATCAACTGAATTTCATGATTAAAGCCGGTGAATTCAATAGCATCTACATACGTGAAGATAAGCTCCCAAAGATTGATGCCATTTGAAATCAATAAATTTGAACGCGCTGCAGCGGATTAACGAAAGGGTGATTAGGAAAGCAGTCAGAAATAAAGCCCTTTATACAGGAACAATTGATGGCTATACCGTCGCAGCAATTGATGGAACCAATCTCTTCAAAACTAGGAAACCGGCATGTGATGATTGCATACGTAGAAGTGGATATGGAAAAGCCTATTACGTACATTGTTGCACAGTCATGTCTTTGATTGGTGAAAGTGTGAATCTAGTCATAGACTATGAAATGATAAAGCATAGAAAAGAAGTGAACGATACAGGCGAAGGCGAGCTGATTGCAGCAAAAACACTGCTTGATACTTATGGACATATTCAAGAGGATAATAGAAAAGCTTTGTCAGAGATGATAGCAAACGAGTTTTATTCGGGATCTGTAAAAGATGAGAACAATGCTTTGGATAATGTGATTAGCCAAATAAAACGGAATCCTGAGCTGCAAAAAAGGCTGTTAACTGCACTGCTTGCGTAAGGGATTATGACATGCGCTAATGGCATGTAGAGCATAATGTTAGATGAAATGTTAGATGGAGAAAATTGAGGCATAAAAACATGCATAAATATGCGCAGTATGAAAATACACAAAAAAAGAAAAGACGCCCCCATCACAGAACGATGGAAGGCGCCAAACCCTTTAAAATGGCGTACCTGGAGGGATTCGCTCCGCTCCCTTGTGGTCGCTATCACGCCTCCTTCGCTTGCCTTAATCCGCCACAGGCGGCGGCAAGCTTCGGGTTCGAATCCTTCTATTATAATTCCATAAAAAAAAGCCCACTCTTTGAGTGAACTTTCTTTATGGCGTACCTGGAGGGATTCGAACCCCCGATCGCTCGG
>Ga0180436_10001238_pt1 | contig 25195 bp, 23 predicted proteins | sample SS_ome_2_FD_132434 | JGI IMG/M metagenome (GOLD analysis project Ga0180436, IMG submission 132434) | Hypersaline lake sediment archaeal communities from the Salton Sea, California, USA - SS_3_S_2 metaG | ecosystem: Environmental > Aquatic > Non-marine Saline and Alkaline > Hypersaline >... | reverse complement strand
GGGATCCTCAAGACGCACCTCGGCACCGATGCGGGAGACTTCGTCGACGACGCCACTATCGAAAACGACGGGACCAACGGCCTCCAGCTCAAGGTCCCGGCGGCCGGGGCCGACGCCGACTACTGCGGCGTGCCGGTGATCGCCGGCGGCGACTACAGCGGCCAGGACACCGACCTGACCATTACCGCCTTTAACAGCTCGGCCATCAAGATCAAGAAGCTCGTTATCCGCTCGGGCAGTGAGGGCTCTTCCGACAGCGGCGTCGAGTTCATCGTTACCGATACCGGGACTAAGGGCTGGAATCAGGTGGGGATCGGGCTCAATACGGACGTGAGCATTACGGACCATCAGTTCACCCTCACCGGCAACAAGCTAAAGACCTGTCAGAGCGGCCGGTCCTATACCTGGTACGCTGAGGGCGTCTGGGCGGCGGGCAGCTAATCAGAGAGGAGATTGTCCATGGCGCAGGTGCAGCGGTTTGGCATCTTCTCACCGACGGCCGGCTTCAAGGAGTCGATGCCGTCGCTGCTCTTGGAGGAGGCCTACACCCCCGAGACGAGCAACTGCCAGGTCCGCTGGGGTGAGCTCCACCGGGCCAAGATGCGATCCGAGGCCCTGGCGGTCACGCCCGACGCCTTGACGATCCTGCGGTATCACTATCTTAAAAAAACCTCCGGTCTGACCTACCTCTTTGCCTTCACCAGTCAACACGCCTACTACTGGGACCCTGTCTCGGGGGCCTGGTCTCTCAAGTTCACCTGCTCGCGGCCGGTGACGCGCTGGTCGACGGTAACCTATGGGGACTGCCTCATCGCCACCAACGGCGTTGATAAGGTCCAGTACACCGACGGGCCCAGCGCGTTAGCCAATCTGGGCGGGGCGTCGGGGCTGGCCTACAGCTCCGACCCGTACTACCTGACGGCGTGCGCGTTCGTCGCCGCGTTCGAGAATTACCTGCTCTTTGGCTACACCACCGAGAACAGCACCGTCTGCCCCCACCGGCTCCGCTGGTCGGACCTGGCGGCGACGCCCTCGGGGACGCTCACGATCGACTCGGGCGACGCCGGCGCCACCGACTTCGAGGGCGCCGATCACCTGACCGGCGTGGGCCACAAGGGCGACTACCTGATCGTCTTCAAGGAGCGGTCCCATCATCGGATGTGGCTGACCGCCGACGAGCTGGTCTTCAATACCGCCGTCGTGAATCGCAAGGTCGGCACGTCGGCGCCCGACAGTATCGTCAACGACAAGCACGGCGATCTGTATTATTTCGGCTCGGACTTCACCATCCGCCATTACGATCTGGGCGAGGTGAGCCAGGACGTCGACAAGACTCTTAAAGACGTCTCCGACGAGGCCGTCAAGAACATCCGCGGGGCCGATATCGACGAGTACGGCGAGCTGTGGTGGGCCCTCGAATCGGACGACACCGGCGGGGCCATCGGCTCGGCGACGCTGACCGGCTCGGGCCTCGATGATATGAGCTCGTCAGGATCCTACAGCGGCCCGGACAGCCGCTCGTATCGGATCCAGATCGACGGGACGGGCACACCGGACACCTTCAAGTGGAGCCGGGACGGCGGCTCGACCTGGGCGGCCACGACCGTCAGTATCACCGGGGCCATCCAGCAGCTCGAGGACGGTGTCTGCGTCTATTTCGCGGCGACGACGGGCCATACCCTAAACGATTACTGGGACTTTACCGCCGCCGCCCACGCCAACGATACGGTCCTGACCCTGCGGCCCGATCGACGCCGCTGGAACAAGCGGGCCATGCCGGTCTCGGCCTTTGGCTACTACAGCCGCGGCGGCAACGCCTACACCTGGGACGATTTGCCCTATAGCAGCTGGGCCGATTGGGACTGGGACCAGTGGGACTCGGTCGAGGCCCATCCGGGCTATCTGGTCGATCTGGTGGCGGCCTACGACGGCAAGAGCTATCGGGCCCATGACTCGGCCCGCGACGCGGGGGCCGATTACGAGAGCTATTTCGTCCTATCAAGCGACTTAACGGGCAACCAGCAGCTCAACCGCTACAAGCGACTGCTGGCGGTGGAGGTCTTCTTTCGGCCGGTGGCTAACGGCTCGGCGACACTGACTATCAAACGCGACCACGAGCCCAACTGGCAGAGCCTCGGGTCGGTGGATATGGACCAGACCTCGGACATCGCCAGGGTGCGGATCCCCTGCGACGTGCGGGGGCGGCATTTCCTTCTAAAATGGGCCTCGGCGGCGGATCGCTTTTTCTTCGTCGGGGCGATTTTCGAGTTCATCCTCCAAGGGCAGCGCTAGTCATGGCAAAATTGATCGGCGGAAAAACTCTGGAGTTCTACCCGCTCGAACAGGTCCCGAACCTTTCGGACGAGCACAAGCGTTACCTGCGGCGGCTGGAGGCTATCCTCGAGGAGCTCAACCGGCGGACCTACGACCTGGCCCAGCACGTCACCGGCGGCCGCTCCGGCGCGGGGCCCTTTGTAGCCAAGCTGACAAGCATTGGACTGTCGTATCAGCACACGGCCGACATATACGAGTGGTATTCGCCGGGCGTGGAGGCCCGCAAGCTGGCCAGCGGCGTTAGCGTCGTCGACCTGGTCGAGTATGTCTGGAGTAAGGGCAACGTCTTTGAGGAGGCCGACACGATGATCGTCTGGCGGACCAACAACGCCAGTATCGCCGCCGACTACGCCGGCTTTGAGTTCTACGGGACCGGCTCGGTCGGGCCCTGTCCGAGTTAAAGAGGTAATTAGCGTGGCACTGCCTGATGTATCCGATCGCATGTGGACCGACTGCGGCTGCCCGCCGGGGATCGTCGACGGCTATGAGTGGCGCCTGGTGGCGGCCTGCGTCGACTCACGGGGCCATATCCGCGAGGTGACGGCCCCGCTGGCCTCCGACGTCGATCTATGCTACCTGCCGGCGGCGCACGAGGTGCAGGCTGACGTCGAGCTGGGCAAGACCCTGGTGGCCGAAGTGGGCGATCCTGACGGACCGAGCGTTTTTCACTTTACCCGCGACGTCATCGTCGGCGGCTGGTACGGGCCCGTCACCGGGCTGATCACCTGCGCGCCGAATACCACGACCACGACCACGACCACAACGACCACCACGACCACGACCACAACGACCACCACGACCACCACCACGACGACCACCACCACCACGACGCCGGCGGGCTGTTCTGACTGCTGCAACGACCTGCCTTCGACGCTTACGGCCACGTTTGACCAGGAGGCCTGGGGAGTCGCGGCCTTCGAGTTTCATATCGACGGGCCGCCCTGGTACACATTCTATCAGGCGGTGCTGACTATGACCCAGCAGTCGGGGACGCCTTGCCATTATCATGGGCCTGTCGACGGCAGCGGGGATCCGGTCGATGATTCCGGCCGGAGGCTCTGTTCACTCGACGGGTCCGGCGGATTCAGCCAGGAATTAGTAAACTATCCCGTTGCCCTGACGTTCTGTTTCGACACCCCCGACACCGTCGATCTGATCGCTTACGGGTCCAGTACGAACGTCACGTTTGGGAAGAATCAGGACACTTGCGCCCTGCCGGCCGAGCTGCTCAACAGTAGCAGCGCCAGTGTGAATATCACGACATGAATACACCAATGAAAAACGACAGTAGACAACTACCGAGCTTGCCCCGCCAGGCGGCCGGATTCAGCTGGGAGCTGATTCGTTCGGGCGGCCGGCTGCTCACCGGCCGGCGGCTGGCGGTGGACGAGGCCACGGCCAGGCGTCGCTGGGCGGCCTGCAGCAGCTGCGCCGAGCTCGTCGAGAAACGCCCAGGAGACTTCCGCTGCGCTCAGTGCGGATGTCACATGCAAAAGGCTATCTGGTGGGCCTCCAAGCGGTGCAAGCTGGGCCGCTGGACGCCGGCGGGAATCGTCAGCGTGCTCATTACGACGATCAACGATCCCTATCTGGAGGCGACGGTCGAGAACCTCAAGGCCACGGCCAGCGGGCCGATCGAGGTGCTCGTCGCCGAGGACGACAAACGCGAGGGCCGCCGGGTGGTCCTCAACCGCCTGGCGCGGCGGGCCAAGGGCGAACGGCTCTTCTTTGTCGATTCGCATTGCCAGATGTCGGACGGCTGGGACGTCGCTCTGAAAGAGGCCTGCGGAGAGAGAGAGATTGTTTTTGGGCGGATCGGATCCTGGCGGCCCGAGAGCGCCGCGCCGCTGGGTGAGGCGGCCTATGGCCTGGTGCGACTGGACGAGCAGCTCGGCGCTAAGTGGTGGGGCCAGGCCGACAACCGCTATCGACGCCAGAGTCTGGCCGAGTCGATGGGGATGACCGGCTGCGGCTTTATGATGCATAAGGCATGGTTCGAGACGCTGGGCGGCTTCGACGAGCAGCTGGGGCCCTACGGGGGCACCGGGGCCGAGTGGAGCCTCAAGACCTGGCTGGCCGGCGGCCGGCTGCTCTTGGTTAATGGGGTGACCTGCTGGCATAAGTTCGAGACGAACAAGGACGACGCGCTGTATCCGGTCGACCGCGAGCGGCTCGCGGCGACCTTCGAGCGGATCCGGACTCTCACGGCGGCCAAGGCCTGGCCGGGCCAGGTCCGGCCGGTGGCGTGGCTCTTCGAGAAGTTTGGCGACGCGGCCGGCAAAGGTGTTACCCAAAAGGTAACCAAAACCGAGATCCTCTTTCACGGCGCCCCGGGCGTCTTGAACGTCGGGGCGGATCCCTTCGAGGCGACGCGGGCCCTGGTCGCGCCGCTGGGGGCGACGCGGCTGGTGGAGGTGCAGGTGTGCGAGGAGGCGGCCCATGTCTGAGAAGGCCATTGTCTACTACACCGACAACCGGCTCGACGCGGCGCTGGGCGACTATTGCCGCAACCAGCTGAGACGCCGGGCGGGGAATATCCCCATTATCTGTATCAGTCAGGAGCCGATGGCCTTCGGCGAGTTTCCCTTCTGCGTCGGCAAGATCGGGCGGAGTTCGGCCTCGATCTTCATGCAGATAATGAGCGGCGCTCACCTGGCCAAGAACATGAACATCCCCTGGCTCTTTCTGGCCGAGCATGACGTACTCTATCCGCCGGGGTATTTCGACTACACGCCGCCGGGTCCCGGGATCGTCTGCTACCAGAGGCACGTCTACAACGTCAACGACCGCGGCTTCTGGCGGGCGGATCGCCCGCTCATGTCGGGGCTATGTTGTGACAGCGAGACGCTCGAGGCGGCGATGCGCCAGCGCTACGAAAACACGCGGGCGGGCCAGCGCTTCAGCCGGTCGGAGCCGGGGACGCTGCTGGAGGACCCCTACCCGATGCTGACCTATCACCTCGCAAGGCCGATGCTCGATATCCGCCACGGAAACAACTTCACCGGCGGCCGCGCCAGCCGCGACGGTTACCAATCAACGCTGGAATACTGGGGCCCCCACGCCGAACTATGGCGGCGGCTGGGCCTGAAAGGAGACGATCACGATGGGACTGTCTGACTTCTTTAGCGGCTCGGTCGAGGAGATGCCCCGGCCGGAGATCATGGAGACGCCCTGGGCGCCTCAGGCCCGCAACTTCCTGACGCGACTGATGAACGCCAACGTGCAGCTGCCGACGCGCCAGGTGGCCGGCATGTCGGGCGCCGAGCAGCAGGGTCAGTCGATCCTGGGCAACATTCTCGGCGGCGGCGCGTTTGCCGATCCGCGGACGTCGCCGCTCTATGCGGGGCTGCGCCGTGAGAGTATGGCCGAGGAGGAGCGGGCGGCCAACGCCCTCCAGCGGCGCCAGCAGGGGGCGGGGATGTACAACTCGTCGACGGCGGCCGGTGCCGAGGGCAGGATGCGGGGCGACTTCGCCAACCGCCGCCAGAGCCTGCTCGGCTCGCTCTACGAGTCGGAGCGGGCCCGCGACAATCCCTATACCCGCCTGGCGGCCTCGGCCCAGTTCGGAGCCCTGCCTCGCCAGCTCGAGCAGGCCGGTAACGACGCCGCTTATCAGCAGCAAATGGGCACGACGCTCTTTCCCTACCAGCAGCAGGCGGCCCTGGCCGGCCAGCTGCTCAACTATCAACCGTGGTATCAGCCCCAGGTCTACAGCGAGCCGAGCATGTTCAGCCAGCTGGCCGGACCTATCGGCGGGCTCATGGGCGGGGCGGGCGGCCTGATGGGCGGGCTGGGCGCGATGGGCCTGGGCGGTATCTTGGGTAAACAGACGCCTGGGGCGGGTATGGGCGGATCGTTGGCGGCCGACTGGGGCCCGGGGATGATGCGCTAGATAGATCGCAAGGAGTCATACAATGGGAATCGGTTATATCACGAATCCGTACCGGGGCCGCTACGCGATGCCGATGGGGCCGGGCTATCAGAACCTGGCGGCCAATACGGCGGCGGTGCAGAGTCTGATGGGCGGCCTGCAAGCTCTGCAGGCGGGGGCCCAGCAGGCCCAACAACAGCGGGCCCAGGCGGCGCTGCTCGAACAGCTCGGCTCCGTGGAGGACCGCGCCGGTCTGGTCGGCGTGCTCGGTCAGCAAGCGGCGGCGCGCCAGGGCTCAGGCGGTGGTCTCGGCGGGATCCTCAACAGCTTCAACCCCTTCGGCTCCTATGGGGGCATGACGCCGCTGGAGCAGTCGCTGCGCGGCTCGATGCTGGGCCAGGTCCTCGAGGATCCGATCCAGCGACAGCTGCGTCAGGAGCGACTGACGGGGGCCCGCCAGAGCAATCAGGCCGGGGCCTTCGGACTCGGCCGGCTCGGCGCCGATGCCGACTGGCAGGACAAGACGCGGGCCCGGCAAGAAAGCCAGTGGTCCCAGGCCGACGTCGATCGCAGACGCGAGCAGGGCTGGCAGGACAAACAGCGGGGCCGGATCAGCGATATCGTCTGGCCGCGTGAGGACACCCTCTTTGAGCAGGGCCAGCAGGACCGTACGCGACAGTTGGGCGAACACGTCGAGGACCGCCGCCACCAGCTGTGGCAGCGGGGCCGGGCCATGAAACGCCAGGGGGTACAAGAGAAACTCGACGACCAGCAGGTCGCTATGAATGAGCAGAAACTCCAGGCCGGCAAGATCAATCTTGATATCGCCCGGCAACCGGCGCGGCGCGACTACAAGCGGCTCGACGCCCTGGTCAAGGCCGACAGTCAGCTCGCCGAGATCGAGGAGAACCTAGCCGCAGCCGAGGAGCTCACACCACGAGAGGCCCTCCAGCTCGAGCGGGTCCGCCAGCAGCGAGAGGCGATGCAGGTGCAGATGGGCAAGAGCCTGGGCGTCGAGGGCCGCCCGATCACGCCGGGGGATATGCTGGGCCGCTATCGTATGCATGACCCGGGCTGGGGCCGCTCGCCGCGGCTGGAGGTCAACGTCGGCGGTGGCAGCGAGGGCGACAAGTGGATCCCGGCCGGCGAGCGCTACAGCGGCGAGTTCTATCAGATCATGGAGGGGGTAGCCGCGTCGATCGAGCAGCTCGATCCCGACCAGGCGGCGGCGTTGCGGGCGATCATGGATGAGGGCAACCCGGTCAAACTCCAGCAAGCCATGGACTTAATTCTGAGGTTACACAGTGGCCAATAGCTTTACCGAGATACTGGATCGGCCGGCGGCGCCGCGGGCGGGCGGCTCCTTTACCGAGATCGCCACGGCGGGCGGGCCGGCGGCGTCCTTTAGCGATATTCTGGCGGGCCCGAGCCAGCCGGAGACGCCGGCGGGTGAGCGGGGCTTCTTCGGCAACATAGCCGAGTCGTATCGGCGGGGGCGCAAGGGCATGGAGCTGGATCAGGCGGTCTATGCGGCGCGGTTCGAGGGGGTCGGCGATCCGGTCGCGGCGCGGCAGGCGCGCGCCGAGCAGCAGCAGCGCGAGGCGGCCGATCCCATCGAGGGTAATTTCTTCAGTAAGTTCATTTACGGCCCAGCCAACATCCTGCCCGGTATGATCGCCGGGCCCAAAGAGGCCTTGCCGCTAGCGACGGCCGGGGCGGTCGGGGCGGCGGGCATGGCGGCGCTGGCCGGCCAAGCGGGGCCCCAGGTCGCTATCCCCGAGGAGATCGTCACCGTACCAGGCGCGGCGGTGCTGGGCTTCAAGACCGGGATGGCTATGGGCTCGACCCGATACTGGTTCAAGCAGGGCGCCGGGGCCATGTACGCCGACATGGTGGACCAGGGCTACGACGATGAAGTCTCGGCCATGGCGGCCCAGATCGGCGCGATTCCCTACGCCCTCATCGAGCTGGCCCAGGTCAAGGCGGTCACGCCGGGCGTGCGGACGGGGGCGCGTAAGGTCCTCCAGAAGAGCGTCCTCAAGGCCCTCAAGGCTGCGGGCAAACGCTACGGGGCGACCTGGGCGACGGAGGTCGGCGAGGAGGTCGTCCAGGAGGCGACCCTGATAGCTACCGAGGACGTCGCCCGGTTCTTGAGCGGGAAGGGCTCGGCCGTCAACGCCGAGGACCTCAAGAAACATGCCGAGCGGCTGACTATGACGGGGCTGGAGTCGGCCCGGTCGATGGCGTTATTACCGGCGCCGGGGGCGGCGGTGGATGTGGCGGTCGACGTGCGGGCCAATAGGCAGCAGGCCCAGGCTGCCGAGAGTCAACGCCAGTTCGACGCGGCGGCCTTCGGCCAGGCGATCCAGGAGGCCCTGGAGGCCCACCAGGTCCAGACCGAGCAGGGTAAATCGCTTTCTGAAACGCGCTCTACTGAGCTAAACGCTGCGGCTAGTGGTAGTGAAACACGACCAGTAGCGAAACACGACCGGACGCCAAACGCAGCCCAACAGCGGACCGCGCTGGCCGAGGTCGACAGGGCCCTGGCCGCCGGCGAGACGGACGCGGGGACCGCGGCCCTGGCGCGACACCTCTTAACAGAGGTCGACCCGGACTTTGACGCCAACAGCTCGCTGGAGATTTCAGCCTTGGCGCAGCAGGCGACAGCCGATATAGTGGAACGTGAAGGGCTACCCCAGACCGATCCCGAGACCGGAGAGACAATCCGCTATGACATTGCCGGCCGGACTACAACTGACCGTGGAACACCAGACGCTCAAGGTAGCCCCGGCTCATCGGCACTCCGCACGGCGGTCCAGCTCTATCGCGGTCACGACGTGGACACTCTCGTCGAAGAGTGGTATCATCGCGCGTGGGACCGGCTCGCCGCCCTGCGACCAAGCGATCGAGCGGCTTTTGAGCAGTACCACAGCCAGCGCGGGGACCGACGGAGCGTAGGCGAGCACTTCGCGCAAGAGGGGCGGGATTACTTCTTCTCCAATAAACTGCACGAGCAGGCCGGCCCGATCCGCGCCCTGTTCGAGCGGGCCAGGCAGAGTCTGGGCGCCTTGATCCGACGGGTGCGGGGACTGCGCGGGGCGCGGATACCCGCCCGGATCAGCGAGCTCTACCAGCAGGCCGGCACGCCACGGCCAAAGGCCCACACTGAGACGCCGTTCGATGCCCCAGGATCGACGCCGGCGGCGGAAACGACCCAAGGGTCGACCCAGGCTAGGCCGGAGGTAGCCAAGGCTACGCCGAATGTAGCCCCGTCGGCCAAGAAGGGATCCGTCTGGGAGCGGATGCCTTTGGCGCAGGTGGAGGCCCAGGCCAAGCATGGCGTGATCGGGGCCATGACGGAGCTGAGGCGACGGCGGGGCGAGACGGCGCCGGAGGTAGCCAAGGCGGATAAAGGCATACATGATCCGGTCACCGACGCTCAATGGCAGGCCATGATTGAGGAGGGCGAGTTACAACATAAGGCGGCTCAGGCCCGACTGGAGCGTTGGAAGCAAGAGGCCGCGGGCGCTACAACGGTAAGACTGGACGGGCCCGACGGCAAATACGCCATGATTACGCCCTCGGCGAAAGAGGCGGGTAAGTGGCAAATAACCAAGTTCGACACAAGAGGGCCCTGGGAGGACCGGACCGCACGAAGCCTTAATGAAGCGTTGGAGGAGATGAGCGGCGTCAAGCAGTTGGCCGCCGACTTTACTGACGGCGAGGTGTACAGGATTACCGATATGGTGGGGTCTGTACGCGATGCGTCAGACGCCCAGGGCAGCGGGTCCAAGGGCGAGACGACGCCGACACCGGCGACGGTGGACCATGTTGCCGACGCCGGAAAAAAGGTCGTCGCGACTACCAAACCGGCCGCTCGTGAGGCACAAGAGCCGTTGCCGCGCACGGATGAGGTGCAAACCGAGGGGACCTTCCCGCTGGCCGAGGTGACCAAGGCCTACCGTCATATCTCGATGGATCCGCGACGGGCGGCGCTGGCGGAAGAGGGGCAGTTCGAGCAGGTGACAGGGGCCTTTCGCGAGACGCTGGGCAAACACCTCTCGGGCGAGGCTCTGGCCCAGGCGACAGAGCGTTTTCGCAAGGGCTATCTGCAGGCGCGGCGGGCCGTCTGGCGGGCGAGAGAGTCGGGAATGTCCGCGGCGGTGGCCGGTGCGTCGAAGTTCAACAGTAAACAGGCCGGCCAGCGCAACCGGGGTATCGAGGCCGCCGAGGAGCGATTCACCGCCACGGTCAACCGTTTACGCCGTCAGATCTACCGGGAGACGGGGGCCCAGGAGAGCATGGATCGCCAGGCCCAGGAGCGTCAGGAGGTCAAGGCCCGGGCACGCGAGGCGGTCGAGGGCCGCCTGCAGCAGCAGCTCGAGAGTATCGAGGTGGGGGATCGGATCGACGTGGGGGGCCGGACCCCGCTCACGGTGGTCAAGGTCAATAAGAAGACCGTCGTGACGGACGGGGGCACCAAGTGGACGGCGGGCGAGATCGGGCGGGTGATAAAGAAAGAGACCGAGGCGAAGGGGCGGGCTCTCTTCAACGCCGAGCAACTGGCGGAGTTTGATCGGCTGGGGATGGACGTCGCCGCGGTGCCGGCGACGTACAAAGAGGATGCCCTCCAACAGCTGGCCTTCCAGCAGGCTCACGAGAAGGATCTGGCAACACCCGGCTACAACGAGCGGGTCAGGGCCGAGTACGCCGAGCAAAAGAGACGTCGCCGTCAACCGGTCGAGGGGGCCTTCGGGCCGCCGGCCGGGCCGCGACGACACAAGCCGGCGGCGCCCAAGACGGCCCAGCGGGTCAAGGCCCTCCGCCAGCTGGCGGCCAAGCTCGACAACCAGATCGACGCCAAACGTCATCCGGCGATCGCCCAGCAGAACACCACGGCCAGACGGGCCCGGATCGCGGCGGGGATGGCCCAGGACGCCGACCGGCTCGAAGAGATCCAGCAGGCGCTCAACGGGATCGCCGACGCCCTGGAGGCGGGGACGCTGCCCGAGTCTTTGGCCGGCGTGAGCCAGAGGGGCCAGGTGGAGGCGCTGCGCCGGCGTGACTATCCGCGGCCCTGGACGGGTCCGTCGATCATTAGCGATCTATTCAAGGAGCTCAAGGGCAAGCCCGGCGTGGCGCCGTTGCGTGAGGCGCTGCGTCATAAGGCGGGCGGGGACCTCACCATCGAGCAGGCGGCGACCGTCAAGAAGCTGCTGGCCCTGGCCAGGAAACACAAGATCAGCAAGACCTATTTGAATGTCTCCATCGACGACGCCCTGCGGCTCCAGCGGGCGGGGATCGAGACGGAGGCCGACTGGAAACAGGCCAAGGAGGACCTGGCGTCCATGGTCAAGGGACCTTCGGCCGAGGTGCTGGCCGAGCGCAAGCAGAAGGAGCTCGAGGATAAACTGATCGGGACCAAGCTGGCCGGCTTCTTCCCGACGCCGCGGCCGGTGATCGAGCGGATGCTCGAAGAGGCCCAGATCCATCCGGGAGATACGGTCCTGGAGCCGTCGGCCGGCAAGGGCGATATCGCCGACATGATCCGCCAGGAGCACCCTGAGGCCGACCTGAGCGTCGTCGAATACGCCGGCCAGTTGCGGGAGCTGCTGGAGGCCAAGGGCTACGAGCTGGCCGACAGCGACTTTCTCGAGCACCAGGGCCGCTATGACCGGATCGTGATGAATCCGCCGTTTGAGAAGGGCCAGGACGCCGAGCACGTCCGCCACGCCTACGAGCTGCTCAACCCCGGAGGTAGACTGGTGGCGATCATGTCGCCGGGGCCCTTCCAACGCCAGACGGCCAAGGACAAGGCCTTTCGCGAGTGGTTCGACGACCAGGACGTCATGGCCGACGAGGACCTGCCCGCCGGCAGCTTTACCGGCAGCGACAGCTTTCGGCAGACGTCGGTTGCAACGAAGCTGGTGGTGATCGACAAGGGGCCCAACGAATGGACCGCGGCCGAGCGCGAGGCCCAGGCACAGGACAAACGGGCCCGGCATGAGGAGATTGTGACGGCCGCCCAGACGTATATGGCCCAGACAGGCCCGGTCTATGTGCGGAGCCAGACGGGGGCGATCGAGCTGACCGATCCGGGGCATATCAAGGTGGGCAATGACGGTCTGATCCACACCCGCGACCGCGGGCGCAAGGGCAACTGGATTACACTGGCGCCGGGCCAGGTCAACGATATCGCCCGACAGGCGGGCTTTGATGAGAGCGACAAGCCCGCCTCAGAGGCTGCAAAAACGGGGACAGCAGCAGGATCGGCGCAGCCGGCGGGCCGGCGGGAGGCGCCGCCGGTGGAGCTGGGCGAGCCGGGCCGGCTGGACAAGTACCGGGCGCTCAAGGAGACGGCCATCGCGCGGGTCTCGGGCGAGCGGGATGCGGCGGTCTACAAGCTCGTCGAGGCGGCCGACGTCGTGGCCAGCCACGACCCCCACACCTTCGCGGTTAATGAGGGCTATCCGGCCGGGGTGCAGGAGCGGCTCTATCATTCGGACAGAGCCGAGCAGATGAAGGTGATCGAGAACGCCAAGCGGTTCGAGCCGGCCTTCGTCGTCTCGGACAACCCGGACGCCATCAACGGCCCGCCGATCGTGACCGATCGAGGGATCGTCCTGGGCGGCAACAGCCGAGCCATGACGATCGCGCGGGTGTACCGGGACAACGTCGCCGGGTCCGAGGCCTATCGGGCCATGCTACGGGACAAGGCCCAGCAGTTCGGGATCGAGCCGGCCCAACTGAGCAGTATGAGCGAGCCGGTCCTGGTCCGTCAGGTCCTCGAGGGCCCCACCGAGGCCGGCGCGATCCGCCGGATGGTCTCGGAGTACAACAAGGCCTTTACCCAGGGCCTCTCGACGGCGGCCGAGGCCGTCAGCAGGGCCCGACAGATCGAGCCGAAGACGCTCGCCGGGATCGGTAACCTGCTGGGTATGACCGAGTCGACCACCTTGCGGCAACTGCTGGGCCGGCCCGGTGACAGCCAGGCGATCCTGAAGGAGCTGCTGCTGGACCAAGCGATCAGTCAGCAGGAGGTCAACAAGTACCTCGACCCGCGGACGCAACTGCTCAACGACGAGGGCAAGACGCTCATCGAGAACATGCTGCTCGGGGCGGTCCTGCCCGACGCGGACCTGCTCTCGAATATACCGCCGTTTGCCCAGGTCAAGCTGGAGAAGTCGCTGGCGCCGCTGGCGGAGATCCGCGGGGGGCTGGCCGAGTGGGATATCAGCGACGACCTGGCCGAGGCGGTCGCGGCGCTGAGCCGCTGGGACAAGGCCAAGCAGAAGACCGTCGACGATTATCTGAGCCAGGGGGACCTCTTCGCCGAGGACGCCGGACCGGCCAAGGCCAACCCGCGGGCCGAGGCGATCCTCCGCATGATCGACGGCTGGAAGGCGCTGGAGATCAAAGAGGCCCTGACCCGCTACAGCCGGGACATGCGAATCGCCAAGGAGGCGCAGAGTCAGGCCACGTTCGAGTGGAGCGAGAAGGCCAAGAGCCAGCATGAGGCGTTCGAGGAGCATTTCAGCCGGCCGCCGGTCAAGGACGCCACGGCCGACCTGTTCGCGGCGCCGGTGGTCCATCATCAGCTGCGGGGCGAGGGCCAGCTGAGCCCCGCCTTGCGAGCACTGCACAACCATCCCGCCCGGGTCCGGGGCCTGGACGCCGTCTCCGACAGCCAGGCCCGGGCCTACTTCAAGGCCTTGGTGCGGCTGGCAGAGGCACGCAAACGCGACGACCTGGTCGAGAAAATCGAGTATGCCGAAGATGCTTACTTCGAGGAAAAATACGACTTTGCCATCAGGGCCAGCGAGGGGGCCCTGGGTTATCTGCACATGGACGAGCTCTGGGAGGCTGGCGACGCCAAGCGGGCCGTTGAGTCGGTAATGGACCCGGCAGTCCTCTTCGGGGAGCGGAGCGTCCACCATCAGCTACGGCGCCAGGCCAGTCTGGCCTATCAGGCGGCCAGGAAGTCCGAGGGGAGTTTTCGACGCGAGGGAATGGGAATCGCCCGCCAGGTCGCCGGCCGCTTCCTGCCGGGCCCGCCGAAACTCGTCAAGCGGATCGTCGAGAAGGTCCGCACCAAACGCAAGGAGCGGCCCAGCTATGCGGTCGGCTCCATCAAGGACCACCTCCGCGGGATGATCGAGGTGGCCGGACCGGCCGAGGCGCCCGCGGCGATCCGGGCCCTGCAGGCGGCCGGCTATACCGTCGAGGTGATGGTGGATCGGCCGATGAATAAGTTCGGTTATCGCGGCGTCAACTCGTCGCGACGGCTGCCCAGCGGGATCAACGGGGAGCTGCAGCTGGCCTTTGCGGATCCGGCCTGGAAGAAGGCGCGACGCGACGCGCACCCGTACTACAGCCAGTGGCGGCCGTATGAGGCGGACAAAAAGGCGTGGGCGGCGTTGAGCCTGTCGCAGAAGCGACAGTTCTATATCGCGGCGCGGAAATGTAGGGCGATATGGCAGGCCTATTGGGGCAAGATTCCGGCAGACCTCATCGAGGCGATCTCGGCGGCGGGCAGGTCCGGGGCCTCCATGGCGTTGACCACGTCGTCGTTGTCGAGCAGCTCGACCCAGTCGCCATCGACCAGCTCGAACATGCCGTCAGGCCGCAACCAGGTCACCCGTCCGTCCTCAGAACGGCCGACCACAAGGTCCTCTTTGTCGAAAACGGGATCCGCCAGTAGTGCGTCAAACGTACCCATAGGTGACACCTCCATATCTAGTATCGCACAAAACGGGCCAAAAGTCCAGCAAAAAGCGGGGGCGACGCATTACCAGCTCCGCCGGAGGCAGGAGGGCGACCGTCAGGGCCTCGAGCAGTGGCACCAGTTGCGGCGTTTCACGAACGAATGGGCCCCGCCGGCCAGCGAGCAGGCCAAGCACGACCCGGCCGCGATCGAGGAGAAGATCGTCGAGTATCTCTCGGGCCAGGGCGGCCGCGGCCAGGGGCCCCGACGGCCAGCGGCGAGCCTGGGCGAGACGCCCGGGCCGGCAGAGATCGAGAAGCTCTGGAATCAGTGGTGGGCCGAGCGCGACCTCGAGGTGACCTCGATCCAGATGGCGACGGGGCGACTGCAGAAGGAGCTGCTGGCGGCCATGGGGATCAAGAAGCTCACCAGTAAGAACGTCGACCAGGTCCGGCACATGGACGAGGCCCTCCAGCTCTACATCGACCTGTACAACAAGCCGGCCCAGATCAGCGCCTGGTGGGACGAGCTCACCGACGAACAGCGGGCCCTGGTCCAGGAGTCGCAGAACCTGCCGGCGGCGGTCAAGGCCTTCGGCGATCGGCTCATCAAGCTCAACAAGCAGCACGGCCTGGCGAAACTCGCCGCCGGCATGATCCGCAACGTCGTCAATTACTACACCATGCGGATCTGGGGCGCTGAGGCCGGCCAGGTCCGTAAGGGCCGCAAGTACCGTCATCAGCGGTTTGAACAGACCACCCAGCGGGCCGAGCCGCGGCAATACGCTTCGATTTTGCAGGGCTGGGCGGATGGACGCGAGCTCAAGGTCAAGGGGGCGACCTGTGCCTACGAGCTGGCGCACAGTCAGAGCGCCCAGGCCCTGGCCGATCGCAACTTCGTCGCCGCCGCCCAGAAGATGGGCGTCTTCAAGGGCCGCGAGAGTGCCGGCGAGGACTGGGTCATGCTAGAACATCCCCACCTGGGCCAGTGGCGTCAGGTGGCCGAGATGGCCAGCGACGTCGAGGACTGGCAGAGTGACAATTTTATGATCCTGCCGGAGGACGCCGGCGCGAAGGCGGCCCTGGAGTGGACGCCGCTCTACGCCCCGCCAGAGCTGGCCAAGAAACTCAACAACGCCCTCGGTAAATCAAAGCTCGAGGGTAAGGCCTGGAAGTGGCTGACGAAATGGAACGTAATACTCAAGAACAACGTGCTCTTTACGAGCCTCTTTCATCATCAGGCCTTCTTGCGGTCGTACATGCTCGGCGGCCAGACGGGTCTGAGGGGGCTCAATGTCGCCGAGGCCTATCGCCAGGGGCGAGCCGCCCTGGAGCAGCTCGAGGGGGAGGCGGCCGAGCTGGTCGCGGCGGGCCTGACCATCGGCCGGCAACAGGAGTGGGATGAGCGGGTCTGGCAGGAGGAGACGACGGCCATCGGCCGGATGATCGACCGGATCCCCGGCGCCGCCCAGGTCAAGGGCCGGATCATGGCCTTTCGTGAGACGCAAAATAATTTCCTCTTTCGCAAGCTGGGCCCGTACCTCAAGATGCAGACGGCCCTGCTCGAATATCGCCACCTGCAGCAGAAGTACCGCAAACAGATCGAGGCCGACACGATCTCCCGCGAGGACCTGGCCAGACAGGCGGCCAATATCATCAACGACGACTTCGGGGGCCTCCACCTCCAGCGGATGGGCCGCAACCCGACCACCCAGCACCTCATGCGGCTGGCGCTGCTGGCGCCCGACTGGACGGAGTCGAACGTCCGCTCTATGGTCAAGGCCTTCAAGGCCGGCAAGGGCGGCGCCCTCTATCGGAGCTTCTGGGGCCGGATCCTCTTTAAGGGTCTGGTCGCCACCGTGCTAAGCAATCTGATGCTCTCGGCGTTCGACGATGACGACTTCTGGGAGCGTTACCGCAAGGCCTGGCGGTCAGGGCACTTGAAGTGGCTCGACGTCGACGTGACGCCGATCTATCGCGGCCTCGGGGGCCAGAGCCCGCACCGCAAATACTTCTCCATCCTGGGCCATTTCAAGGACCCGCTCAAGTTTCTCGCCCACCCGGTCACCTCGTTGAAGCATAAGTCGTCCATCGTCGGCAAGATAGCGTTCGAGGCGGTCAGTGGCACCAACTGGGAGGGGCGGCAATTCACCAGCTTCTCGGAGCTGGTGGGTATCGACGACAAGGGCAGATACAAGACGTCACGCAAGGGCCACCACCGCAAAGGCGATCGCAAGGGCGGGCGACTGACCGGCCAGGTGGTCAAATGGTCTCCCAGCGGCGCCAAGCCGCTCCAATACCAGCAGGTCCCGAGCTTCGTCCTGGGCCAGACCCGCGGCCTCATGCCGATCCAGGTGCAGAACGCGATCGCCTGGCTGGCCGGCGAGATCGACGCCTGGGACGCCATCACGAAATCCATGGGGCTCTACACGACTAGAGCATGGCAAGAAGACACCAACAGCAAGAAGAAAAAACGTAGGAGATAACGCTATGGGTGAACCGCAAGCCGGTGTTGTCAATTCGCGGCCATCATGCGCGGGTGGAATGGTCACGGCCCAGCGGGTGACGACGTTGGAGCGGGCCCACGCCGAGGATCAAGCCGAGCACACACGTCTTTGGGAGGTTATCGAACGGATCCAGAACCGCCCGCCGGTGTGGGCCACGGTGGTAATCGGGATACTGACGGGCTTGTGCGGTTTGTTTGCGGGGATCGCGTTTCGCCAATGACGGCGAGGTGATTAGAGCGGGGCCGTAAGGTATTGGGAAAACCAGCGGCCAAAGGCCCACGCCACCAGCAGCAAGCCAACGGCGACGGACCAGAACACGGCGGGCCGGTGCTTCGTGCCATGGCGCGGCAACCAGTAGAGGCACCACGCCAGCAGCGGGGCAGAGACGCCCAAAACCCACATCCATTCGACGCCCCACCGCTTGAAGCAATCAAATATCTGACTCAGAACGTTCTCCATGGGGGCCTCCTTCGCAGAGCGTTAGGCGGTTAATATCGTCGTCAAACTGTTCGGGCGCGAGGTTGATGTAGTAGTCCTTGGTGAGCTGCTCCTGGCTGTGGCCCAGCCAGGCGGCCAGCTTGAGCGAGCTGCAGCCCTGTTGGGCCAGTAGCGACGCAAATGTATGCCGGAATATATGCCAGCCGGTGATTTGGGGCAAGTATTCCTGGAGGGGCGCCAGCATGTGGGACCATTTGTTCAGGCTGATCGGCCGGCCCTCGCTGCGCGGCGAGGGGAAGACGTAGCCGCTGGGCCGGCACGTCTGGGCGATCACCGCGAGGTGTTCGTAAATGGCATCGGCGAGGGGGACCGAGCGGATCTTTGAGCCTTTGCCGCGGACAACGAGGACGCGATTGTCCAGGTGGATATTATCCCATTCCAGTCGGCGCAGCTCGGCGCGGCGCAGGCCCGTATAGATGGCCATGCGCACCGGTAGCCCTATGCCGAGGTACTCGGCCACGACGAGCGCCTGGCGGACTTCGCCCTTGGTCAGATAATTGACGATGGGCTTGCGGATCTTCGGCAGGCGTATATGGTCGCACGGACTGCTCCGAAAGACGCCCCGGCTGACGAGGTGGTTACAGAGGTGGGATATAGAGCTGTAGTGATTGCGGACCGTGCCGGGGGCGTAGCCCTCCTGGCTGCACAGTTGGGCGATGTAGTCCTGGATCGCGGCCGGCGTGATCTGCTGGACGTATTGCGTGTGGGTCGACCAGAGAAATTGCTTGACGCGGGCGGCGTGTACCCGGGCCGTTTTACGGTCGAGGGTGGAGGCGGCGACCGCCTGCCATTGTGTAAGGTAGTTCGATACCATAGCGTCTCGGATTGATGGCGCAGCGTTAAATTCTAACATGGCTGTTACTAAACCTCCGATTGGCATATCGGACTAGAGTGGGCCTACCTTAAACATAAATACTTAAAACGTCATGATTTACAGGGATCGTCACCTTCGGTGTAAAAAAAATGTCAGAAAAGTGTTGCATTTGGCCGGTCCTATTCGATAATGATCCTGTCTGGTGGTTAGTTTCCTGAACACTATCCACCGTTTGATGGTTGATGTTGTGTACTTGGTGCGTGTTTGTGGTGCAATGTATGCAGAACGGGTCGTATTCGTGGTGCAATGTAAAATGAAGTACGTCAGGATCGAAGAGCAGTATCTACGGCGAATCGACCGATCGGTCGGGCGGTTGCCGGCCGAGCTCAAGACCCGCCAGGCGCGCGTCAACTACCTGCTATGCTGCGGCATTGAACAACTGGAGGATGGCCATGTTGCGACTAAGAAGAAGGGCAGCCGCGTCCCTGCGTGAAGGTGACAAAGTTAGTGTAGCGGACTCGTCCGATAAAGTCAATGACTTTTGCGACGACGGCGGCGGTGAGTATGAGGACTGGGACGGCTACGGGCTCTCCTGGTGGCAGGCGGCGGTGTCGTGGCTCGTGATGCGGTTCGCTTGATGTTCCCCCTGACGGGGTTTCGTGACGAGGGTTTGGCGGTGATCCTGGCCGGCCGTCTGGCAAGAATGGCCGGAGAGACGAAAACCGCCTCTTTGATCGCGGGGTAGAGCAGTGGTAGCTCGCGTGGCTCATAACCACGAGGTCGCGGGTTCGAGTCCCGTCCCCGCTAGTATGGCCCAACTCAATCTCTTTGGTGAGGATGTTTCGTGTGCCGATAGGCCGAGGGCGCGGGCGCGCCGGACGGATCCCGACAGCGCCCACGCCGCGGCCCGCCTGGTCGAGTCGCGGGGTTTGGCATCTTCTCAGAGGGCACTGGTCCTCGATCTGGTGCGTCGCTATCCGGGTAAGACCTCGGCGGAGCTGGCGGCGCGAAGCTCGGATCTGGACCGCTGGCAGATCGCCCGGCGGTTGCCGGAGCTGGCCGAGGCGGGGGCGATTATACGAGGTGAAGAGCGGACGTGTCGCTGCTGTCAGCGGCGGAGTCTGACTTGGTGGTTGCGAAAGGAGTAGGCGATGATGACAACAGGACGATTGCGGGCGATTAAGGCGGGGATAGGCCGGGCCGGGCCCGAGGTGGTCCGAAAGTACGCCGGCGAGCTGCTGGCGGAGGTCGAGCGGTTGCGGACGGTGGCGCCGCCCGAGGCACTCACCGAGTCGGAGCGAGGCGAGCCGGATTTTGTCTGCACCGGGGAGGATATGGATAGAGCCTATTAACCGGGGGAGACACACGAAAGGAGCTTTGTATGGAGTCGCACGAGACGAAGAATGTGCTGAGTCAGTTTTTGCGGGAGGTCAAGACGGGCCAGGAAAATATCCTGGACGTGGCCAGGGAGGTCGTCGGCGACAAGGAGCAGGTGACCGTCGCCGTCCAGAACCGCGTCCTGCAGCCCGAGCAGCCGCCTAAGCCTGAGCGGGCCGAGTCGCCCCCGCGGGGCCATGTCTTTCATACGGCCCAGGCGGCGGCCGAGTACCTGGCGGCCGGCTACGGCAGCGAGCACACGGTGATCCTGGCCGACGCGGCCAAGCGGGAGATCGGGCTCTGTCTCAATGAGGACGCGGCTGTCGGCGTCGAGACGTGCTATATCCGCCCGGTGGTCCATCCGGTCTTTGCCCCCTGGGCGAGGTTGATGGATGAAGGGGTGATCGAGTTGCGTAGGGCGGTCCTGTTTATGCAGACCCACCGGCGGGAGATTGTCTCGCCCAAGGGTTGTGAGCTGGCGCTGTCGCTGGCCCAGGTCAAGGCGTCAACGCATATCGAGGCGCACTTCGGCACGCCGGGCCGGGGGCGCGACGCGATCAACGGCGTCCTCATCAAGACGCGAGTCCAGGGCCAGGAGCAGACCGAGCCGGTCGATCTGCCCGATTCGATTACGATTGAGTGCCCCCTCTTTGTCGGGTCCGAGAGCCGCAAGCTCGAGATCGACCTGACCCTGGCGGCCGATGGCATGGATAAGGTCGTGGTGGGCTTTACTTCGACGCATGTCACGGCGGCCGTGATGGCCGAGTTCGAGGCGATGCTGGCGACACTCCAGGCCAAGTTGCCCGACGGCGGCGTGGCGGTCCTGGGTCAGTTGCAATATGGACAGTGGCAGTACCTGGGGGACGACGAGGGAAAGGACGGTGATGCGTAGTGGGAACGAATCAGCGATTTACGCCGTTAGAGTTGGGCCTAATTGACGAGGGGCGGTTTCTGGCCGCCGCCAACGTCGCCTTGAGCCGCTTACAGCGGGAGCTGCTGGCGTTCAAGGATGAACACAAGGAGCGGGCCAAAGGGGCCAAGGCCCAGTTGACGCTCAAGGTGCGTCTGGCCTGCGAGCGGCCCGAAGATGACCTCTTCACGGTCCGGGCGGCTATCGTGGCCTCTACGCCCGACGCGCCGGCATCATCGACCGTGGCGATGGCATCGGAAACGGACGCGGGCGAGCCGGCCCTCTTCGTCAGACGTAGCGGCTCGACGGCCGACACGCCCAGACAGGCGGTAATGTGTACCGAGGACGGCCGCGAGGTGGTCGACGAGCGATAGTCATGACCTGTTCGCGAGGTGTTTCATGGTCGATTTAAGCGTCTTTTGCGGTCCGCATCCTGGGGCCCGCTACGATACGGAGGAGCCCTTTGTTGTCGGCGTCTGGCGCTGGGCGACTAACGGGTCGATCATGGTGCGGGTGCCGGCCGGCGGGGCGGATCCGACACGCGGGCGGCGGCTGCCGGATGTGGCGGCCTTTGTGCGTCTGTGGGCCGATAGCTTTCGGCGTGTGGACAAGCGGCGGGCGTGGCCTCCCTTCGACAAGGACGGGACGGAGTACCTCTGTCGGAGGTGTTGGGGCCACGGCAAGGATATCGAGGAGTGTGAGGCCTGCGGCGGCGGCGGCTGGGCTGGTATAAATCCCTGCCCGGTCTGTAGGGGTGACGGGACGATCGCGAAAGACAAGACGGTCTGTTCTCACTGCTGCGGCGCGGGTCGCCTCCGGTTGCAGACGGTGGGCGGGGCGACGATTGACGAGCACTACTGGCGGCTGATCAGTCGGCTGCCAGGGGTGTACTGGATCGAGACGGCGCGAAAACAGGGTGATCCCGTCCTCTTTGGTTGGACGGACGACGGAGGCGGCGATGGGCTGGTGATGCCCATGGAGCCGCCGGATATGCGAACACAGAAAGGAGCGTGTAACGATGGCGAGAGTTGATGGGTGTGAAGGTCGCGGACTGGTGGGACGGTCTGAAAGTCTACGGGGTGTAGCGGCCAGTGAGGCGATGATGGAGGTCGGCGATAAGGAGGCGGAGGCGATCGACGCCCTGCTGGCCAAGGTGAGCGTGTTGAATAGAGAGCTGGAGGCGGCCTGCGCGACGTCGGCCCAGCTGATCCGCAATCTTAAAGCGATCTAGGAGTCGTGTCCATGATACGCGAATGGTTGATTGTTTCGGTGGCGCTGGTGGTGGCCGGCGTAATTGTGGCCGGTTGCCGCCAGCGGGAGGATAAGCCCAAGGGCCAGCCCCCGCGGACGGCCTGGGAGGCCATGGCGGCCACGGCCGAGCCGGCCGACTACTGCGCCTACATGGCGGCCATGATGAAGGACCCCAACCTGCCGGTGCGCGAGCGCCAGCGACGCTGGCAGCAGTGCCAGAAGGCGCGGGCGATGTATTGGTGTAAGGGGAAGCGGCGGTGAGGCTGTGCGTGTACTGTTATTGAAAGGCGACGGTGTCATGGAGTTGGACGAGCTCATGGACGAGCGGGGCGGGGTCGGCAAGCGCTGCAGCAGGCAGCGGCGGGATCGCGAACATGGCCAGCACGACGCCGAACAGACGGCCTGGATGGCGGCGGTGGCGGCCTATCAGCGGGTGAACAATCGCCGCTTCCTGCGGCATACGGAGTACCTGGAGATCGCCAAGCGGCTGGGGTATCGGAGAGAGTCAGGAGTCAGGGGCCAGGAGTCAGAAGGCTAGAGCGGGAGTGTCGGGATGGAGTCTAGCGACAAGCGGGTGGTGCGGGTGGCGTGGGGCGGTCAGGAGCTGACCGTCGAGGTGCCCAGCTGGCCGGTGGACGAGCGGGCCTTCAATCGCAAGGGGGGCCCTCGCTACGCCGAGCTGTATCACGCCTATTTTCGGGGCGAGGCCCCGACGGTGGCGGCGCGGATGGGCCCGGTGGCTTTGGCGGTCCTGTGCGGGCTGCTGGTCGAGGCCGACTGGGAGAGCCGCATCGTCCGACCGGATCGGCGGGCGTTGGCCGAGGCGTTGGGCCTCTCGATCAGTTCCGTCCGGGGCCACCTCAAGCGTCTCGAAAGACTGGGCGTAATCTCGCGGCTACCCCAGGCCGGCGGCGTCGGTGGACGTGGTCGGCGGGTGGTTTATCTTATCATCAGGCCGACCAATGGGGGCCAATTAAACGTGTCACCAGATGACACGTTTACGGGGGCAAAACGTGTCACGAAACAGAGCAAAACGTGTCACGAAACGGACCAAAACGTGTCACCAGATGACACGTTTACGGGAGCCTATAAGGAAGCGGGCGCGCGTATTAACACTCTTACGAACAATACAACGAACAGGGGTTGTCGTATGAAAAAAACATTGAGCGAAGAGATTGAGGCCCTCGCAAATCTATTTTTCGAGCGGCGTAAGAGCCGCCGCGCGACCAACAGGGACGCGGACGTCGAGGCGGCGATCGCGACCTGGCTGGGCGACTGGGAGCCGGCCGAAATAGCCACGGCGATCAAGGCCTCCGACTGGGCCGACGTGATCGCCGGGGTCAAGCGGGCCCTGGCGGCGCGGCCGACCCGGGCGGTCAAGGCGGCGCGGGCCGAAGAGGCGCGGGCGGCACTCCGGCCGGCGGCCAGGGCCAGCGATGAGGACGTAGCCCGGATGCGGGCGGGGGTGGGGCGGATCCGGGCGATGCTCAAGGGTAAATAACGCCGACGGGTGTCGGCCAAACCAGAGGCCCGCGAGCAAGCGGGCGGAAAGGAGAATCTCATGGACGGTTGGATTGAATGGCTGGGATTGTTGGGGCCGCTGACGGCGGTGGTCTTTGGCATCGGCATCGTGGCGGCGCGGCTGGCGAAGGTGCAAAAGGCCCTCAAGGAGCTCGGCGACGTCTTCCGCTCGTGCGGGGCGACGCTCGAGACGGTGACGGCCTCGCTGGAGGACCGCCAGATCAGCGGCGAGGAGGCCAAGGCGATCATCGGCCAGCTCAAGGCGGTCTGGACCGAGCTCAAAGAAGCCGGCGCGGCGATTGTGGACGTGGTCCGCTGATGGCGGCGGCGTCTTGGGCGGCGGCTCTCGGGTCGGCTCTGGCCCTGGCGCTGCTGGTGGTGCGGTGGTGGCTGTCGCCGGCGAAACGGCGGGAAAGGGCGTTTGAAGATGACGAAGCTGAACGTGAGGCGTTTCGGAAAGAGCTCGCTCGCGGTGATCTGCGGGCTGCTCGTAGTCGCTGGCTGCGTCGGATGCGTCAGAACCGAGCGGGTTGAGTATGTCGAGCAGGGCTGGCGGTTGTGCGGGTGCGATCCCAACCTGGCCGGCTATGTCTGCGTGCCGATCAGCGAGTTGCTGGAAGCCTTCGAGAGCCGCGGGCCTGAGGGGTCCGTAATGCCATAACGTAACCTGAATCGCGACGTCGAGGGGCTCTGTCTGAGGTGTTTTAGGCTGGCCCGAGGACACCCCCCCGGCGTCGTTTACTTAACCGTTTGCGAGGGCGAGAGTTAGGATGTGTTTGGCGGGGGCCGAGGTGACAGGATTCGTAGTCCGGTACAAGTGTAGTGATGACAATGACTTGCAAAATTACAGGGCAGCAAAAGGGGGCGCAGCGCAGCGGCGAAAGTAGCGCCGCGGCGTACCAGAAAAAGCGGGGTGGCCAGGTGTGGGTCGAGCGGACGCGGCGGGGGCGGCGGAGCGTCTACTCGGTGCGGTATATGGATCCCTGGGACGGGCGGCGCAGGCGGCGGACGGTGGGGTCCTCGCGTCAGACGGCCCAGCGGGCGGCCAGGGCCCAGCGGGCCGAGCTGGCGGCGATTGCAGCGGATCCGGGTCTGGCCTCGTGGTCGGGCTGGGTGGCGAAGGATTTGGCCTATCTGGCCTGCTACCGAAGGCCGCGGACTTGCGAGCTGGCCGAGCAGGTGTATCGCCAGGTGGAGCGGCTCTGTCGGCCTAGTCATGTCGGGGCCGTCGATGCGGCGATGATCGAGCACTATGCGGGGCGGCGTCTGGCGGCCGGGCGGTCGGCGGCGACGGTGTGCAAGGAGCTGCGGACCCTGCAGGCGGGCCTGGCCCGGGCGGTGGTTCGGGGCTATCTGGGCGTCAACCCGTTCGTCGGGCAGCGGCGGCGGCTCTATCCGTCTGTCAGACT
>Ga0180436_10001237_pt1 | contig 25209 bp, 19 predicted proteins | sample SS_ome_2_FD_132434 | JGI IMG/M metagenome (GOLD analysis project Ga0180436, IMG submission 132434) | Hypersaline lake sediment archaeal communities from the Salton Sea, California, USA - SS_3_S_2 metaG | ecosystem: Environmental > Aquatic > Non-marine Saline and Alkaline > Hypersaline >... | reverse complement strand
TGGCGCACGCCGGCCGCGGCACGCAACACCGATGGCACCGCATCGCCTTTTGCGCGCCGCGGCCACCGTGCATCCAGAATGCCCTCGTCATACATCACCGTATTTATGAAACCGTGTACTAAGAGGCCGCCTTGCGGCGCCTGCGCGCCGCAAACTCAGGCGCTTCCCTGATGCACTCTCCCAGAATCTTCAGGGATTGGCCCACGAGCCTGGCGCTCTCCTTGTGCAGGGCCGTTGCCGGCGCCCCCAGCTCGCGCCAGCCTTCGGCCGCCGTATCTTCCGGCGAAATGGCCAGACTCTCCCAGTTGTGGAAAAGCCGGCCCCAGTCGCTGCGGAGCAGCTCGTTGACGATACGCTGGTGCGCGGGATACCAGAACGTGTCGTGGTAGAGAACGCTCGCGACATAGGACCAAGGCGCCAATACCGTTTTGAGGGACCATTCCAGCGGCTTCTTGAGAGCACCCCAGTAGATCATGTGCTGCATGCGGCTGGCGAACGTCATTTTGCGGAAGGGGCCGACGAAGTTCCAATTCTCGGCGGCCGCGTCCGTATCGCCGACGATTTCAATATCGCGCGGATCGCCGCACCCCAATCCCTTTTCGTGAGCCAGCCGCACGAACTTCAGGTCGCGCAAAGGGTCGAAGCCCATCAGCCTGGCCGCTACGGCGTCAATGGCCACCTGGTCGGAAGAGGCCAGAATGACGTTCTTGACGTAGGGCCGCATGCACCGCGGCCCGGGACCGTCGCCGGCAAAGGTCCCGTCCATCACGGCGAACACCCCCGAATGAATCTTCTTCTGGATCATCAGCAGGTCCACCAGCGTCTCGTGGATTACGGGATGAGTCCAGTGCCGCTTCTCGTTCAGCAGTCCGCCGAAGGCGTTCTTCATCGCCCCGGTTGTGGTCGTGAAGACGTGCGTCTTGACGGTGGGCAGGTGGATTATATTGGAGCCGATAAACTTCTTCGGGATCATGAAACCATCGGGGTAGACGTCGTTCAGGCAGATAAACGAATCGGCCAGATTGCCGACGGCATCGCGAACGTTGATCCATTCCTGATCGTCCTCATACAGGTGAACGTTTCTCAGGCCGTGTGCTTCGATAACGTTGACCTGCTTGTTTTCGCGTTCGCCGAGACGCGCGTCGATAACGACAGTGCGGTTGTGGCACCCGTGTATGAGCTTGGGATCGTAGCCGTCCCGCTTCATGGCGCGGATGACGCCGTCGAGCTGCCAGGGAGTCGTGGAGGAAGCCGGCATGAAGAAATGCCAGCTTATGTTGATCTTGAGCGCCGTGTCCCGGTCCCTGGGCAGCACCTCCCGGTATCCGGCCAGATTCATCAGGCGGTGGTAATCCCTCAGAACGGTCGCCGGCGCGGTTCGCAATATGGCAACCTTCGATTTCACGGAGTTATGGTAGCACCTTCCGGCCCCCCGGATAAAGCATTTGTGCACACAGGCATTTGCCCTGCTCCCCCGATTTGATATATTACGCCCTATGCGCAAATCTCTCATAGTGCTTGCGGCCGGAATCGGGCGGCGCTACGGCGGGCTTAAACAGATGGAGGCAGTCGGCCCTTCAGGAGAGTTCATTATCGATTACTCCGTCTATGACGCCGTTCGGGCGGGTTTCGACAGGGTCGTGTTTGTTATACGGCACGACATCGAAGCGCCGTTTCGCGAAACGGTCGGGGCGCGCATCGAGCGGCGCGCGGCCGTGGATTACGTCTGTCAGGAACTGTCGGATGTCCCCGCGGGATTTGACGTACCGCCGCAACGCAAAAAGCCCTGGGGAACCGCGCATGCCCTGCTGGCTTGTGCCGCCCGAGTTAAAGAACCTTTTGCCGTAATCAACGCGGATGATTTCTACGGCCGCGAATCTTATGCCGCGCTGGCCGGCTTCCTGGACCGGACCGCGTCGGAGGAGAACAGGTACGCGATGGTCGGCTTCGCGTTGCGCAATACGCTGTCGGAACACGGCCACGTCGCCCGCGGCATCTGTACGACCGATTCCGGGGGCCGGCTTGAAACCGTCGTCGAACTCACGCGAATCGAGAAAACGGCGGAAGGAGCGCGCTGCGAGGGGCAGGTGCTTACCGGCGATGAACTCGTTTCCATGAATCTCTGGGGATTCAAACCGTCTATCTTCACGCACCTTGGGACGCGCTTCGCCCGGTTCCTGGCGGAAACCGGCAACGATCCTGACGCCGAGTTCTTCATACCTTCGGTTGTCAACGAACTGGTGCATGCAGGAGAGGCCGAAGTGGCCGTGCTCTCGACGGGCAGCCGCTGGTTCGGCGTGACTTACAGGCAGGAGAAATTGCAGGTCGAGGAGGCCGTCCGGCGTCTCATTGCCGCGGGAGAATACCCTGCCGACCTCTGGGGTTCATAAGCGGTGAGGGATCGGCGGCTCAGACGTCCTCAAAGGCGACGATCAGGCGCCCCGTTCCGCCTGCCGTGTCTTTCAGGGGCTGAATTCCGCCCCGCAAGCTCCTGCCGCCTATGCTGAGAGCAAGCGTTGCGGGGTTGCCGGATTCCAGAGCCTTTCTGCAGTGCTGCTCGAATTCCTCGGCCTGTTCGCCCGGCAGGTGATCGGCAAGGGAGGAGTCGATCACTTCATTAGCGGCCTTGTTAAGAAGCGCCGCTGCCGCGGCGTTAAGGGACAGAATCTTTTGTTTCCGGTCCAGAACCAGGACGGCGCCGGGCGCCGCTTCGAGGAGCGCCGCTGCCAGGGCCTCGGATTGCCCCAGGGCTTCTTTTGTTCTCCCGTGCTCGAGCGCGCGGCGGATGACCAGCAGGAGCTGGTCGGCATTGCACGGTTTCATAACGTAACCGTAGGCCGACACTTCCGTCGCTGCCACGGCGGCCCGTTCGGGCGCGCGTCCCGTTATGACTATGCACTCGGTGCGGGGAGAGTGCCGGTGGATCTCGTTAATCACCGCAAGGCCCGGCATATCGTCCAGCAGCAGATCGATAATCGCGACAGCGGGCGGCCGCTGCCTGGACTTCTCGATCGCCTCGCTCCCCTTCCGCGCGGTGATAACCGCGTAACCGGCCATGGTCAGCCATGCCTCCACCCCGTCGACAATGGGTTCCTCATCGTCGACCACCAGAATGAGCGGGCTTTCCTCCATGAATTCCTGTTCCTCGTCCAAGGGTTATGCCTGCAAGCCGGATCATGATGAATAGCACCGGTGAACGCAAGACTCAAGATGACCGAGCGCTTACTGCTGTGTGTCGTTACAGATCAAGGGCTACATGAATATACCACGTTTTGCCATGATTCTAAGGCACTAATACGTATGTGGGTGTGTGGGTATGGGAGTGTGTGAGCCGAACTCAATCCGCTATCACTGCCTCAAGTCGCTGCGGTAATGGCCTCTGCCCCCTGATTACCCTTCAGCGGGTTGCGTGCAGGCGTTCCAGCGGTAAGTTGGCTTGCACTGCCCCGGCCGCTGCGCTATGTGTGGTGTTCATGAAACGGTCCCGGCAGAGCGGTTGTCCCATCAAGAAGATCGAGCGCAACAAGAGCGGCCAACTGCTGGTTTATACTGAAACGCAGCCCGAACCGTTCGAGGACGTTTGCGTGGCGCGCTGTTTCCCGTGGAGCGAGGCCGACGGGTATGTCTCGATCTACCGGCGTGAGGGAGGCGAGATAGCCCTGCTGGAAACGCTGGACGAGCTGGATGCCGAGAGCCGGCGCGCGGTGGAAGAAGAACTCGAAATGATGATCTTCACGCCGCGCATCGAACGTGTTGTCAGCCATCGCCGCGAATTCGGAGTTACATCCATCACCGCCGAAACCGACCGCGGCGAGGTTACTTTCCAGATTCGAAGCAGGGACGACGTGCGCTCGCTCTCGCCCACGCGGGCCCTGTTTCGCGACGCCGACGGTAACACTTACGAGGTGCCCGACCTCGACGCGCTGGACGCGCAGAGCAGGCGCTTCATGATGCAATATTTCTGAGCGGCAGAGCCGAGCCGCGGCGGCGCCCGTCATCGCGTGTTGCGCTTACCCCTTGATCGCGACCTGCGCCTGGAGTTCGGTCTGCATGCGTGTGAGCTTGGCATAAAGGCCGTCTTCCCTGGCCAGCAACTCCTCGTGCGATCCCTCTTCCACGATCCGGCCCTTATCCAGGATTATCAACCTGGAAGCCTTCTGCAGGGTCGACAGGCGGTGGGCAATCGCGATCGTTGTTCTTTTCGCTATCAGCCTTTCCAGCGCTTCCTGGATCAGCTTCTCGGTCTCGGTATCTACCGAACTGGTGGCTTCATCCAGTATCAGGATCCTGGGATTGTTCAGTATGGCGCGCGCAATGCTTATGCGCTGCCGTTCGCCCCCCGAAAGCGTGTGCCCGCGCTCCCCCACAACCGTGTCGTATCCGTCCGGAAAACGGACGATGAACTCGTGCGCGTTGGCGGCGCGCGCCGCATCGATAATCTCGCGCAGCGTGGCGTCCGGTTTGCCGTAGGCAATATTACCGGCGACGGTGCCGTGAAAGAGAAACGGTTCCTGAAGGACAACGCCGATTTCACGCCGCACCGACTCCACGTCGTAGTCCCGCACGTCCATCCCGTCGATCAGGATGCGGCCTTCGAGCACGTCGTAAAACCGGCAGATCAGGTTGACCATAGTGGTTTTCCCGCCCCCGCTCGGCCCGGCCAGCCCCACCATCTCGCCGGCTTCGATCTTGAGGTCTATGTCGTTCAGCACCTTCCTGACGCCGTCGTAGCTGAAGCTCACCTTCTGCAGCTCGATATCGCCGCGAAGACCGCACGCCCGCGTGGCCGACGCCCCTGAGAAGATGGCCGGCTCCGTGTCCAGTATCTCGAAAATACGCTGCACGCTGGTAGCGGCGCGATTGAACATTCTGTCCATGTGGGCAATCATCTGTATCGGCCCGTAGAACATCCACATGTAGCCGATATAGGCCACGAGCGTTCCTGCCGTCATCCAACCCCGCACCACCCAGTACCCGCCCACGATCCATACCAGCAGCGTTCCGATCTGGCTGCAGAACTGCATCAGGGGGCGGAACAGCGTAAAGAACCGGATCATGTCTGTCTCGCCTTCGTACACCGCCAGGTTCCGGCGCCCGAAACGATCGACTTCGCGCTTCTCCTGGCTGAAAGCCTTTATTACGCGTACGCCCGGCAGGGCATCGGCCGCCACGGCCGTCATCTGGCTCCAGCGATGAAATATCCGGTGAAACCCTGTATGCAGCTTGCGGTGAAACAGGATTGTGATCGCGAACATGAGCGGAATGGGCGTGAGCACGATCAGCGCCAGTTTCCAGTTCAGCACAAAGAGAGCAACCCCGACGCCTATAACCGTCAGAATGGCGATGGTCAGCTCGACCAGCGTGAAGGCCACGAAGTCCCAGATGCGGTCGCTGTCGCTGGTAACACGCGTCACCAGCGAACCGGTCGGCCGGCGGGAAAAGAAGCTGAGGCTCAGATTGTGCAGATGCCTGTAAGTGCGGTCGCGGATGTCGCGGGCCATCCGGGCGCCGAGCGTGGCCATCAGGCGGCCCCTGACGGCTTCCGCGACGGCGCCGAATACAGTCAGTCCCGCCATCAGCAGGATATACATCAGCAGGAGGGAATAGTTCGCCTCCACCCCCGGCGCCGTACCGAGTCCGCGATCCAGCATCGGGCGCGTCAGGAACGGACGAACCAGGTGCGCGCCCGTCGCCAGAAGCGCCAGCGTTATTCCGCCTGCCGCACGCAGCTTGTAGGGTCCGACAAAATCCAGAAGACGGCTGAGCACCTTGCGCCGCGACAGGCAGGCCGGACAGACTTCGCTCCAGGGCGGAATAACCCTGTCGCATTTCTCGCAGCGGATCTTCTTGTCGCCGGCTCCTTTCGCTTCCGGCGGCGGTTCTTCGCCTTCGTCACCCGTGATGATCTTCTCAAGCCGGCGCTGGAGCCTTGCCACGTCCTTGGCATGCCGGCGGCTGAAGCGATATTCGCCGGCAATCGCACCGTCTTTCAGCAGCCGCAGGATGCCTACGCCGACGCCTTCGACAATGGTGGCGGAAGACAGGGCGGAGATCGGCTTCCAGGCGGTAGCCCATTCGCCGTTCCGGCGATGCAGCTCGGCAAAACAGTCGTCGGTCAGCACAAGCCATCCCTCGGTATAGCGGCCGTGCTCGTCCAGATCGTATCCCGCAACCGCTCTGACCGCTTCGCGCTGTGTTTCGGCCTCGATCATCTCGCGCAGCGCGTCCGGCAGGCGGTCGATGGGATCCGGGACGTTGTTTTCCGAATTCTTCAAATCGGACTTTTCTGATAATGGACTCATCGCTGCTTTCTTACTACACGCGCGGAAGCAGTTCCGCAACCGGCAAATGCGTAGAAACCCGCCGGATAGCCGCTCTTCAACTCTTTGACGCCGCATTCACGAGACGGTCGGCGCGGCGGGTCGGCTCGGGAAGGCGGAACCCGCCCCCGCAGCGCAGAACCAGGCCCCGCGCCGCCTCCAGGTCCAAACGGTGTCCTACGCTGACATAGAGCGGCTTGACATTGTCGCGGGTGCGCAGCACGCAACCCACGATCTCCTCCCCGTCCGCCAGCCGGACCGTCGAACCGCGCCGCGGGCCCGGCGTGCGGTGGACACCCACGAGGCGGCTCTTGGCGCAGCCGACCGACGGCAGGTCGGCCAAAAGGCCGACGTGGCAGGCAATACCGAGGCGACGCGGATGCGCCAACCCCTGCCCGTCGCACATGATAACGTCCGGCTCGCGCCTCAGCCTGCCCAACGCCGCCATTATCGCGGGCGCTTCGCGAAAAGAAAGCAGACCGGGAATGTATGGAAAGACCAGCGGCCGCGTCGCGGTGTGCGACTCGATTTCCCTACGCGCCCGCACGTCCCACAGCACTACGCCCGCCACGCAGCGCTTGCCGTCCGCGGAAAAGGCGGCATCAACCCCCGCCACCAGCCGAAATTCGCCGCGAGGGCGGCACACAACAACCCGCGGGGCCAGCTCGCGCTGTACGGCAATCGCCTCGCGCGGCGTCAGGTCCCAGGCGTGCAGCGGTTCCGGCTGAAACATCAGTGGCGAAGCCTTGCCTCGATTCCGTCGATAACCGTATCCAGCACCTTGATTCTGGCAAAACGCTTGCAGTTCGACTCGACGATCGTCCACGGCGCGTACGGCGTGCTCGTGCGGAAGAGCATCTCCTCGATGGCCGTTTTGTATGCCCTGGTCTTCTTGCGGTTGCGCCAGTCCTCGTCGGTGATCTTCCAGCGCTTGTGAGCAATCTTCTGGCGGCTTTCGAAACGCCTGAGCTGCTCTTCCGGGTCGATGTGCAGCCAGAACTTGAACATGACCGTTCCGAAATCGGCGATATGCTGCTCTATCTCGTTGATTTCGCGGTAGGCGCGGCGCCATTCCGCCTCGCTGCAGAAACCCTCCACGCGCTCCACCATGACCCGGCCGTACCAGGAACGATCGAATATCGTGATGTGACCCGCCTTGGGAATCTCTTTCCAGAAACGCCACAGATAATGATGCGCCAGCTCGATGTCGTTGGGCGCCGCTATCGGAACCACCTCGTACCCCCGCGGATCCAGGTTCTGCGTCAAGCGGCGAATGTTGCCTCCCTTGCCGGCCGCGTCCCAGCCTTCGTAAACGATCACAACCGGAATGCGTTTCATGTATATCTCGTGTTCAAGCTCGCGCACCCGCTTCTGTTTCTTCTTCAAGCGTTCGCGGTATTCCTCGACGGCCAGGGCTTGCTCCAGCGGTACCCGGTCCAGGATCGATACGCGCAGGTTCTCGGGTATGCCGGCCGCGGCCCGCGCCGCTTTCTTGCGCGAGGTCCTGCCCGCCGCCGAAAGCCGCCGCCGCAGCCTGCTGATAACCGTGTTGAAGATCTTCAAAGCGGCAAAACGACGGTCGTGAGCTTCCACAACCGTCCAGGGAGCGAATTCAGAATCGGTGCCGGCGAGCATCTCTTCCGTTGCCGTCAGGTACGCCGCGTATTGACGGTGACGCTTCATGTCTTCCCCGGTGACGCGCCATCTCGTAAAGCGATCACGGCGCAGCTTTTCCAGCCTGCGTTTCTGCACCGCCTTGGAAATATGCAGAAAGAACTTGATGATAACGGCGCCGTCGTCGCAAAGCTGGCGCTCGAACGACAGAATATCCCGGGCGGCGCGGCGGACCTCCGCCGGCTTAAGATTGCCGTCGACTCTGTCGCTGAGCAGCACGCGGTACCAGCTTCGATCAAAGACCGCAATCCGCCCTCGCGGAGGCGTTTTGATCCAGAAACGCCACAGAAAAGGCCGCAGGCGCTCCTCCTCGGTCGGCGGCAGGCTGCTGCAGACCGTGAAACCGCGCGGATCGAGCGGCAGGATAAGATCGTTGATCAGGGTTCCCTTGCCGGCCGCATCCCATCCCTCGAATACTATTATTACCGGAACCTTCTTCTCGAAGGCCCGCCGCTGCAGCCCCGCCAGCTTTATGTCCAGCGGTTCCTTCTGTTCCTTGTACTCTTTCTTGCCGACCTTGCGGGTAAGATCGATGTTCTTCAGCATGTTTCAGCCTCCCGGCGGGCGCCGACTTTCAAAAAGCCGAGTATAAACATGCAGGCCGGCGCGGAAAAGCGAATTTCACGCACAATTGCCTTCAGTCTTTCTTTTTGGCGCCTGTTCGCTATCATCTCGCTTTTCAACTTCCGTCATGAGAGGACCGCCATACGCCATGTGCACCGCTGCCGAAACGAACATGCGACCGGGATACAGGATGGACGGATTTGTAGTCGTGTCGGTCACGCCGCTGGAGACACTTCGCTCGACCGCGCGTGAGCTGTGTCACGAACAGAGCGGCGCGCGAATTCTGCACGTATACAACGACGACCCCGAAAACCTCTTTTCGGTCAGTTTCGCCACTCCCCCGCCCGACGACACGGGCGCTCCGCACATCCTCGAGCATTCGGTCCTGGCCGGTTCGCGCAAATATCCGGTCAGAGAGCCGTTCTTCGAGATGGTCAAGATGAGCATGGCCACTTTCATCAATGCCATGACCGGTCCGGACTGCACCTACTACCCGGTGGCCAGCAACGTTAAGCAGGATCTCTTCAACCTGGCCGAAGTGTACTTCGACGCGGTCTTTCATCCGCTGCTCACGGAGCATACTTTCAAGCGCGAAGCGCACCACCTGGCACCACTCGATGCCGCGCGCCCCGGCGGCGATCTCACGATCAACGGCATCGTATACAACGAAATGAAGGGCGCCTTTTCCGACCCCGAGACGCGTCTCTGGCGGATTCACGCGCGCGGGCTGTTTCCGGACACCATCTACGGCCGGGAGTCCGGCGGCGACCCCGAAGCGATTCCCGAACTGACCTACGAAGCGCTCACGGCTTTCCATCGCGCCTACTACCGGCCCGGCAACGCGCGCTTCTTTTTCTACGGCAACATCCCTACGCACGAATACCTGGCGTTTCTGAAAGACAGACTGGCAGACTTCCGCGAAGAGCAGGTTTCGGTCGACATCCCCCGTCAGCAGCGCTGGCGCGAGCCGCGCATCTTCCGCGATACCTATCCGGTGGGAAGCGACGACAGGCTTTCCGAGAACACTTACCTTGTAATGAGCTGGCTTGCCGGGGACGCGGCCGACGCGGCCGATACCGTAGTGCTCCACTTGCTCAGTCTGATTCTGCTCGGCAACGAGGCCGCGCCGCTCAAGAAGGCACTGGTCGATTCCGGCCTGGGTGCGGACCTGGTCTCGTCCGGCGACGGCGCGATAGGTTGCGAGGGAACGTTCTCGGTCGGTCTCAAGGGCAGCGATCCGGACCGCGTTGACGCATTCACGTCCCTGGTCCTGGACACGCTTTCGCGACTGGCCGCCGCAGGCATAGGCACCGAGAGAGTCGAAGCCGCTTTTCAACAAGCCGCTTACCAGTATCTCGAGATCCGCGACATGTTTCCCCTGCAGGTGATGGACCGGGTCATACACGCCTGGATCTACGGCCGCAACCCGCTTGCCTTCGTCAGCCTGGGAGAAAACCTCAGGTCTTGCCGGGAGGCGTACCGGAAGGATCCCGCACTGTTCGAGCGCCTGATTCGCGAGCGTCTTGTCGACAATCCCCATCGCCTGACGGTTGTTCTTGCTCCGGACCGCAACATGGAAACACGGCAGCGCACCGAATTCACTGCCGCCATGAAGAAGAAGCGCGCCGCGCTGAGTGAAGAAGAGGCCGGACGGATCGCGCTCGATGCCGCGGAGCTGGACCGTCTCAACAGCGAGCCCAATCCGCCGGAACTGGTGGCGCGCCTGCCGCAGCTTGCGATCGGCGACGTACCGCTGCGGCTAAATCATGTTCCGACGTCGGTGGAGAACGTGGCCGGCACAAAGCTGCTTGCGAACGACGTGTTTTCCAACGGCATCAACTACCTCCTGCTGGATTTTGATCTCCGGGGTCTCCCGCCGGAACTGTGGTGTTACCTGCCCAGGTATGAGGAAGCGATCGGAAAGCTGGGCGCCGCCGGGGTGGATTACGAAAAGATGGCCGCGCGCAAGGCGGCCGCGACCGGCGGAATCGGCTGCCGTCCCGTTCTGGCTACCCACGCGGCCGACCCCTGCCGGGCGGTGTGGAGTCTGCGCTTCAGCATGAAGGCGCTTGACGAGCAGATCGACCCCGCGCTCGAGGTACTCCACGACCTGCTCTTCGGTGTCGACCCGCGCGACAGGAAGAGACTGCGCGACGTGCTCCTCCAGACGCTGGCCTCACTGCGAACCGACCTGCTGCACAACGGCAGCGGCACCGCGGCGTGCCACGCCGGCCGGGGCATTACGCCCGAAGGATACCTCGCCGAGACGCTTCACGGCCTGCCGCAACTGCACCTGGCCGAAGAACTCAACCGCGATTTCGACGGCTCTTACGAGAATGTCGCCGGAAGAATCGAGGCTATCCGCGGATTCCTGCTCGATCGCGGGCGCCTTACGGCGAGTTTCACCGGATCGGACGAGGCGCTGGAGCGGGTGCGCACCACGCTGAAGCGCTGGGTCGCCGGCATGCCGGACGCCGCGCCGGCCCCGGGGCCCTCCGGCTTCGAACCTTTCGCCGAACCCATGCGAGAAGGCCTCGCCGGCCCGATTCAGGTTGCGCACTGCGCCATGGTCATGCCCGCCCCGCATTTTTCGCATCCCGATGAAACGCTCCTCACGGTCGGGGCGCACCTGCTTAAGATGGACTACATGCTTCAGGAGATCCGTCTCAAGGGTAATGCCTACGGGGCGTGGTTCAACTACGAGCCCTTCGGCGGGACAATGCAGATGGGATCTTACAACGATCCGCACATCGCGCGCACGATAGGCGTCTTCGAAGACGTCACGGATTTCGTCGCGGGCTCGGAATGGACGAGGGCCGACGTAGACAGGGCTGTCATAGCCACCGCTAAGCGGGAGCAGCGCCCCGTCCGTCCCGCCACGGCGACAAACGACGCGCTGCAGCGGCATCTTTCCGGTGTTACACCCGGGCTGCGCGAAGAACGCTACGCGCGTTTGATGACGGCAGCGCCCGCCGAAGTGCGGCGCGCGCTGCTTAAAGCATTGCGGGCAGGAATGCCCCGCGCCGCCGTATGCGTGGTTTCGAACCGCAACAAGCTGGAAGAAGCCAACGCGCACATGCGGGACCGGCCGCTGGCCATCCAAGACATTCTTATAGCCTGAGACATTGCGGTAAGAGGCTCAGAGAACGGGGAAGAACGAGGTCGCCAAGACCCGTCTTGCTCTCATTCTGAAGGTGGACCTGAAGATTGAACGCGAGCGGCCTCTTCCGCCCGGCACTTCCGCACAAACCGCAAAACGGCGTGGAGAGAGCGCGCTTCATATGTGCCGTCGTCGTCTTCCCGCTCCAGCTCGGATATGCCGATGAGGTCGTAAACGTTGATCCACTCGCCGTCGACGTCGATATCCAGCAACGGATTCAGGATATAGCGTCCATGTCGAACACGAACGAAGAGAAAGCGGTTGTAAGGATCGGCTCTGTCAACCTCGTTCTTGGAAAGGATGCTGGACAGGTAGGGCCTCTTCTTTCGTCGTTCAGGAATCACGTGCTCCGGGAAATTCTGAAGCGCGTGGACGAAATCGGCGGTCTCGAAAGCCGGTAGATCCCACTGTGTCTTGACTCGCGCAATGTCTTGAAACATGGCGATCATGGATTGGAGGACAAAGAACTCCATCAACTTCCGATCGATCTTGATCATGCGGCCCCGGACCTTCACCTTGACGCTGCTCGGCGCAAGCAGCGGATAGACGGCGCCGATGCGTCGTTTGGCGTAATCTTCGGATCGAGAGGCTTCCAGAAGCGCAATCTGCAACGGATTGCGCCCCCAGTTGTCTCTCAGGTTCTGGTGCGCTCCCGCGTTGACCAGGTCTCTGGCCAGATCGGCCTGTCCCAGCCTTGCCGCGACCATGAGCGGCGTCCGGTTCATGGGGTCCCTGAAATCGAGCCCCTTGGCTTCCTGGACCGAGAAGATCAGGGGTGTGCGGAAGCTGCGTTTTGCGTCTGCCTTGTCCACCGTCATGCCCGTCAGCACGCCGTTGAACTCCTCGAACACCATATGGGGATCCTTCAGACCTGACCCGTGCGCGTGCCGCGCGAACCAATCCGCGAACGCGCGGAACGGGACGGGACGGCCCGGCGGAACGCGAAGCGTCTCGATGTATTCGCGCAGCGAGAGAAAATCGTTTCCAGGAGCAACAGATATGTCCGCCCGCCGTACGAGCCGAACCGGAACAGCAGCCGGTCGGCATCACTGAGCTTGGCGCGGTAGTACGGCGTCCCTTTGAGCTTCTTCACGTCCGCCGCGCGGAAATCGCCAGCTTCCAGAAACCCGACCGTACGGTCGAACGCCGCGCGTACTTTCGTCGTATCGAGATCGTTGTATTGCAGAATATTCACGCAAGACCGAACCGACAACTTCGCGGGTCGGATCCCCGCTCCCGCCCTTCTCCGCCGCAGGATTCGTCGGCGTGTCGCCTTCAACGCTGTCCGAAGCGCGATATCCGAACCTGGCTGCTGTGGAGCGACTGTGACTATGCTCGCCGGTTAGTTTCCACGCAAGCCCAATCACGACGTGTCTATCCGCGGGACGCAAGGAGAGGGCATGCCGGGGATGTATCGATTGCCCGTGATGCTACAATCGGCGACGACGTCCGGTGCACGTGGCAACGGCGTGGATCCACGGCGCGGCCCGTGGCGTCTGCCAACGGAAGTGAATCGGGGAAGGCCCGCCTTCGCCGCTTCGCGGGCTGCGGCGCGGCATTTTTCGCCTGGCGGCGAAAAATGGTGGAGCTTTGCCCGCCGGGCTCGAACTTACTTCGATAACGCCTGCCACTTGCGTAGCGACGTGGAACGTGCGCCCGATGGCGCATCCGACTCGTGAAGTGTGCCACACTTCACGAACACGCGCGAGTGCCGATTCGGCACGAGCGCGCGATTTTCACCGTCGCCCCGGACACCACCCTTGAGCGGACCCCGATCGCCTTTCAACCGGCTCGCCGCTTCGCTGGATACCCGGACCATCGCAGCAGTCAACACTCCGCCGAGGAGACCACATCCGCCCCCAGCCATCCCCGCAACGGACTGCCGTCGCAATCCCGAAGGCCGGATCTCTTACCGGCAGACCGCCGTGCCAAATGAAGAATGGACCCCGTTCCTCTCCCACGAGGAACGCCCGTCCGTCTTCGTCCTTCGGAGACTCCGCCGCGACAAGAAGGGAATGCCCCCGCATACCAACCCGGGCGTTTCAAATGCTCCGCCTTCGGCTGCGCCGCAGGCGGAGCAATTGAGCGTCTACCCGAGGTCCCGGCGGGCGCATGCTATCAGCCGCCCGACTCAACGGCATCCGCATTGACCGGCAGCGGCCCCGAAATACGCCGTACCATGTCCCCGAAGTCAATCGTCACAATCTCGTTCGTCCGCGATCGCATGAGCTGGTTGAGCTTCTTCTCCGCCATCTCGTAGAAGCGACCTTTCGTGCAGGGATACACGCTGACTTCCGATAGACCATCCAGCAGGAATCCCAACGCATGCCCGCTACCAACCTGCCTTTCCTTGCCGCTCCCGTTCAGGAGCCGACGAACAAGGCTCAGCGAATCCGGGGGTATGACAAACAGCTCCACGTCCGTGCCATCGAGATCGAGCAGGTACAGATCCGCCAATGCATGCAGAAGACAGAAGGAAGGATCCACATGCCCGTCCGCCACCCGACAGTAGCCTTCGCTTGCTTTCAATCCCTTCACGCCGGATTTGCCTGCCAGGTGCAGGATGTACCCATGCAAATCGCCCCGCTGTCCCCGTCGACTAGCGATCGTGACCGACGCCTTGGCGATGTTGTCGGCCGACCCGAAGTAGCTGCGGATTCTCCGTCTCCGCCGTCGGTACTTCTGGAACTGCTTCTCGGAGAAACCGTCCTTCAGCTTGAGGGCCAGGCCCGACGGTTCGCGGACGTAGTCTGCCCTCAGTTCCTTCTCGGTGCTCAGCGCTTCCTGCTTCGGCAACCGAATTCCCGGCAACGCTCGCCGCGTGAGCCCACCGTTCTTGTCCAGCGTTAGAGACTGAAACCCCTTGCGCAAAGCCCGGTTGTGAAGCACACGGTCCTTGGTGACGAGAACCGTGTCCTTTCCCAACACCTTGTCCAAGATCTCCACGTCAGGAATGCCCTTGTGTATCTCGTCCAGCAGGCAGTACTCCACGCGGCGCGGTGCGAGCCATGCCTTCGCCTCCCGCATGAGCGAGCCGCCACTGCCCACCCCCGCATCCACTATCACACGCAAGGTGCGCTTGTCGTTGCTCGTCATCTTTAGAACGATGCCCCTACTCCTCTACTTGCCGAAGACAGCCTTGAGCCTTGCCAAGACCGACGGTCTGCCGCCTTTCTTCAGTACCTTTTCTCTGGCGTAGTCCACGCTGACAAAATTCGCTTTCCGGGGGCACCCCTCCACCATCCCTTCCGCCCCGGCCCGGTTTGTGATCGCCGGTTCGTAGGTCGGGTCGATCTCCAGTGCCCTGTCAAAGGCTGCCAGGGCAGCCGCCTTGCGCCCCATCTGTGCTAAACAGATGCCGATGTTCCCATGCGTGGGTGCGTTGTGATCCGTCTTCGCCGCAGCCGCCTGGAATCCTTGCAGTGCCTGTTCCCATTCCCCTGCTTCCATCAGAGCGTACGCCATGTCGAACTCGTCCTTCGATTCCAGGTATGTCTCAAGATCGACGCCATCGCTCTGCTTGATGCTCTTCGAGAAGTCGTCAATGAACGACCGGGCCTGCCTGACGCACGGTTCCTCCGGGTCCCCGATTTCAACGACCTTCTGGTAGGCGCGAATCATGTTACCCACGTCAAGCTGCTTCTGATAGGCGACTGCCCGGTTGAAATGCGCCTCAACGAAGTAGGGATAGATCGCTACCGCCTTGTCGAACCACTCGATGGCCTCCGCGTGGCGGCCTTCAACGGCATAGACTGTGCCCACGGCGTAAGACACCATGTGGTTGCGTGAATGCTCCCGCCGCAGTTCGTCCAGCGCGCGCCGCGCCTCGCCAATCTGGCCCCGTTCGGCCAATTCCAGCGCCGCGTTGACCGCATCTTCGACTTCAGGATTGATCTCGATGATGAAATGGACATCAGGCGGAGCGGATCGACCGGCACGCGACACCTGGTATGCCTGCGCCTGCGCATAGTGCTGGCATCCGGCACACGACTCGTCGCGTTGTTCACCGCAGCAGAGACTGCAAACCAGCGCGTCTTCCTCACGCCGGCAAATCCGCTTGCCTTTTCGCTTGCCACAGATTGAACACTTCCCGCTTTTCGTTGTCATTTGCCGCAACACCGCTTGTCAATTCCGCTTCCCGGTCAGACGTTTGTTCACGGCTTCCATGTCGAATCGCTCCGGGTCGTATTCTCCCACCCACTCCAGAAGCTCTTCCTGTTCCTCAGTATTCTTCTTGGCCGCAAGCGCTTCAAGGATATCGGCATAGCCCGGGAAGCTTCCGCAGTCCTCAGGCGGACACGCACGCTTGCCCGCCAGGCAGAGCGGGTATGTCGTGGCCGGGTCGATTGGGTCTGTCTTCTCGACCGTGATTTCGTGCGCCCAACTGTCGCCGAAATCGTATTCGTACGAGAACTTCTGCTTGGCGCGCGTGACGACCTGGCGCAACAGGACGGTTTCCTCGTTCTGCATCTCCAGTTCATCCATATCGTCCATTCCGCAAGCCGACGCGCTGGTGTATTCGACTCCGCCGATGCGGAAGGCATGCATGTGACAATTGTACCAGCCCATGCTGACCTGAATCACACCGTGCAGATCCGCCAGAGTGAAGTTGTCCGGCAGAACCACCCGCCGCCAGATTGGCGGCCGGATGTATTTCAAGGCCACCTTGAACTGAATCGCCTTTTCGGCGGGCGGCACCCACATGCTCTTCGGTGGTCGTTTCTTCGCCATACGTGCTTCTCCGACTTCGGAACGTTCATTAATCGGAAGGACTGTATCAGAACCCTGATATGGAGCCAACCGTTTCCGAGGTATTTCCTTGTTTGTCCCGGTGTGTTGGAGTAGAAGTCTTTACGTGTTGGCACGCGCGACATACAAGGCGAGGCGCAGATGATGGAACGGGCAGAACGTTGGCTTTCGGTACCTGAGATTGCCGAGCATATCGGGATCAAGCAGGAGACGGTCTACACGTGGGTTGCACAGAAGGGATTGCCTGCCCACAAGGTGGGGCGGCTCTGGAAATTCGACAGGAAGGAAGTTGACGACTGGGTGAGGAGCGGACAGGGGGCGGCACCGAAGCGCCGCCGCAGGAAGGGAACGAAGAAGCGCTCATGATGCAAAGCAGCCGAGGGAAACAACGTGCCGACGATTGACAGACAAGATGCGGTACTGAACATCCTTCAGAACCTGCGCGACCTGGACGGGCTGAAGAAACTCTTCTGGCAGGAGCTCAACTACGAGCGCGAGAACCGCCCCCTCAGCCCCCGGCAGTGGCCGGAGAGCGCCAGACAACCGCTCGCGGAAGACCCGATCCTGTTTGCCACCGGCGGCGAGGACAACGCTTTCCACGTTGTGTACTGCCGTCTCGAATCCGACGCCCTTTTGCGCGGTCATGAGCGCCCTGTCGTCAACCGACTCACGCGGGAACATCCCTACGCCCTTTTCGTCTTCTCGAACAAGGGGCGCACCGACTGGTATTTTCTGAACGTCAAATACGATGAGGAAGCCGACAAGCGCCGGTTGCTCCGCCGCATCACCGTGCGCCCCGGCGAAGGGCTCCGCACCGCCGCCGAACGCATGCAGATGCTCGATTTGGAGACGATCAGCCCGGATCTGTTCGCCCTGTCGCCGCTCACGATTCAGCAACGGCACGACGACGCGTTCGACGTGGAAAAGGTCAGCAAGGACTTCTACCGTGAAATCGCCAACTGGTACTTCTGGGCGCTCAAGCACGTCACGTTCCCGAAGGACGCCCCCAAGGAGCAGGACGGGCGCGACCATATCAGCGTGATTCGGCTCATTACGCGCCTGATCTTCTGCTGGTTCATCCGGGAGAAGGGCCTAATTCCCGGCGTGCTGTTCGACGAGCCAAGGCTCGCCGAGATGCTGGACGGTTTTGCGCCCGGGAAGAAACGAAACAAGGATTCGGTGTTCTACCGTGCGATCGTTCAAAACCTGTTCTTCGCGACCCTCAACACGGAGATGGACCAGCGCGGCTGGCGGCGCGCCGACCAGAACTTCATGGCGCACAGCCTCTATCGGCATAAGGAGTCCTCCCGCGATACCAAGGCCGGTCTGGAGTGGTTCAAGGACATCCCGTTCCTGAACGGTGGATTGTTCGAGTGTCTTGACCGGGATTTCGGCCTGCCCGCCGAAGCCCCTGCCTCCGCCGCGGGAGCTACGGCAGGCAAGTTGGCGAAGGCGGGCGAAGGTGCAAAGCCCCGATACCTCCGCGTTGACGGCTTCTCCGACCGTGACGACAGCCGCCCGACCGTGCCGGATTTCCTCTTCTTTGGGTCCGAGCAGGACGTTGATTTGAGCGAGGACTACGGCGACAAGAAATTCAGAAGCGTCCGCGTGCGCGGCCTGATCGACACTCTGAACCGGTACAAGTTCACCATCGAGGAGAACACCCCGTTTGACCAGGAGGTCGCCCTTGATCCCGAACTGTGCGGCAAGGTCTTCGAAAACCTGCTCGCCGCCTACAACCCGGAAACCGGCACGACGGCGCGGAAGGCGACGGGCTCCTTCTATACGCCCCGTGAAATCGTTGACTACATGGTTGATGAATCGCTCGTGGCCTATCTCAAGGGCAAACTGACAGGGAAGGCGGCCAAGGACCCCGACAAGGCGCTGCGCGCATTGCTGGCCTACGACGGCGAGCCGCACGGTTTCGACGAGAAGGCAACCGGAGAGTTGATCGACGCCATTGACGGCCTCAAAGCGCTGGACCCGGCTGTCGGCTCCGGCGCTTTTCCGATGGGTATTCTGCACAAGCTGGTGCTCGTGCTGGGCAAGCTCGACCCGGACAACGAACGTTGGAAGGCAAAACAGATTGCCAAGCTCGACGATGCGACTATGCGCGAAGACGCCGAGCGCCTCTTCCGCGAGAACTACGACGACTACGGGCGCAAGCTATACCTCATCGAGAATTGCATCTACGGCGTGGATATTCAGCCCATCGCAGTGCAAATCGCGAAAATGCGGTTCTTCATCTCGCTTGTCGTCGATCAGAAAGTGAACCCGAAAGCCCCGAATCTCGGCGTCCGGGCGCTGCCCAACCTGGAAACCAAATTCGTTGCGGCAAACACCCTGATCGGCATTGACCGACCGGCGCAGATGATGCTTCGGAACCCGGACATCGACAAGAAAGAGGCCGAACTCCGCAAGGTCCGGGAGCAGCATTTCACCGCCCGCACATTGAAATCGAAGGCCAAGTGCCGCGATGAGGACAAGCGACTCCGCGCCGAAATCGCTGAACTGCTGAAGAACGATGGCTGGGACAACTCAACCGCCCGACAGCTCGCGGCCTGGGACCCCTACGATCAGAACACCCACGCCGACTTCTTCGACTCGGAGTGGATGTTCGGGGTCATGGAGGGTTTCGACGTGGTAATCGGCAATCCGCCGTATGGGATTCGCTACCATGCAGGTGCGGCTGAACTTGGCTTCCCAGGCGCGGAGAACGCACGCAAAGTCCCCGACAGCTACATCCTTTTCATCCTCCGATCTTTCAATCTTCTCGATACTGGCGGCATATTGTCATTCATCGTGCCGAATACTTTTTGCGATCTTGAAAACGCAGACGTGTTCCGCAGGCACTTGCTGACATCTGTATACCTTTGGCAGATTTGGCAGACGGGCTGGGCATTCGACTCGTCCATCGTCGATACACTCGCATTCTTCCTTTCGAAGGCCACGCCTGCCCCAGACTCTGCCATCAGAGTGCGCATTCATGATCAAGTGTATAGCCGGTCGGCGATCAGTTTCTTGGAAAATGACCTCAGCAAGATGGACTATCGAAACACGGCAGTAGACGGAGACCTGTTGGCCAAGATCGCTGGCTCGGGTCCCTTTCTTGGCACCATCAGCTGCGTAAAAGCTGGAGTGAAACTATACGAGCGTGGCAAGGGTTCCCCTCCGCAGGACGAAGCTATCATCCGAGAACGACCGTATACTACCAAAGGTGTTCCTCCCGCTGGTTGGCGCCCTCTGATCAGGGGTACGCACGTAGACCGCTATCGGTTGATGGACAGTGATGAGTACGTCAGCTATGGGGAGTGGCTTGCCGCACCAAGATCGCCAGAACTGTTCGAGAGTCCAAAGATTCTGATGCGCCGCACAGATGACGTCCTGCGAGCAACACTGGAACAGGATGGGGCAATAGCCGTGAACTCCTGCCACGTTATCAAGCTCCTCTCGCATGAGGTCGCGCGAGTCTCATACAGTTACGTTCTGGGATGTCTAAACTCCCGACTCCTGCAGTACTACTTTGAGAAGTGCAATCCGCAAATGGTGGGCAAGACATTTGCGGAAATCAAGGTGGTATACGTTGAGCGGCTTCCTATCGCCCACGCCAGCGATACACATGGCACTCAGATTGAGCGTCTCGTCTCCCGCATCCTCGCCGCCAAGAAGGCTGATCCAGCAGCGGACACGTCAGCCTTGGAGCGGGAGATTGACGAGCGGGTGTACAAGCTCTACGGCCTGACGGCGGCGGAGATCAAGATTGTGGAGTCCGCCTCCGCTCGCGACGAGCTACGGCGCGACAAGGGGGGCGGGAAATGAGCAGCAATCGCGATTTCTTTGCGCGGAAGCAGCAGTGGTCCACGATCAAGGACCAGTTGCTCACGGCCTATTTGACACCTTATCTGAAGAAGCTGTCGCAACGGGGCAATCGGATCCTGATTGCCGATTGCTTTGCGGGTAAGGGGCGCTTTGACGATGGGAACCCCGGATCACCGCTACTAATTGCCGCCACCGTGAAGCATCAGTTCGGGGAAGGACAGGTAGCCGGGATTCGTGTCGTCTGCATAGAGAAGCGGTATTTCAACGATTTGGCATCGGCAACCGCGGGATTGGAGTTCGTGACCTGCCTGGATGGCGATTATGAAGAGCGGATGGCGTACTTTCTCAACCAATATCCGCCCAGAGGACAGAATCTTCTTCTGTATGTCGATCCGTACGGCATCAAGAGTCTTCGGTTCGAGCATTTTGAAGCAGTGACTCGCCGTGGATTCGGGACCGTGGAGTTGATGCTGAACTTGAATACCTTTGGTTTCTTGCGGGAAGCTTGCCGTGTGCTGAAAGACCGCGAGTTGCGGGAGGAGGATATATCAGAGGATGCCCCTGAATACGAGGAGGACGTTGATGACGCGGCCACGCTCGATGCCATTGCCGGCGGCGACTACTGGAGGGCACTGATCGAAGCCTACTACGATGGCCGCATGACGTTCCGGCAGGCCGAGCAGCAGCTCGGAGACGGATATTGCGAGCGACTGCGGGCTGTATTCCGTCATGTGCTGGTGATGCCGATCAAGACGCGGCTCTCGAATATTCCGAAGTACCGTATCGTGCATGGAACCGATCACCCGCACGGCATGATCCTGATGGCCGACAACATGTGCAAGCGGTGGCGGCAGTTCCGGGAAGACCAGCGCGGGGGCCAAGGGGTCTTATTTGAACTGGATCACGCAACCGAAGCCGCCGAGCCTTCGCCAGAGGCGCTGCGCGACGCTATTCTGGACTGTGTCTCGGTGCGACGCGAACTTTCTGAGGTTCTGGTTTGTTTGATTGAGCGCTTCGGGGTGAACTACTCTCTCTCGGAGTATGGTGCTGCATTCCGCGAGTTGTCTGACGGGCCAATCCGTATCGAACATGAGCCGGAGCGCAACCCGAAAACGGGGCGCCAGTTCACTGGGCTGGATTACAAGAGCAAGGACTACCAAGTATACCTATCGAGGAGCGACAAATGGCAACCGGATCTTCTATAGAGTGGACGGAGTCGACGTGGAACCCGGTGACGGGCTGCACGAAGATCAGTACGGGCTGCAAGCATTGCTACGCCGAGCGTATGGCACGGCGTCTGCGGGCCATGGGACAGCCGAACTATCGCAACGGCTTCAAGGTGACGTGTCATCCCGATGTGCTCGGGCATCCGATGAAATGGAAGCGATCGCAGATGATATTCGTGAACTCCATGAGCGATCTCTTTCACAAGGATGTTTCCGCCGCTTTCATCGGCGAGGTGTTCTTCACCATGAACGAAACGCCGTGGCACACCTATCAGATTTTGACGAAACGCTCCGGGCGGCTTGCGCAGCTTGCGTCACGGTTCAGGTGGTCGCCGAATATCTGGATGGGCATCACGGTGGAAAGCGCCGATCACATGGGCCGGGTTGACGATCTGCGCACCGTCCCCTCCGCCGTGCGCTTTCTTTCGCTCGAACCGTTGCTCGGCCCGCTACCGGACCTCGATCTTACAGGAATCGGTTGGGTGATCGTCGGCGGCGAATCCGGTCCGGGAGCGCGCCCGATGGACCCGGACTGGGTCGCCGATATCCGCGACCAGTGCCTGGCCGCTCGCGTCCCGTTCTTCTTCAAGCAATGGGGCGGGGTTCAGAAGAAGAAGGCCGGGCGGATGCTGGAGCGCCGGACCTGGGACCAAATGCCGAAGGCGGCCGAGGTCGCCAGATGAGTGTGCGTTCAACAAGCGACCACCCCGGCTACTCTTTCGAGAGAGCCCCATGGGCTCTTGTCACCGGGGTGGGACCTTTGGAAACTGTCGGGACGATGGTAGGCTTACGCGCTCTGCATGTCAAAACCACTGTTGTAAGGAGACGGCCATGATCAAATCTCGAGACGATAAGACACCGGACGCCGGTTCGATTCTGCGGCGGATGGAGCGAATGATGGGTGGTGCGGCACAGGGAAAAGGCCATGAGGCGCAGGACCTGGTCTATGACGCCTGGGAGGCGGCCGACGGTGACAAGGTGTTCGAGCTTTTGACGCGGGCCGTGGAATTGGATCCGACCAATGTGGACGCGTGGCTGGGGTTGATGCAGTACGAACCGCTGGAAACCGAGGAGCGGATCGAGTTCCTGCGCCGCCTCGTGGAAATCGGTGAAAAGAACCTCGGCAAGAAGGAATTCAAGGAAGGCAAGGGTCATTTCTGGGGCATTTTGGAGACCCGCCCCTACATGCGGGCCCGGTCGCAACTGGCGCTGCGTCTGATGGAGGCGGAACGGATCGAGGAATCCATTGCCGAGCATGAGGCCATGCTCGAACTGAATCCGAACGACAACCAGGGCGTGCGCTACGGTTTGCTGTCGCTCTACCTCACCCTCAAGCGGCTCGACGGCGCCAACCGGCTCTTTGGGGAATACGACGAGCGCGAATTTTCGACGGTATTTGCCTGGGGCTACGTGCTGGAACGCTTCCTGACCGGCGACACGGCTGGTGCGGTCGACGCGCTCAAGAAGGCGCGAGAACAGAATCCTCACGCACAGGCCTACTTTCAGGGGCATCGCAGGCCGCCCAAGCACATGCCGGGCTCTTACAGCCCGGGAAGCAAAGAAGAAGCCGTCATTGCCTGGGACATTTTGAAACACGCGTGGAAGGCCCATCCCGAGGCTCAGTCCTGGTTGCGCGCGCAGTGCGGGAAGTGAGAAGAGTGGCATGGGTACGGCTGACTTTGCTTCGCGCGTCTATGCAATGAATACGGTATGAAGAACCCGATGGACAGACAGTTGGAGAAGCGGCTCTCGGAGCGCGCTGTGGCCATTGGGCACGAGGGCAATGTCGCGGCGGTCGGGGAATTGCGGGAACTGCTGCGGTCGTCTTCGGCCAATGCGCGGCGATTGGCTGCCTCGGCGATGGGGAAGTTGGCATGGATGGGGGTGGACCAGGCAGCGGCCGTGGCAGCGCTCGCGCCGGTGGCGCGCAGCGATCCGCACGCCCAGACTCGCCAATACGCGATCAAGGCCCTGAAGGCGTACGGCGTGGCCGCGAAAGATTGCCTGCCCGATCTGCGCGACATGGCCGCGAACCCGGCCGAGAAGGACTACATCCGCCGGGATGCCGCCGCGGCGGTGGAGTTCATCGAGGAGGCGATCCGTGTAGCGGCGTCCGCCGCCGAACACCGCTGCCAACGCTGCAGCGCGAAAGTTACGGCGGACGAGTTCGCCCGTTCAAACCAAGCGTTTCAGCGCGTGTTCTGCGATCGGTGTTTCGACGAGGTGTTCCTGGAGCGGCGCAATTTCGAGACGCAGGTGGAATTGAACAAGACCATCGAGGCCCGCGACGGCACGGTGGTGCAGTCGGAAGGCGAGCGCCGTATCGCGGAATGGCTGACCTCCCATGGCCTGGCTTATCGCTACGACGCCAAGTATCGCATCATTGGCGAATTCCAGATCCGGCCGGACTTCTATCTGCCCGAACTGGACGTCTATATCGAATATTGGGGCCTCGACACGCCGCAGTACAAAATGAGTATGTACAAGAAGCAGACGCTCTACCAGCAGGAGGGCAAGCGCCTGATCTCGGTCTATCCTGCCGACCTGCCACGGTTGGGCGCGTTGCTATCCGTGAAGCTGAAACTGTTCGGATATGCGGTGGGCTTTGACGAGCGAAGCGAAGTCAGCCGGAAAGAGGCACTGACATGAGAGTAGCACACCAGAGAAGCGACCACCCCGGCTACTCTTGCGAGAGAGCCCCATGGGCTCTTGTCACCGGGGTGGGACCTTTGGAAACTGTCGGGAGTATGGTAGACGTACGCACTCTGAATGTCAAAGCCACTGTTGAAAGGAGAAGGCCATGATCAAAATGCTCAGCATCGAGCGGTTTAAGTCTGTCCGCCGGCTACAGATCAACTGCCGGCGGATCAACCTGTTTATCGGCGAACCCAATACCGGGAAATCAAACATCCTTGAAGCGTTGGGATTCCTGAGTTGGTGCGGGCGGCTGAATGCCCCGCTGAAGGACTACGTGCGTATCCAACAGGCTCAGAATCTGTTCTACGATGGGCTGGTGGATGATCCGATTCGCATCGAGACACAGGGCGAACCGGCCTGCGTGGCGAACGTGGCGTTTGAGCAGGACAAGTTCCACGTCCGTAGCGACGACGACAAGAAGGGGCGAATCAGTATCAACTACCAGGGCGGGCACAGCGGCAAGGCACTGGAAGGCCTCCAGAATATCAAGGCATACCGCTACCGGCCATTGGAGAAGTTCGAGAACGCGGAGGTCGGCTCTTTGGCCTGCCCCTGTGGCAATAATCTGGTGAGCCTGATCCAGGGATCAAAGACTCTTCGTGACCGGATGCAGAGCTACTTCGAGGACTACGGGCTCCGGGTCTATGTGAAGCCGCACGAGAAAGTCATCGAGATCGTCAAGCAGGGCGACGGCATCCTGATTGGGTACCCATACCTCTTGAGCTCCGATACGCTGCAACGCATGGTCTTCTTCACGGCGGCCATGGAGACGAACAAGGGGGCTACGCTGGTTTTTGAGGAACCGGAAGCACACGCCTTCCCCTACTACACGAAGCAGATGGGCGAGGAGATCGGCCTGGAAACCGACAATCAGTACTTCATTGCGACCCACAACCCGTATCTGCTGTGCGCAATTCTGGAGAAGGCCGATAAGAGCGACGTGGCCGTTTTCGTGACGTACTTCCGCGATTTCGAGACACGGGTGAAGCAGCTCACCGAG
>Ga0180436_10001235_pt1 | contig 25220 bp, 30 predicted proteins | sample SS_ome_2_FD_132434 | JGI IMG/M metagenome (GOLD analysis project Ga0180436, IMG submission 132434) | Hypersaline lake sediment archaeal communities from the Salton Sea, California, USA - SS_3_S_2 metaG | ecosystem: Environmental > Aquatic > Non-marine Saline and Alkaline > Hypersaline >... | reverse complement strand
CGTTGATGGTGATGAGTTTCCCATACTGGGAGTTGCCCGGACGCGGCGAAAGTGCAGAGTTATACTGCATGCCGCCCAGCGCCGTCTTGAACATGCCTTGCATGGCCGGGGAAAACTTGCTCATGTTGTCGGCATTCGCGAGACCGCCCGTCTTGAAGAAACTGCGGCGGGCATCCTTCGCCGCGGCCTGGCCATAGCTCTGGATCTGCTGCTCCGTCATCGCCGGCCCGACCTCGGGGTTATCGCCGAGATTGGCCAAGGCGTCCTGCTTCGCGGCTCGCCCCGTCGCCATGCCGGCAATCGCATTCGTGCCACCAGAAATTGCCGTGTTCATCAGCGCATCCCCGTAGTCGACTTGACCACCCGCGAGGTCGGTAACCCCCGCCTCGACCATCGGCGATACGAATGGACCCACGACCGGAATGAAGTTCGAAGCCATGCCGGCCAGCTTGCCGACGAACCCCGCCTTCTTCTGCTTCTTCCGCGCCTTCTCTGCTTCCTTCATCGCCTGCTCCGCCTGCTTGGCCTGGAACATCTTCTGGAAGCCCTGCGCACCGGTGTTGTACCGGGAGTTCGGATCGGTGAGAGACTGCGTAGTCTGCGTCAGTACACTGCCGAGTGCGTTGTAGTCGATGCCCATAATCAGTTCCTTGCGTCGATGAGTCCGCCGAGAGCGGAAATTGCCAATACGCCAAGACCGCCAATCACACCGGCGGCTGGGTTGCCCAAAGCAGTGCCGATACCGATGCCCGCGCTGACCGCGGTGCCAGCCGACCCGATAAGACGCGAGCCCAAACCCTCTTCCTTTGGTAGCGTCACTGGCCCGGCGCCCGCATAACTGGCGAGCACCTGAGATCCGTAGGGGAATTGGTCGAGACGCCACTGGGTTTCGCTCTGGTCAAGGCGAAGATCGGCGTTAAGCTGATCGTTGCGAGCGACAATTTCGAAGCGAGCGGCTTCCTGCACCACCTGCACCGCCGTCTGCCTGGACTGCAAGCGAAGCTGCCACAGGTTGATAAACTGCCCGACGTAGTTCTGCACGATCTGCACTTTGCGCTCATACCCGCTCAGTGCGAGCTTGGCGCCAAAGTCATCGATCTGTCGGGCGCGATCGTGATTCATGGCCGATAGCGTGTGGTCAAATCCGGTGCTCATCACCGAGCGTCCCATTTCGTGAGAGATCAGAGCATCGCTGACGCGCCGCTGGAACGCATCCTCAGTAGAGCGTTCGAACGTTTCAATGGCACGCTGTACACGATCGTCGTTTTCCAGCTCGTCCTCAGTAAACTTGACCGCAGTTCGGACGGCGGCGTCGAGAATCGCGTTTGGGTCCAATTCGTCGATGACACTGGTGAAGCTATCCACGGTTCGGTCGAGCTTCTGGATCGCCATGCCCGGGTCGAATGACGCCACTCCTTCGAACGGGTTGAGTGCGGCCGCGATCTCCATTTCCTCGGCGACGTTTAGAGCGAGTAGCGCGGTGGTTGGCCCGTCGGACACAAGGTCGGTGTCTTCCAGCGCATACACCATTTCGTCCCAGTACGCCATATTTGCGGAGTGAGCAGGGGTGCCGGTCATATCGGGCGGCTCGACAGCGTTGAGCCACCGGGCGTGCTGCAATAGCTGGGGGATGGGGAGTACGACGTCCCCCGAGGCACCGCCACCAGGCATGGCTACAACTCCTTCTTGTACGCTGAGGGTTGAAACCCGAAACCGGACAACAACCGCTGCACCCTTGGGTTCACACTGAAGATTTCAACGGCGGCGGCGTTCTTGCCACGGGCGTACCGAATCAGAGCTTTGTATACCTGCTGCCACTCCTTCGTGGTGACAACGGCTCCTTCGCGTATATTGCCATGAACCACGGAAAAAATACACTCTTCCGTGTAAGGGGTCTTGTAGATCTGCGTCCCCATGAGCCCGATGAACTCGATATTGTCACCATCGAACCGGCGAATCACCCAGAACTCAAGACGCCAGATCATGGCATCGAGAAGCATCTGGACAATCTTCAAGGGGTTGCGGTACAGCCCGGACGAGCGGAGGAAGTGGAACAGAAGATCCCACATCATCAGTATGTCCGCTGGCTCCAGTTTGGTCAGGTGCAGTTCGCCTTGCGGCTTCTCTTCCGGTTCCATCAGTCACCCCTCGGAACCCCCCGAGTGCCTCGGGTGGTGGTGATATCATCCGCCTGATACTGGAACCGAAGCCGATCAATGACGCCGCGAGTGCCATTGGCAACATCGCCCTGCACCTTGATCTTTGCGTCGTTGAACTGGACCTTGGGGTACAGCATCACGGACCCGTCTTTTCTCCCCTGGCAAAGCGCACCGCTGCGGAACGTGCTGGTCTCGTCGTTGTACCGATAGTCGACGCCGGCCGACAGGTTGGTGACACCTTCGCGAGATACCTGAATCACCTGCGCCATCTTCCGCCCGCGCTCCCCAATATCCAATGGCAGGCTGCGGAACAGAACTGTGCGCTTCGTGTCGTCCGACCGTGTGTCGCGCGCAATGCCGTACAAGTTTCCGCCGTCCCGCACCAAGCTGGTTGGAACGATCTCCATTGGGCCGCCCAGCCGATCGTCGTCATCTAAGATGAACGCTTGCGCCTTGTCGGCAATCCACCATGTCCGCTCAAGTGAGTCGAACGAGATCGTGACGTCGGCCAGCGTCAAGGAGCCCAAGTGCTGGGAGAACTTGAGGCGCCGCGGACGTTGCTGCGGCGTGATCTTCCACAGTTCACGCTCGGGAGTCAGGTATACACAGGCGTCGAGGTCACCGCCAACCGCGGCAGGCGCGGCAATGCCGATTCCGGAAAGGCGCTGATCGCGGTAAATATCTCCGTCTGGCATCAAGCGGGCAACGCCATTGGTTCCGAAGACAATCGGCGCGTCGTCGAGTTCATGGAACGCCTGAATCGCACCGGGACTCCGCAGCAGGGCGAAGCCCCACTCGCGATCCTCCAGGCGGGACATGACGTGCCCCTCCATATCTGTCTGGTTCTGAGACGTGTACATGTCGAGCAGCGAAAGCAGCGCATCGAAAGGGCGGTCGGAGGAGCCGCCACCACGCTCACCGAACATCATCCACCCGAGGCCCCACGACTGTGTGCTGTAGGCAATGCGATCGGAATCGTTCATATCCTTCCACTTCTGGAAGACTCGGCCGAACACGTCGGAAGAGAACACATCGCCGGCCATGCCGCCAAGCAGTAATCGCCCCTCGTGTTTGCCGACCCCGAGCACCGTCGGCGTGGTTACACGCGACAGTCCGGTGCCCCACAGGAAAACGTCGGAGTTGGTGAAGAAAGGGATCTCATCGAAGAATACGCCGCGCCATGGGTGTGTGCCGGCCGAGAAGGTCGCCCCCACCGCTGACGCATCCCATGACTCATCGGCGCTGTACGCTTGCGTCTGCCCCATCACCCAGCGATTCGCTTCGCCGCGAAAAAGCTGCACCGTGCCATCGGTCGCCCAGTTGGGCGTCGGCCCATTGGTTACCGGATTGGTGATTTCATCGGGGGTCGCCGCAGCGTATCCAAGCGGCTGTAGGTTCTGCATGGTCTCCGCGTAGGGCGTGTTGCGCGGAGCCCGGGCGTCGGGGCTAAGACCATTGCCAAGAGCCTCACGGGCCATCAGGGAGTATTCGCGATACCCGCCCTCCATGCGCCCCGTCAGTGTCCGGTCACGCTCCATTACTTGTTCGTCTCACTCAGGATGGTGTCGGTGCCCGACATGATCGCATTCATCGACGGCTTGCCCAGCTTCGGGTTGACCATCAGACCTTGGCAATCCACTTCCTTGTAGTTGGGCGCCACCAGCCGCGGTTTGAAGTCCGCCCCCGTCCGCTTCACGAAGGCGCGACCACGGTCATCAACATCAACCGCAGTCTGCCGGCGGAACTCATCGCTGGAGCGCAGCCGCCACTGGGCCTGGGCTGTCCATGAACTCGCGTCCGCCTCCTGGCATTGCACGTCCATCGAACTGACCTCGAAGGTCTTGCGGTCGGGACGGCTGATCATCGTCCACTCCAGCACCGCCTGCTGCGGGTCGGAAGCGACCTCGGCGCAGCCAAGAAGCGTGTCGTCGCTATCCAGTCGAACCAGACTGGTCGGGCGAACTGCTGCGCTCTGTCCAAGGCCGTAGCCCGTGTAGGCAAAACAGTCCGACGAGTCGGCAAAAAATGACACCGAGCGGATCGGGTCGTAGGACGCAACAACCTGCGTAAGCGTCAGGGTTTCCAGATACTCGCTGTAATCGAGTCGTGTGGCCGAGTTGCCGTTGATCACGTACAAATCGCCACGGTTGGACACGAAATAGTGCATGGATTCGCTACCGCAAACCGATGTGTTGTTAGGGACGCCAACGTGATTGAGAGTCTGCACCATGTTCGACTCGTCGACCACTTCGATGGCGACCTCCGTGTAACCATTCTCCCCGCGAACCAGGCGACAGATGCCGTCCTTGCCGTAGCAGATCAGATCATTGCCGAGCTGCTTTAGATGGCGGATGGCACCGCACCACTGGGGCCGATAGAAGCCCAGCATGCCTTCTTCGAAGTTGCCATGCACGATGCCCTTGAAGTTCTCCCCTTCGTAGTCGGGGTCGGGGTATCCCAGCGCGGCCAAGAACACTTGGAACGGAAGGTCATTCGCAAGGCCACCCATCTCGGAGAAGAAGATATACGTGTCGTCAAGGGAGTCGTTCTGCGTTGTCACCTGGTTCTGCTGCTGGTTTTCGCGCCAGTGGTCGAACAGATCGGTGACGATTTGCTGATTCAGGCGCGTGCCACTCATGCCGCCAATCACCACGGCGTTATTGTGCTTGCCCACAGCCCCTACGTTGAGATCTTGAGCCTCAACGACCACAGTCGTATCGGCCGCAGACTTGGGGTTGGATGGTAGGCGCCACAGGAAGTTTTGCTGATTGTGGGCGAACCAGACCTGATCCTGAAATCCGCACACGTTGTAGCCAAGGCCACCCGATGCAAGCGTCACCTGCGCCACAACCGACACATTGTCGATGGTGCCGGTGAACCCGCTGGTCGTAAAACTGAAATCCGTACCACCCGAACACGTGATGGTTTCGTAGTACGTGCCGGTCGAGCTGCGCGTCGTGCCGGCCTGCGTGCCACAGTTCGGCGTGACCGAGCCCGCCGACACCACAACGGAGAACTCCACCAGGTAGACCGTGCTGAGTACGAGCGGGCCACTCTGGGTAAGTGCCGCCGACGTGCTGGTGCCCACAGCCTTGCCGCCCGTGATCGTCCAGCCCGAACCTTTCGCCCAGTCGGCATCCTCATCGAAGAAGCGATTGGTGATTTCCTGTCGGGCATCGTACACAGTGAATTGCGTGGCCGGCCATGGGTAGGACGATACGTCCAAGTCCCAGACCTCCTGATTTTGGAAGGCAAGGAACGTCTTCTCGCTGCGATGAACCTGCGGAAACGGGTGGGTCACCGAGTTGGCAATGTCGCCGGTATCGATCGGATAGGTGATCTGGCGCAGAGTGAGCGCGCCCCGATCTCCAAACGGCAACTGGTTCTGCATCGTCCGCAGCCAGTCGCCGCCCCGCGATTTGTCCCGCTTGGGTCGCAGTCCGCGGCCCGGTGCTTCGTTCAGGATAATTGGGTCCATGACGCAAGACTCCTACGTTTCCCGTCGTCGAACTCGACGATGATATCTTTCAGGTATGCCTGTGCAGGCGTCGAGTGGGTGGCCTCCACGTAGAAGCCTCCCGATCCACTGAGTTTCAATTCGCACGCACCGCGCGCAGTCGGGGTCAGTGTACCCGAGTTCTGGTGCAAAGTATCTGTCACCTTTCGCCGGGCGTACACCGTCACCGACCAACCGCTCATGTCGTAGCCATCAGACTCCAGCCACAAACGGATCGCTTGGGGAACCTTGATTCCCTCCATGTCGTCGAAATAATCGGAGCGATATGTCACCGTACCCGCGGCGGCGTCCGATTCGTAGATACCAATTGGCGCGCTCGTGTCGTTGCTGCGGCCAAAAAACACCGTCGTCGGGATCTGCGGCGCTTTGACGAACCCGCGCGCTTGAGACAGCCGGTAGCATCGGTCGCTCGCACTGAAATGAAACTCCTTCTCGGATGGGTCGTAGTGAACCAGCCAGTCGTCTCCCTCGGTGAACGCCCAACGATAGCCCAGGTACTCGCCCTTGACGCCACCGTTGCCGGTCGGGGTCAGCACATACAGGTCGCCGTTCTCCATGATCGCCGCCTGCACCTGCTCATTGCCGCCCGCCGCGGCGCGCGTGTTTGTGCCCTGCTTTACCCCGAGCCGCGGTGCCTGCCCTTGGATCTCCGCATACCCGAAGCCTTTTGAGTGGTCCGAGTAATCCGGGACGGCCAGGTGACAGCCGTCGCTCATGTACACCACCATGGCCTTATCAAGCTGCATCATCTTGAGCACCTGCCCGCGCCCGGGCAGCGGCATGAAACCGCTTTGCCGGCGGGACTCGATAGACCTCCACCACGGATTGTCCTCGTCGAACCCTGTGTCTGGGTTGTTGGAAAGCGTGCCGTAGATCATGAACGGGATCGAGTAGAACCGCAGCATGTCCACCGCGCCGATACTCGACCACCATATCCATGACTGCTTGTTGGTCGCGGAGTACAGACGATCGATATCGTCGGGCACCACATCACCGCGCAAGCCGCGCATGTAGGTTTCCCAGTCGGCGAGCGCATGCAGGTTGGTCTCGAAGCCGCCAAGAAACAAGCGAGAGTCCTGATAGGCTGCACCCGTGGCAAATGTCACCTGGTTCTGGTGAAACGTCTTATTCGCGAAGCCAGCGTAATGCAGGGTGTCCACTCCGTTGAACATCCATATGGTGTCCATGAGATCTGCGTAATGCCATTCTTTTCCGCCCGTCAGCGTGGCGCTGGAGCCAGAGTCACCGTCCCAGTTGTAGCTTTGCCAGTCGTATACCGTCACCGGAAACGGAGACCAGTCCGAGCTCGCGTTTTCGGAGACCACAAAGAAGTCATCTTGATCCAGCAGGGCGGTCAGCTTCTTCGCCCTTATCAGTTGCGGCCATGGGTGAGACTTCACGATTGACGCGGATGACAGGGCCGCGTTGGTGATTGGTTGGACGACGTTTCGAATGGGCACCAGACCGAACTCGGTCGCTGCGGCCATGTCAAACCTGCGCGCATAGTCCACATTGCTCGGCAACCGATCGTCAGGCTGGTAGCCGTTTTGCAGGGTCTTCGCGAGGCTGACCTTGATCACCGTCACCCCTCCCGAAACATGGCGAGGAAGGACGTCCGACGAAACGCCCCAGAATCGGAGCCCAGGGTCACAAGCAGCTTGTCACCAGCCGACACAGGAATGACCTCTTCGAAGATCTTAGTGCCGGGCTGGACCGTCTGGCTAAGTACGACCTCGCCGTTCCATTGTGCGTTCAACTGGACCTCGCCATCGACCTCGCCACACATGATGGTGGGCGCCACCAACTCCCCGGGGGTCTGGAACTCGTGCTCCATCACGATCACTTGTAGCGTGTCCCCACCGAACTGAACGTCATTGAGGGGCCCGCCCAAAGGTACTGCCGGCTTGCGGCGGAGTTTGCCTCGCTTGTGACGTTCTTTCGCTACCTGGATTCGGCGGCGCTGAAACTCCTCACGAGCCGCGGCCGTGCGCTGCTGCCATGGTGTTGCCCGTTCAGCCATTGCGCACCGCCTCTTCGGGGGTAAGACCGCTGATGAAGGCAAAGCGGTCCTCGGCCAGCATTCGCTCAAGGTCATCCTCAAGCATCGACTTGAACGCTTTCACGCCGCTGATATTGCGGTGGCCATCCATTTCCAATTGCAGGCGTGCGGCCCGGATCACATGCTCAGGATACGCTTGTAGCCAGTAATTGGTATCCGCATCATCGATCAGGCTCTCCATCCGAAAGTCGCCGAATACATGAAGCAGATAGGTTTTGTCTGCCGGCGGCATTGTGACGAACCAAGGCACTCGGATTGACGGCAGGGGGTTGGCTTCGACCGATTCCGCAGTCACAGACACTCCGCTAATCACCGTGTTGTCGCCACCAGTGTTGATCACCTGTATGATGCTCCACGCGCCCAGATCCTCGAATGTGTGAGTCAGGGTAGTAACATGGCTGAGGGTTTGAAATTCCGAAGTGGTGCCATCGACGCTCCTTATCCAGATCGAGACACTGCCCTCTCCATCACCACCCAACTCCACCGTGACGGTCACATCGCCCGCCGCAACCTCACCCACGTATTGGGCTACGACTGGGGAATCTCCTGCACCATAGTTACTGACACTCAGTTCACCGTTTGCCCATGACCAAGGGATTGCGGAGCCATCCCCAGACTGCTCTCCACCCATTGCAATCCATGCCCCCGGACTCTGCTGTATCTGGGTGAGCAGCCCAGCCAAGCCGTCAGCGGGAAAATCAATGATTACCGGCGACGAATCGAAGTCGGGGTTTTGCAGCAACTCGACTTCGTAATGCGTTGCCTCGGCATAATACTTTGGACGCGCCTGCGTCACGTTGCCGAACAAGTCCTCGCTATACATATCGCGGAGTTCCGCTTCTGTTTTCTGAGCCAGTCGATACCGATCGTCGCCATCCCAAATATCGACTCGCTCAACGTAGTCGAGCAAGGGAATAGACACGCTCCATGCGCCAGTCGGAATCGTTGTAACGAAGCGCTTGCGCACCTGCTGATTGCTCCATCGCTGATCGATCCAGCGCTGCCCCGCGTTCAGGTAGTAGGTGGCATTACTGATCAGCGCCGAGTTGTTCGAGTAGTCCCCGCCGTTGAAGTCGGTCACCAACTCGTGATACCCGGACTGCTCGCACAGAACGCGGCGCGCTTGAACGTGGTTGAGGCTAGACATGGTGGAAATCTCCGCGACGTTCGCCAGCACCAGTGCCAGCGCGAGAATCGACGTGTGCATCTTGCGACGTGCTCCTAAGCATTTGTCTTCCCCTTGAATGCCCGGCCCCGGGCGAACCCGAGGCCGGGCTACTATGAACCCCTGGCATACGTTACGAGCGGGCCAGATCCCGGTGGATGTTGCGGATGATCACGTGATTCGAGATCCCGTTGAACTTCCAGCCACAGCACTCACGGAAGCCGCCTTTGGCGTTCGAGCTCCAGATCGTGCCATCGCGCTTGGCGCGCTTGGCGCGCTCACTGTTCATCACGTCGGCCGGAATCGACTCGAACGGCATGAACGTGGCCTGCGTGATGAGCTCCATGTTGGGCATGATCAGCGTGCCACGGTATGCGGACGAGTTTTTCATCAGCGGGTGCTCGTAGAAACGGATGTTGCCGTTCTGGAGCTTGATCCGATTGAACCGGATACCGACTTCGTCCGTCTCGGTCGGCTGGTCGACGTTGAACGTCAACCGGTCCTGCATGTACTGCTCCAGCACGAGCATCACTTCCGGCCCCGCCCAAGCGGGGAGATCCTCGGTGTTGTCGTGCCAGCGCGAGACGTACTCGACGACATTGGTCAAGAGCTGCTTGATCCACGTGTACGCCGGGCCGGTGGTCGAGCCGAGGTAGATGGTGTCGGTCAGCGCGTCGATGTAGTTCTGCCCCGCCTGCTCCTCATACGTCGTGAGGTAGTATTCGAGGCCGCCCGTCGACTGATACTCCTTGTCGGAGTCGTCCAGCACGGACTCAATGAACGCCATCTCCTTGTCGATCAGGAAGTCCTTGAGCGCGTCGGCTTCGGATTCCGCGAGAACATCGTAGTTCGGGCGGCTCTTTTCCTTGCGTTCGTAATCGTTGACCGTGTACGAGCCGAGGAACGTGGACATGGCGCCTTCACGCTTGACCAGATCCTCGAACCGACCCTCGGGCAACGTGTGGACGTCGCTGTGCTTCTGACCAGCCGGCGTCATGCGAATGTACGAGGCGGCGAGCGCCTGGTCGCTATCCGCGGCCAGCAGCTTTACCGTCACGTAGGAGTCGGAATCGCCGTTCAGGGACTTGCCCGTGACGAGCCCCTTGACCTTGCCCGACACCTGCTTGTACGCGGAGTCCGCGAACTCCCAGATGACGCACATCATGCCGGCGTCCCACTTCTTGGCGTTGTTCTCGGTCATCTGAACATTGACTTCCGTATCGACCGCAGTCGTGCCGGAGGCGGCGTTCGTCAGGCCGGGGCCGTCGAACACGTCGACGACCGGGCAATCACGCTGATTCCAGCCCTTTTCCCACCACGTCAGCGAGCGGGATTCGGTCTGGATTTCCTGACCCTTCATGCTAATGAAGGACGTCATCTGCCCGACCCGCTTCAAGCCCATCGGCATGTACTTGAAGACCTCGGGAAACCAATGACGATCGTGTACGTCGGCAGTGCGCTCGGTCTGCAAGACCGGGTCTTGGCGCATCACCGGAGCGATTGGTGAACTCATAGGATTTTCTCCTGTTGTTTCGGTTTGATCCCAGCGCGAGCGCTAGGCGTTTCGGTACACAGCAAGCTGCTTGAGCGTGCTGGTATTGGCTGCGTTTTCGGTTCCGTACTGGACAGTCACCGTGACTGCCATGGTGCCGGTCGTATCAATGGATGAGAGTGAACTCGATGCCGACCCCAAAAGCGTTACCGCCTGACTGTCGCCAACGTCGTGCTTACCCTCTCCAGTGACGAGACCGGCCGTGGTGCTTCGAATGCCAACCGTCATGTCCCATGACACAAACTCGCTGGCATCCCCGGCACCACCCACCGCATCATCCATAGTCAAGGTGCCAGAACTGAAGATGATCTGACCATCCAGTTTGACCTTGACCGTAATGTTGCCAGCGGTTGTGTGGCTGCCCGTTACCGTTATTGCGCCTTGCACTCGGACGGTATCACCGGCGGCCAACGTGTCCGCGGGAATGGTGTAGCTGACGTCGTAGGCTGTCTCATCGGTCGAGGCGTCACCCGAGGCGGCCGTGACTGCTGTCGAGTCCGCCGTATTGACGTAGAGAAGCCCGCCGGCATCAGCGTTTTCAATCGTCGCACCGCGCGTAAAACTGGGCACGCCCTCGTTATTGGAATCGAAGGTGCGCTGCACGCCATACGCGCGATTGCCGTCGTTGATGAAGTTCTGTTGTGCAAACGCCAATACCGGCGCGAACACAAGAAGAGCCAACAACGACAAGATGGCAATGCTGTTGAATTGCTTCATGCTGATGCTCCTTACGTGGTCACGTCTTTGATGACAGCCGTGTATCGGCCCCACCAATTCCGAACGACCGCGTGGTCACCAGACGCCGTGAGGTTGTCGCCAACCAGGTCGGTGGCATTCTGATCGACCAGCGTGACGGCACCACCGGCGGCGCCGTTCGAATAGATGCTGAGATCGTCGTTCTGCCACTCGCTGTACTTCGGAGCGATGATCGTGTGTACGCCGGAAGCCGGCGGAGTCACGATGACAAAACGATCCTTGGGGTCGAGCTGGGTCGAGCCGCCTGCCGTACCCACAATGATCTTGGGCTGAGCGTGGCTTTTCTCGAAGCCGCTCGACGACGGCAGCGGATGCTGCGGAGTCGATGACATTTTGTCCATTACTCGTTGTCCTTATTGTTTGTTGTACGCCGCCTTGAGCCGTTCGATCGTATCGACGACTGGTGGCTGACGCTTCGTGTTGGGGTTGGTTGGGGCCTGGAGCGAAGAAGCGGAGTTGGCACTGGGCTGAGGAGTTCCACCGCCACGAGCGTCGAAACCCTTTCCAGACTTGATCAGCTTCTCCAGAGCGTTCCCGGTCTTGGTGTCCTTGCGGAGTTTTTCGACAACACCCCGAAAGAGTGCTGACGGCTCCATGTCGGGATTGTCGCGCCGCATTACACCTGCCGCAGCGACAAGGTCTTCCACCTTGCCTTCCAGTTCCGGGTACTGCTGTTCGGCAAGCATTCCGACCATCATGGACTCCATCATGGAGCCCACAATCGGAATAAGTGTCCGGGCCGTCTCCTGAACCTGTCGCCCGTGCTGCTTCGCCAACATGCCTTGGACGAAGGTTTTCACCTTGCTGGCTGCGCCAGCGCCGTCCAACATGTCGTCTTCCGTCAGTTCGAGATCGAAGTCGGAGCCAGCAGCTTCCATGAGTTGCCGCAATTCCGCTTCCTGTGCCTGCTGGACCTGCTCCGGCGTCGGCGAAGCGGGGGCGTCCGGTTCCTCGGGGGCTTCCTCGCTTTCCGCCGGGGCAGTATCCTGCGTCCTGAGCCATTCCTGGAACGATTCGAGCACAGCTTGCTGCTCTTCCTGCTCCAGTTCTCCGAGTGCCGTGATGATATCCACCGGCGCATCCGAATCGCCCTCGTCCGCCGCGGCATTTGCCGGCTCCGCGGGTTCGGTGGGCTCTTCCGCCGGGTTCATGTCTTCGGGGGCACTCGTATTCTCCACCGGCGCAATCTCTTCGGCGCCGGGTTCGATATCGTCTTGTGCGTCATCATTCGGACGCATGCTCGACAACACGCTCGCAAAGCCCTGTCGATCCTCGAAAGGACCGCCCTCAATAGACGGGCTGGCGGACGGCGGAGCAGCTTCGGGCTGGGTTTCTTGTTCAAGTGACATTGTTGTCTTCCTCGTGTTCAGGCATTTCATCCATGTGAGCCAAGTGCTCCGGGAATTTGAGATCCCATTCGCACTGCTTCATCTTCCCCAGCAAAAATCGTTCTGTATCCCGCGGGCAGGATTCGTCGTCGCGCTTGCCTTGGCACGCGACTGCCTGCATGTACGTCTGAAACTCAAACCACTGCCAGCACAGGCTTTTCTTGAACTCAGCGATTTCGGCAAGGGTCGGTGTGCGCTCGGGTTGTTGGTACATCAGATCACCTGCTGCTGGCCAATAGGCACGAGGTTGCCGGCTGCCGCCTGCTCTTCCACCATCTCGTCTGGCATCGGAGTGCGGGTCACCTGCTCGACCTCGGGGTAATCGTCCAGATTGTCGACGCCGTTCTTTCGAAGAAAGGTCTTCATCACGCCGGCCCACGGAATGCCCTCGGTCATCTCCATCGCTACCTCGGGGATGGACATGCCCACTTTCAAAAGCTCCGACAGCGCCGACATATCGTCCGTCTGCGGCATCGCGCCGGAGTAGGGCTCCATCTCGAACTTGATCTCGATGTTCCGCGGGTCGGCCAGGAACGACATGCCCGTGGGGTTGTCGCCGATCTGCTTGCGAATGCGGTCGGCGAAGCGGCCCGCGAGGTCGACATGCTGCGGCGTCTGCCCGAACTGGATCATGTTGTGGAGCATCTTCCAGCCGAGGTTCTTCATGTACTGTGCGCCAATCTTGAAGGCAAGGCGCCGGAACCGCGTTGACGTCGACTGCACCTGAGCCTGCATCCCGAACTTCGTCGGGCGCTCGCTGCCAGCCAGTTCGCCGGGGCCGCCGATTTGCTGCGAGCCGTTGCCACTGCGCGCAATCTCCTCGAACATCGCGATGAGCTGCATGTTCTGGGCGGAGTTGTCCATGTGCGGGAACTGCATGATTCCCGCCTCCATCATCTCCTTCGTCAGCGCCGGCACGATTGGACGCACCGTCTTACCGGGAAGATCGCTTGCGACATAGTCGCCCCAGTTCAGGATATTGTGGTTGAAAATCGTCAGGCCGCCGTTGACGTTCTTGGTCATGCTGGCCTGCGTCGTGCGGAAAATGTGGTCGACGTGATCGTGGATGCCGATGGTGCTCATCACGTGTCCCATCGGGAAGAACGATTGACCGTCCGCGTTGGGTGCCATCATCAGACCGTTATCGCCGTAGTGCTCCAGGTCGAGCCGGTAGAAGCAGTTCACCACCTCGTCGGCGCCGACCCCCAGCGCATAGCGCACGGGATACGTCTCGTCGCCAATGCCCCACTCCGCGGGGACAATGCGAATCTCGTTGTAATTGATATCGACGTTGTGGAAGTGCTCGCTGGCGTTTGGGTGTGAATCCGCGTAGGTCGTGCCCTGCTTGTCCTCTCGGCCCGATTGCCGCTTGTAGTTGTTGCGACTGATGCCGACGCCGTTCTGGGCAAGCAGCTTCGTGTACCAGCCGTTGAACCACTGCCCCGGGAACTCGCGCTCCAGGTCAAGCAGTTCATTGGCCTCACACGACCACGTTGTCCCCCGAAACGCGGCGCGGTCGATCTTGTTGGGCGTGCAGGCCGGATCGTGGTAGGAGTTATACATGTCCCACGGCTCGATCTCAGAGCCCTCCGCCTCGACTTCTTCCTCCATGTCGCGGATGATTTTGCCGACAAGGTGGCGAGGAAGTTTCTGGCCCATGGCCTCCGACGCAAACTTAAGGGCTTCCTCTGTAATCTCGCGCTGAACGGAGCGCTGCTTGCGGCGCCGGCGATAGCACAGGTTACCCATGCCCTTGCCATAGCGGAATGACACACGGGCAATATCATCCGAGTGCAGCATGGCATCGAACGAGATGCACTGTCTCTGCACCATGTATTCCGCGGTTGCCGCCATCACCAGCGAGTCCGTACCGGGGAAGGGCTTCCAGCGAAAGACCGGGTCTTGATTGAACACCGCCTGAAACGCTGAACAAAACTCCTCTTCGGCCGCAAACGACATAGTGTGGACGACGTTGCGCGGGCGATCCTTGGAGTTGTTTCGCGGGTTGGCATCCTCGGGAGACACGAAGCCGTTGCACTTCCAATCCATCTTTCGCATCAGGGAGTGCATCGGGCGAACCGCAGACATGCCACGATCGGCAATATCCAAGGAGTATCGGACCAGCTTTTCGTGAAACTCGTGCCCCGGGCGCAATTTCTCCCCAAGCTCGCCGTAGTCGTACTCGAAGACCTTGTCCTTGAGGAGCTTCTTGCGGATTTCTGATGCCGCGTTGATTTCTTGCCAGTCTTCTTTCCTCATTGCACCGCCATCCATGTGCCGTCTTCGATATCTTGGGTCATTTGCTCATACGCCTGCATAACCGGGAACTGCTCAATGTTTTTGTACCGCTCGATCTTGTCGAACACGACACCGAGCTCGGCCAGGCACGCCGGGATGTACCCGAGGCAATCGGGGAAACACCAGTCCTCGGGCTCTGGGAAGTCTAGGAGCGTGCGTTCGAGGGTAGACTGGGAGTCAACCACGCCAGACGTGAACTCGTCGCCTCCCATGGCCTGTAGATCGGGGTGGTGGTAAACGTCGCCGTCCTGGTAGTAGGGGAGAATCTGCTGGGCACGCCACGCCTTGATCGCGTCACGGCCGACACCGTACTCACCTTGCGGCGTGTGCCCGCGGTCAAGCAAGAAGAGCTGCACCGGCATGCCCCGCTTGGTGATCGAATTGGTGAAGTTGATATCCGTCACGCCGCGCTGGCCGATGATTTCCACGAACACCATCTGGGAGTTGGTCTCGACGCACATCTCAAGAGCGGCATGGGGCACCTGATTCGAGTTCAGGTGAAGCGCCCGTGCCCGGCGCACGTACACGCGACCCTCACGCGGGCGAACTGCCACGGCGATCATGCCGGTCAGGTCTGCCTGCTGGCTCGCGCTTTTCGACGGGTCCACTACGACAAACCGGATCGTTTCCGGGTCGCTTTGGAGTTCGGCGTCCATCTCCCGCGTGTAGTACCGGAACATGTCGCGGGTCCAGCACACGAACTCCTTGGCGCTGGGCTCGCACAGAACTTCGCGGTAGAACGTGTCCAGATACCGATTCTTGCGAGCAACGTCCGCCTCCGCCTGCAACTGCGCGTCGGTGCGGATATGCGGCCGAAGCGACTTGTAAACGACCCGCGTGGTCCCATCGGACTGCGGAATCTCCACCGCCTTGCCCATCGGCGTGCGAACGTGTTTCCACGCATCGGAATTGAGCAGGGTTACGATCAGCGCGTCGTTATGAATGTAGGTGCCGTTGAAGCGCCGGATGAACGGTGGACGCCAGTTGTAGAGCGCGTCGGCCGGCTTCTTCCAGCGCCAGGTCTTAGCGTCGGGTGCTACGTGCTGCGGCGCTGCTTTCTCGACCGCACCGAACCACCACGACTTGAGCTTACGCCGGTTGTCCGGGTTCAAGACTTCCTCATCGTCCTCAATGTCATCCGCGAACGTAGCGTCCGGACGAATGCGCTTTCCTCGAAGTAAGATGTTGCGGCCGCGCACACGCTGGTTGGCACCGCGCGGCAACACAAAGGCAAAGGGCTCGCCGCGCTCCGCCTTGGGAATCTTCGGGTGATGGGGATTGCACAGGAACCATGCTCGCCGACCGAAGGTCTTTTGCAGATCCGTGTCGATCTGCTTCGGCTTCATCAGGCCGAATACCTCCACAATAAAATCGTTCGTCAGCAACTCCTGCTTGACGTTGTCCATCTCCGTGGCGGCGTCTTCGTAGGTCGATTGCAGGTACAGCACGAACTCCAGCAGGCGGAAGCACAGTCCACGGGAAACGAACGCGGCCGAGCGCGAGGTCTTGCCGTCGCCGCGGTGGTTGCATTGCACCGCGTTGGTCTGCTCCATGTCGTCAATCGTGCGCCACGACTCACACGCATACTTGTCGTCGGGGCGGTCGAAGGTCTGGTGCAGAACGGTATGAGCCCAATACTGACTCGGCGTCAGCTTCTCCGTCCCGTAGGCGGAGTACACCATGATCTCTTGAATCGCTGCGTCCTTCGTGTCGCAGATCGAGTCCAGTCCGGAGTCGGCGTATGTGTAGAAATTGGCGCTCATAATAAAAAAGCCCACCGGTCCTGTTGGACAAGTGGGCCGCGACGGTTTCCCGTGGGGGCGTCTTTTATTCCTCTCTGGTCAGTTTGAAGCCATAACGTCGTGCAATCGCGTTGGCCATCAGCAGGAGCCCCCGCATCATATCACGCCAAAACTCTTTCTCGGACACTGCTACTCCCTCATGCGATGAACAACGGTCGTCTCCGCGGCCGACCCTGCGGTCGCCTGGAACCGGATTTCGTGAAACGGGAACAAGTCGATCTGCGCCATGCCGTTGGCCCCGCCGGCCAGGGTGTTCAGCCCGCCCTGAACGCCGCGAAGAATGCCGGCGATGGTGCCCCAGTCGGAACCAGTGAGCACGGTGTACCACGTCCCGTTGGGCGTGAACCGCGCCTCCATGATCAGATTCGTCAACGCATTGGCGCTGGTGTTGCTGATGTGGATGACGAGTTGCGAATAGCTTTTGACCAAGATATTGGGGGTGATACTCTTGGCGGTCGTGATCGCGGCAGTGCTGGTCTCCGCACCTTCTTGCTGTCGAAGCATGATGATTCTCCTACGGAATGCGCTCAAGCGCGACGACTGCCATGTCGTCTTTGAAGTTGCGCGAAAACTCTTCTTCTACCATGACCCCAGGGACACCGTAAACATTCACGTGATCAATCGAGATCTGAAACGTTCCATCGGTAACCGTGGGGGTAAACGAAAGCGTCGGCGTTGCGCTGGGGGCGTTGGTGTAGAGCACGTACCGGCCGTTGAAACTGGTCGACGAAATGCCGGTGCGCTCCCAGTAGAAGTCGCCACCGATATCGACCTTTAGGTCGCCCGTCCCTGAGTTGTCATAGGTCAGCCCGAACTCGATCATGTAGAAGGAGTCCGCGGTCATGCCCGCCAGCGCGTGGGTCAGCGCAGCGTTACTCGAAGCATGGTTGTACGACGCCTTGTTGCTGCCCTGCGACCAGCCCGTGCCCTCGGTCCACGCCTCACCGGTGTCATTGCGAAAGTCGCCTTCCCAAAAACCGTCCGTGCCGTTGTTGGGGCCGTAGGTCGCTGCGGCTGCCGGATTGCCACTCGACCCCTTGGCATCAACGGCGTATCTGAGCGTGTAGTTGCCGTTGAGCTCTTGCTTCCGACTGCCGCGCACGCTCAACACAGATCCGGCGGCGAAGTCATCCCAAATATCCGCAATCGAAGCGGCGTCATTGTAGAGCATCACGCTCCGTGGCATCAGCGTTTCGTAGCGGTTGTCATAGTGGTAGTCGGGCTTGACTCCCAGATCGAAATGCTTGAGACCTGACGGGGAATTGCGGCGATACTCTTTGGCCCATGCCGACGCAATCAAGGGTGCCGTGCTCTCATCCCCAAGCTCGGCTCCGATACGCCGCATCAGCGCATCGGACGCTTCCAGGAGGTTGTTCACACGGGTTTCGATGGTGTCCGGTGTCTCTCCCTGCGCCTGCAACTGCTCGACCAGCCGCCCGATCGCAAGCGTCGCATCGCCACCCTCAATCAAAGCCTGGCCACACTCACGCATTTGGTGGCCAAGCTGCTCAGGCCGGGAGTAGACGGTCGGCATCGGTTACCCCTTCGGCTTCGGGCCGGGTTTCTTCGGCGGCGGCGGAGTGTCGGACTTCTCTTCCTTCGGCTCCGACGTTTTCTTGCCGGTGAGTTCGGCCAGCGCTTCACGCATTTCGCCAATCTGCTCGACCAAATCCTTGGTGATCTCGGCGATCTCCGACTTCAACGCTTCTTCCGGCGGCGCGGGCGGCTCAGCGTTCACCTGAACCTCGTCGCGCGCCTCGGGCTCGGCGAAAATCACGATGTTGGGCTTGCCGGCCTGGACGCCGTCAACGGTGCAAGAGCCCGTAACGCGGTGGCACTGGCCGTTGATCTTGGCGACGATCTCACCCCCCTCAGGGGTCTGGCGGAGATGGGTCAGAAGCTGGGATGCTGGTGTCATGGTCGGAGTCCTCTATTATGACCTCGTTCGATGTAAGCATTCTCCTGCTCTTCTCCACGAAGTCGGTTAAGCTGTCGGTGGTCTGCGGCGTGGATGTTCCTTCATTCCCTGTGGGTTTTGCAAATCGCCGCTTGGGGTCGCGATCTTGGGCGTCCATACTGGCGTCGAGTCGGACACGACTGGCACGCCGGCTCCCCTTTACTACGCCCTCTTGATATTCGAAGCCCTGAACCGCCATTTTCTCCCTGCGCGCATTCAGCGCCTTCATCTCCTGCTGCACCTGGAACTTGATGTAGGCGATGTACTGGCGCACGGGCTCGAACGCCAACACCTTCATCACCGCCGGCTTGCCGATCTTGGTCAGATCGCAGATATCGTCGACGGTGACGCCCTCGACTCGAAGCTGGGCAATTATACGGTGATCGGGCGGCGCCTGCTCCCAGAAGTTGTCGTATTTGTAGTTGCCACTGGCGCGAATCCCCCCCTTGGGGATCTGGGTGACGAGCTGGGAAAAGTCTTTCGCGATCGCAGTTTCGGTGTCCGGGTTCAAAGCACGCGATCCAAGAAAGACCCATCCACCGCAACGTTGTTGCGATACCACTGCATACCAACGCGGGCGGCAACCCAAAGCGCGCCGCCCCCGGCGGCCAGCGCTTCGTTGTCGGTGGTGAGGACGGCGGCAGCGCCAACACACATGGCCGCAGCAATCCACAATATCTGATTGAGCCAACCAGGTACGGTTGGGCTGACTTTCTTGGGGGCAGGAAGATTCATGGTGTAACTCCTAGTTGAAAACGTGCCAGACCGGCCCCGGTCGAACATCGAGATGAACAAACGAGCGGTATACCTTGATGCCCCCGCGGGCAAAACAATTCACCTGCACGGCAACTTCCGCCAGCTCACGGGGGGTCAAGGCGCCGCGAGCGTCTACATCACAGGCGCGGCCGCTCATGTGCTGTGAGAACGCTGCGGAGCCTGGGATGCTGGCATTGGCCTCCCGTGTGCGAAACCCGCGGAGTAGCAGGCCGTTTTCGGGCTGATTGACGTACAGGCCCGTGTCGACAAGATTCCGGACAAACTGCAACCCATCAAGCAGGCGAGTCGAAATCAGGAAGTAATCGTCGTCACGACTGCGGAACTCCCACGGCGAAAAATTGGGCCAGCGCGAATCCAGTCCGTAGGGCCATGATTCCCAATCACCACGAAGATCCAGATCTGTCAAAACGCCAGGTTCTTGCATGACTCGCTCCTATCCGGAGCACACGATACCGCAAACACCCGTTGGCGTCAACTAGAACAAGACCTCATCCTCACTATAAGGAAGCTCTGGTTCCTGCTCTACTTCGCTGAGTTCCATGACCTGTTGGGTGGACTTCTCAAAGTAGAGTTTACCCATCCCCACTGGTCCGCCCCTGTGTTTCGCGACACACCAGCCGAGAACGTTGTTCGGGTCTATCTCGCCGCCATCGCCCTTCGGGGCCTTGGTCGGATACAGCACGATCACTTTATCGGCATCCTCTTCGATGGAGCCGCCGCCCTTCATGTGACTCAGCAGGTTGTAGGGATTCTTTTCTTGGTCGGCCATGCGGTTAAGCTGGGCCAACGCCAATATGGGGACATGCAACTCCTTCGCCAGCGCCTTGAGGCCGCGCGACGTCTCTTCGATTTCCTCTACGCGCTTACGATTGGATTGTCCGCGCATTAACTGCAAGTAGTCGATTCCGATAAATCCCAACTGCTCATTCTCTCGGGCCCAGCGTCGAGCGTGCTTCCGCATTTCGGTGATATCCATGGTCGAAGCGTCCACGATTGAGACCTTGGTGTCGGTGAAGTCGCCCGCTGTGGAGGCAAGTGTGCCGAGTCGCTGTTGAGCAAGAAACCCGTTGTGCTTGATATCGGCAATGCAGATCTTGTTGTGGATGGACAGAATGCGCTCGACCAACTGATTTCGCGGCATTTCGAGGGAAAAGATCAATACTGGTAGCTTGCGCTCGACGCCTATGTGATGCACAGCGTTCATCAGCATGGCTGTCTTGCCGACACCCGGGCGCGCTGCGCAGACCACCAGATCGCCCTTATTGATTCCCTGCGTGACCTCGTCCACTGATCGAACGCCCATCAAAAGCCCAGGCTCCACCTTGCCCTCGACAATACGGCAACGATTTTCGATAACCTCTGGAACGATCGCGTCAAGGGTGAACTGCTCTCCTTGGAGGTCGTTGTGCTGCAAGGCCGTCAGGCTCGCTTCCAACTCTTCCATGATTTCGGCCGAGTCGGTATCCGAATGGAAAGCAAGTGAAGCGGCTTTGGTCGCCGACTCGATTATCCCGCGAAGCCGATGACACTCCAGCACGATTCGCGCATAGTGTTCGATGTTGGCCGAGGTAGGTACGGCACTGGTCAGGTCCGCAACGTAGGAGGCGCCACCAACATCCTCCAGTTTGCCCTTCTTGCCAAGTCGCGTTATGAGCGTGAGCACGTCGATGGGAACATCGGCTGCGTGCATGCCCACCATCGTCTTGTAGATAGTGCCATGGGGATTGGAGTAAAAAACATCGGAGCGCGGCCCAAGAGTCTCTACAGCAACTTCGGCTGCATCGCCATTCAAAAGTATAGCGCCCAATACAGAGCGCTCGGCCTCGATGTTTTGCGGTGGATCAGGCTGCACAGATCCGCTCCACCTGCTGCACGAGATTGTCCGAGATGCGTTCGAGATTCAGCATGTACTCCACGACCGTTGTGTTATTGGTGTTCTCGTCGGCGATTCGAAGCGATACCGACTTGAGTGCTTGGGACATGCGAGCGTGGTGAGACACGTTCTGCCAGTCGTCATACTTCTTCGTCGAGTTCTTCTTCTTCCGTGTCTTCCTCTCCTGCACCGTCCAGTTCAGTGGGTCCGTCTTCTTCAAGCGGAACCTCGTCCCCTTCAACTCGATGGTCGTTGCTGAATCCTGATCGCTCATGGCTCTTTCCTTTTTGCTTCGCGAAGTTCTTCCACGCCAGCACGTGGAACCGCGGAGATGGCATTGCTCGGTACTCGGGTAAAAAATTCAACAGCACGTATTGCCGATACTGGGTCACTGGCATTGCGCCGGGGGCGACCTCGGGCCGGATACGCGGACGAAGCATGATGAGGTCGACGTAATCGAGCGCATCATTCATGGCCAGGGTCAAAGCACGGAATTCGACCAGCATCAGCGTGGCGCAGTTCTTGTCCTGCTGCTCACGCGCCTTATCAAGCCATAGTTCGAGCTCGACAGGGGGCGGGTAGCAGTAGGCGTAGTAACGGTTGTGCCCGTAGGCTGAATCCTCGTACCAATCCATTTCCAGGCCATTCATGAACACGTTGATGTGCTTGCCCTCGGCCGCGAAGCAATTGTGATCATCCGCGCAAACATCGACGCTCGGCCAGCCCCATATCTTGGTAATCGCATGACGGAGCTTTCTCGGCGTTCGATATTCCGTGCTCTCCGCGGCATGCGCAAACCGCCGGCGAGGGTGCCGGATGACAGACTTCTTTCGCGCCATTACCGGTGGCTCGGCCCGGTCAATTCGACCTTGACGTTCTTCACCAGCCGATCGAGGATCGCTGTAACCATGGCGGGGTTTGTGGTCCCTTCCAGGAGGATTGTTCGAAACCCCTCGGGATTGATGTTGCCCGTGAGGATCGTGGGCTCCTGCCAGTCGTAGCGATAACCCAGAATGTGTTTCAGTAGCGACAGGCTCTTATGGTTCCACTCGACCTTATCCACGTCGTCGAGCAAGAGCAGTCCAGCGTCACGATACGGTGCCACCTTCCTGACGACGTCGAAGTCGTGCGCGAGGTTGTGAAACATGAACTCATCCAGCGCCGCGATCATCCGGCCAGAGCCGACCCCTGGCGGATCGATGTAATCACGCAGCAGGCAACGCGCGAGAAACGTCTTGCCCGTTCCGGGGTCGCCCTGAATCCATAGATTGTGTTGCGGCTGCTTGTAGGCGCGCAACTTCCACGCATCGGCGTTCAATGCATTGATCTCGGGATCGGTTTTTGCCCTACAGTGGCTCAGAGTCATCCCGCACAAGTACGGCTCCGATTGCTCCCACGCACTTAGGGAATTCTGGTTTATGATATTCAAAACGCATCTCCTTTGAGCCGATTACCCACAAAACGATTGGGGTTCTCTTCTTGATAAAAGCCCTCCAGCAAACGAAACACCGTCTCATCATTCAGGAACCAGCGAAGGTGCGCCTTGAACGGTCGCCCGCCTTTCAGCCACCGGTTGTGCCCCAGTAGCTCTGGGCACTTTGGAATCTTGGCCAAAGCAACCCGCCAGTTCGCCGCCCAGACTGGATCGGCCACCAGCTTGTCGAACCGGGTCCGCATTTCGTTGTTGATCCGAAAGCACCCGCGCACGCCACACTGCTGCGCCATCTTGTTCCACTCTTCGCGAAGATCCTCTATCGAGGGCTCGAAAAGGTTGGACTGATAATCACTTGTAGTCCTCATGTAGCTCCGCCCTCCAGTCCCACCACGAGATCTTTGCCGGTCTGTCTCTGACGAGCTTGTGACGGTAGACGAACAGCATTGACTCTCTGGTGTTGTCACTCTGTTGCAGCGGCCACGGCGCCAAATACTGGACGCGGTCGGCCAGGTGGACAATCTCATCGGCATACCGATACGCGAAGCTAAACCAGTCCTGCGACGCCCCCGGGATGCCAACAATGACGATGCATGCCCCCTCGCTCATCGTGTCGACAGTCTGCTCCGCCTTCTCGTGCCACGGCTGTACCTTGGCGAAGCCGGGATTACAAAACCCGCGGGTAACGCCGCCATGAAGCCAGTAGGTTTCGGCCAAGAGCGAGTTTTGAGCCTCACTGATGTACCGTGGACATTTCTTGTTGTGCTTGCTTGCGCACAGGTCGATTTCGAAATCAAAGCGATTGTTCAGCACCGACCAGAAGTCGGGCGGGGTTTCCCAGCACTGCGCAAGGGATCGCTTCTCTTCCTTGGATAAAGCCGCCAATGCAGCCTCGCGCTCGGACTCTGTCCACCCCTCTGGGTAGGTGTTCGAATAGAACTTCCTACGCATCCGTGGCTCCCTCCAGATACTCGTCGATCGACTTGAGCCGCAGCAGCAGCTTTGCACGAAGCTCGCGTAGCATACTCTCCCTCGCGTCCTGGACAGTTGCCTTGCGGTTAATCTTCATCGCATGATCAGGCAACAATACCGAAGCGCTGACGGTCAGATCGTAATGTACCCGATGCAACTGATTCCGCGAATGGGGCTCCACGCGAACCTCAATCGGCAGATCGAAGTCACGAAAAGGCTCGGGGTTGAACGCCTCGATGTAGTCTTCTTCGTTAAGCATAGCGACCACAGTCCGCATCGGGGTCGAGATCGAGGCGCTTACAGGTTTCGTCCGCCAGCGCAGACGCCGAATCGAAACCCGCTTGCATGAAGTCATCGTACTCGGCCGCGGCTTTCTGGTACTGCTCGCGAGCCTCCTGAGCGCGCTCATCGGGAGCCCCCATCATTTGCTCATAGGCACGACGCTTGTTGTGCAGCAGCACGTGCATGTTCTGCCCCATGTGGGCGTCCCGTATGAAGATTTCCATGTAGAATTGCTTGTTCGTCATTTCCTTGCTCCAATGTTTTCCAGTTCAATTACAAAAACCGTTCCGCTCTCGCCGACCGCATAGACCTTGTCGGCATCAGGGACCAGATCCACAATCTTTTCCGGAAGTGGGATCATGCTCCACCCAGCAAAACTGCGACGGTACATATTCAGCACTTCCCGAACTCGCCGACGCTGCTCAAGACGCGCTCGACGGGTAGGATCAAGGTGCCGCCAAATTCGACGGCAAGCCCTGCCGATTGGCGCCGCGCGGGACTCGGGCGTGTCGTTAATCTGCATCTGTCTCTCCTTCCGCACGCGGAGGGTGCGGGCCGCGCGCCGGTGCGGGTTGTACCGCTAGTTCGTCCTCCAACTCCGCGATCCGGTTCCCTGCCTCGTCGCACGCTTGCTGTAGTCCCTCGCAGCGGGATTGTACGCTGGCATTGTGGATTTTGAGTCCAAGGATGGTCGCATCCCGCTCGCGTACAGCGGCGATGAGTTCAAAGCCAAATTTACATGCCGCTGATGCGTTATCAAGTTTCGGGTCGTTCAGAATTTCCTCTATCTCGTCCAGCCGCTTGGGGGTTAGGTTATCCATCCGTCTGTTCCTCCGCTTCCTTGGCCGCGCACAGAATATTCAAAAATTCTCTTGGTAGTTCGGTCGGTATGCTGATCTTTCTGACCGCTCTTTCTATCAGTAACAACGATTCGAGCCGACAAAACCACCGCTCGGCCAGCGCGAGGGTGGCGTCGGCTGAGGTGGCGTACTTCGATAACCCTGCGATAGTTTTCCAAGCATCTTCTTCTGTGAAGTGGCCGCATTTGTACAACGCAACTCCCATCCTTTCAGGCTGCCTGACAAGCCATCGATATGGAGTCCTATCACCCTTCAGGCACTCAACCATCCACCCGTCCCGCTCCGCCGCCCAGCGGGTGATCTCCGCGTCGGGCATTTGCTCGAAGTTGGTCATGGTTTATAACTCCCGTCGCCCATATTGAGGGCTTCGT
>Ga0180436_10001234_pt1 | contig 25247 bp, 22 predicted proteins | sample SS_ome_2_FD_132434 | JGI IMG/M metagenome (GOLD analysis project Ga0180436, IMG submission 132434) | Hypersaline lake sediment archaeal communities from the Salton Sea, California, USA - SS_3_S_2 metaG | ecosystem: Environmental > Aquatic > Non-marine Saline and Alkaline > Hypersaline >... | reverse complement strand
TACAACCTCAGGTGGTTACCGGGAGCATCGATGTTCCGGAAGTAGCAGTGCATACCGGGCGCATCCAGCCCGTTGTGGCCTGCCAGCTCCGGAGTCCTGGGGGTGGTGTTGATACAAGAGATTACATTGCCCTGGTCCTCGAACACCAGGTCCTCGCAATAAATGGTCAGTTTTGTCTGCGGAAGATGGACACTGTCGCGGATGATGAGCCTGGAGGTATAGATATTCAGTTCCTTCAAATTGGAAATTCCCTGGTAGGAGAACGGGACGGTTCCCGCGTCGAAAACGACCTGCTTTCCAATGATGTCAATACTGACCACGGTGTCTTTGCCGTTGAAATTCATCGGTCCGCCCGTGGTCCAGGTCTTCCTGACCAGGATGGTATCCGCGAATTCCATATCGTGCAGGTAGGCAATGATATCCTGTTCGGGATTCATATCGGGTACGGGGCTGAATATCACGACCTGGCGGATGGTATCGGTGCCGTCGATTCCCAGGAATTCGACTTCGAAGTCGGATACATCTGTAGCCAGGGGAGTGTAATCGAACACCGCCGACTGCTTTTCAGCATCGAGAATAAGGGTAGTGTCGTACCTGTTCCAGACGTTGTATGCATAGCTTGCATCGGGGTGGTTGTCCCAGTAAAACCGGAACCGGCAAGTACTGTTGTGGTACACCACCTTTTCAGGGATCTCACCCAGCTTATAGGAAAACAGGGTGTCTTCGGGAAGCAGGAGCAGGTTGGCCAGGCCTGTGGCATGATTGCCGGAGGACACATAGGGCTGTCCGGCAATATAACTGAGGGTCACCGAATCGGTCTGACCCATGGATCCAATTGCGGAAGGAGCCCAGGACTGACTGTTCACGGTGGAGATCAGCATGCATCCAGCCAGGATCAGTATGTATTGCATCTGTTTCATTTCAGGGGTGTTTCAGATTAATGTACTCCACTTGTATACAGCCTAGTACTTGACAATGAAATTCACATAGGCATTTTTTGGACGGGTTTCTGTGGAAGTTCTTGCCACCCTGGACAGATCGAAATCGACCATGTGGTAATTGTCCGATTGTCCGGAGCCGATCCCGGTACTTTTGTACACCCAGGTTCGCTGGAAGGGGCCGGTGGAATTTCCCTTAATGGCTGCATAGGTATTGAAATCACCTATGACGCCTGTGACATTTTGCATGGCATCCTGCTGGTAGGATCCCACACTGTTTCCGTATGCGCCGCCCGGGTACCGGCTGACCCGCAGGGCACTGTCGGGATCCGAGAACCCGTCGTTGCTGGATCCACTGACCCCCCGAAGGGAGACCCCCCTCAGGTCGGGAACATTGAACATCTCGGGAGAAGGACCTCCCCAGTAGGTACCAATCGCTTCAAACAGGCGGGGATAGTCCACCTGGGTGTATGCTGATCCGTCGCAAAGCAGCCAGCCAGCCGGTATTTTATCCGTGGGTCCGGCAAAGGGGATGATTGCACCGGCAGGAAATTCAATGTGTGCACTCAGTGCCACTTTTGCCAATTCTGCCACAGGAACGCCCAGAATGGCTGATTCGCTAATAACCTTCCCCCCGTCTTCGGAAACCCGTAGGATGGTTTCGTTCAATGCCGTGGAATCGTTTTTCAGCAACAGTGAGGGAGCGTAGGTTTGCCCGCTGGCACCCTGGCCGATAACAATAGTGAATGCACCAAAATCATTTGTAGTTACAGAATGGGTTTCAGTGTACACGGCAACATTATCCTGGATCAATTCTGCAATCAGGTTCAGGCGCTCATTGTCCCTGAGTGATCCGTCATCGTTGCGTAAAACGGCCTGGTAGGAAAAGCCTGATTGTGCAATGGTAAAGGAGCAAACCAGGATGAAGCTGAGAAAAATGATTGTTCTTTTCATGATAGTAATTATTGGATATTCTGGGTTGTTGGAAATGATTTCATCACAGGTGATTTGCCGGGACAGGCGGTCCATATCTGCCTGATGTTCCAAAAAGTTGAACAGGTTGCAGGTGATGTCTGATAAAATTGTGATCCCGGGTAAGAGGAATGCACCAAACTGCCCAGTCGGCAGAAGTAATAAGAGGCCGAAAAAGGACATTAAAGTTAAGCGGTAAATAGATAAAGGTCAAGTATTTTCCTCTTTTTTTAAAGGAATACAGCCTGAAGTGATTGTTCAACCCTGTGCAGCATCTTTGATGTTCATACAATCAACTGCACGGATCTGTAATTCGATCTGGCAGGTATGCAAAACCGTTATGCTGCAACCGTGCACAGGATCTGTCCCACGGAGGTTTTCGCGGAGATGAGATTTATCTCCTTAAAAGGTTTGATTTGGTCATGAAGACATGCTCTTGAGGAGGAACAAGCACTTATTTCAGCATTGCAGCAATTTCGCCATGGCCGTTGGCGATGGCAAAATCATATGCCGATTCTCCATCTTCATCCAGCATGGTTTTGTCGGCACCGTGTTTTAGCAATGTGGAAACAACCTCTTTCTGGCCCTCAGCAGCAGCAAACATGATTGCAGTGAAGTGTTCATCGTTGTCCACCAGGTTTGGATCAGCACCAGCCTCAAGCAACAGTTCAACAGTTTCATTGAACGGACCGGTGGATGCATACATCAGGGCAGTCCGCTGCAGGTTGTCGCGTGCATCTGTGCCGGCCCCATGGTCCAGCAGCATGCTTATAATTTCTGCGTGGCCATTGTATGCAGCCATCATCAACACGGTGTGCTGCTCGGTATCTGTTGCATTGACATCATATCCTTTGTCAATTGCATCCCGGATCACATTGACGTTGCCATTGAGTGCCGCCTGCATCATGACTTCCGGTTGGATGGAGATTGCCTGAGGGGTGGTGTTTTTCAGGACTCCGGAACTTTTGTCTGTGTCTTCCTGCTGCTGAACCGAAACGATATCTTCCTGCACTGAAGGCGGGTCATCTTTTCTTTCTGAACGGGATTTTTCATTGCCGCAACCGGAAAAGATGGTTGCGAATACCAGGGCAAGTGTCAACAGTTTTAATCGTTCCATACACGTTTTTGTTCCGGTTAATTTTCTGCAAGGTAAACATCATTATTTAATTTCTTACAAATTACTTGACAAGCTCATGATCATATTGTATGTTTGTTGATTGTTAAGGGAGAATAATTCTCTTCAGAAAATGATTCTACATGGGTGTTGCTATTCATAAGATCAAAGACAGGTTGGTGGAAAAGGGGCTGAAAGTCACACCGCAACGAATTGCTATCCTGGATGCCATTTACTCCCTGGACAACCATCCGTCTGCTGAGATGATCATGGAGTATATCAGGGACAGGTATCCCGGGATTGCTTCAGGAACCATATATAAGGTACTCGATGTGCTGATTGAGCACCGGCTTGTCGACAGGGTGAAAACGGACAAGGACATTATGCGGTATGACGGGGTCCTGGACAACCATCATCATTTATACAGTTCTGATTCTGAAGTGATAAAGGATTACGTAAATGACGAGCTTGACCGGTTATTGAAAGACTATTTTAAACAAAACGCCATCGAGGAATTTGAAATTGAAGGTATCAAGCTGCAAATCAACGGCCGGTTTATTTAAGCAAAAAAACAGGTCGGCATCCGGTGAGTCAGCAATTGAAGAATTGATTTTTTAAAGCAGAATATCATATATTTATACAACTAAAATTTAGCAGATATGGAACACAAGCATTTTTCAGGCACCTCGAACCGCGATTGGTGGCCCAATCGATTGAACCTTGACATTCTTCGTCAGCATTCCGCATTGGCCAGTCCGATGGATGCATCCTTCAACTATGCAAAAGAATTCAAATCCCTCGATCTTAAGGCAGTGAAAAAAGACATCTCCGATCTGATGACACAGTCACAGGAATGGTGGCCTGCAGACTTTGGTCATTACGGACCACTTTTTATCAGGATGGCCTGGCACAGTGCAGGTACTTACCGTGTCGCTGACGGACGCGGGGGTGGAGGCACAGGCAACCAGCGCTTTGCACCGCTGAACAGCTGGCCTGACAATGTCAACCTGGATAAATCACGACTGTTGTTATGGCCTGTGAAGCAAAAGTATGGTAAGAAAATATCATGGGCCGACCTGATGATCCTGGCCGGGAATGTTGCTCTGGAATCCATGGGGTTCAGGACCTTTGGTTTTGGAGGCGGACGAGAGGATCTTTGGGAGCCGGAAAAGGACATCAACTGGGGGCCTGAGCAAGAGTGGCTGGCAGACGAGCGCCACGATGCGGACGGTAACCTCAAGGGACGACTTGCCGCCGACCACATGGGACTGATTTATGTCAACCCGGAGGGACCCAACGCGGAACCCGACCCGGCGAAATCTGCCAAATACATCCGCCAGTCGTTCAAGCGCATGGCCATGAACGATGAAGAAACCGTGGCGCTGATTGCCGGCGGACATACCTTTGGCAAAGTGCACGGAGCCGCGCCCGAGAAACACCTCGGCCCCGATCCCGAGTCGGCACCTATTGAACAGCAGGGACAGGGTTGGAAAAACAGTTATGGAACCGGTAAAGGAGCGCATACGATTACGAGCGGACTTGAAGGAGCCTGGACCAATGAGCCCATCAAGTGGGACATGGGTTTCTTTGAGAACCTGTTTGAATATGAGTGGGAACTGACCAAGAGTCCGGCTGGCAAGCACCAGTGGAAGCCCAAGGGCGATGCAGGAAAAGACACGGTTCCGGATGCACATGATCCGAACAAAAGGCATGCCCCGATGATGCTTACCACTGACCTCGCCCTGAAAGTGGACCCTGAATACGAAAAGATTTCCAGGCGTTTTTATGAAAATCCGGATGTGTTTGCGGATGCATTCGCCAAGGCATGGTTCAAGCTGGTGCACCGCGATATGGGTCCAGCATCCCGTTACCTGGGACCTGAAGTGCCGGAAGAAGACTTTACCTGGCAGGATCCTATTCCGGAAGTGGACCATGTGCTGGTTGGTGATGCAGATACCAGGGAACTGAAGAAAAAGATCCTGAATTCCGGACTATCTGTTTCGGAACTTGTATCTGCTGCCTGGGCATCTGCCTCCACATTCCGCGGTTCAGATTACCATGGAGGAGCCAATGGAGCCCGTGTACGACTTGCCCCTCAGAATTCATGGGAAGTAAACAATCCAGAGCAGTTGTCGAAAGTACTTAATAAGCTTGAAACCATTCAGAAAGCATTCAATGACGCCCAGTCGGGAAACAAGAAAGTCTCACTCGCGGATCTGATTGTGCTGGGAGGCTGTGCAGGCATCGAACAGGCTGCAAAAAAGGCTGGTCATGAGGTGACCGTTCCCTTCACACCGGGAAGGATGGATGCATCAGAAGAGCAAACCGATGTGGAGTCATTTGAATTACTTAAACCCAGGTCTGACGGGTTCCGCAATTATATCATGGACGACAGCAGGATTACTGCATCAGCAGAAGAACTGTTGATTGACAAAGCACAGTTGTTGACGTTGTCTCCTCCGGAAATGACCGTTCTCGTTGGAGGCATGCGTGTACTGAATACGAATTATGATCAGTCACAACATGGTGTCTTCACAAAAAATCCGGGAACACTTACCAACGATTTCTTCCTTAATTTGCTTGACCTGGGGACCACCTGGAAGGCAGTTTCGGATAAAGAACAGGTGTTTGAGGGCAGTGACCGCGCCACCGGTGCCAAAAAATGGACCGGCACACGTGTGGATCTCATTTTTGGTTCAAATTCTGAGTTACGTGCCATTGCCGAAGTGTATGGAAGTCAAGATTCCGGGGAGAAATTCGTGAAGGATTTTGTCGCCGCATGGGACAAGGTGATGAACCTGGACCGTTTCGACCTCGACTGATGTACAAATACACGCAGTGGATCTGACAGATCCAGCTTGCTGTTTTTATTAAAACCCGGGGATCCTTATGGATCATCCCGGGTTTTATGTTATGAGAAAGGATCGTGGTCCTTTCACTTTGATTGTCCGGCTGCTTGTTTTCAGTCAGTACAATTCCAGGTTCGTTACCAAACAATTCTCATATTCACGGGTTTTACCAAAGCGGATGTTTTTCGTGAACTGTTCCATTCCGGCAGACAATCCGCATGCTGATAATGCGTCATTGTCTTTTTTGCAGCTTGTCTGTTGCTCCTCACATCGTCACAGGCTGACGTGGCCGGACGGTCAAATGGGCGAACATGGCGCTGTTTGGTACAGACACAACTGTGGCACACCCCTTATAAATATTGTATTTTTGCAAATAAAAGCGGTATGCAGATATTCACGAAGAACACGCAAGTAATTGACCTGGTAGAAACCAATTACCACCTTTTGCCGGTGCTGAACCGGTTTGGCATTTCCCTTGGCAACAGGGAGATGACACTGGGTGAGATCTGTACTTCCATTCAGGTTGATGTTCATTTCCTGCTGGCCATCATCAACACCTATCACAATGAGGATTATTTTCCCGAAAAGGAGTTGCAGGCCTTTTCACCAAAGCTGATCCTTGAGTATCTTCAGAAGACCCATGCCTATTACCTGGAATATGTGCTGCCAAAGATTGAGCAGCTGCTGGACCTGCTCATGAAAAGCGATACTTCGGGAAAGCATCAACTCGAGCTGATCGAAAAATTCTACCTGAAATATAAAAAGGAATTGCTGCAGCATATACAGGAGGAAGAAGAAATTGTTTTCCCCTATATCAGCTCACTTTTGCAGGAAGGCTCGGGCAGTAGAGCATATACAATTCACACCTTTGAAAAGGAACATTCAAATATCGATATCAAGCTTCACGACCTGAAGAACCTGGTCATAAAATATATAGAGCCTGTATACGACAACAACACTTGTAATGAATTTCTGATCACCCTGCTGCGTTTTGAGCGTGACCTGGTGGATCACGCGCGTATTGAAGATAAAATTCTCATTCCCCAGGTGCTTCAATTGGAGAGGGAAATGCATGGCTGAACGTGTGTATATTATATATGGTTCATCAATCGTGCAGCTGGGACTTGCGGCCATTCTGCAGCGGCATTTCAATTGCCGGGTGAGGACTTTTGCTGCATTTCAGGACTTTCTTTCTTCCGGGGAAACCATCCCTGGCACATCAGTGGTCATTACCGGGCATGAACTCTCATTGCGCTCAGATTTCAAAATTTTCCTGTCGAAACATCCCGGCATGACTGCGTTTGTGCTCTTCAACCAGGCAATTCCCGGGGAGCCGGAAGCACCGGAACATTTCATTTCCATGGATCATTCGCCAACAGAGATCTGTGACAGGATTGACCGCGCGTTCAGCCGTCTCGGGGAAGAAAAACAAGCATCAGAACTTACCGGCAGGGAAATTGAAGTACTCAAGCTGCTGGCCATGGGACACAGCAACAAGGAGATTGCTGCAAAGCTGTTCATCAGTGCACATACAGTCATATCACACAGGAAAAATATTTCAGAAAAACTCTCCATCCGCTCAGCCTCAGGGTTGACGGTATATGCGGTACTGAATAATTACATCGATACATCCAACCTGGACATCGGTGATCTGATCTAATATCCCAATTTTTTGGGATTGTCTTCAAATCAGATTCATTCCATCTTTGTCACCGGATAAACCGAACATGTTACGTCACGCCTGGTGCGGTTGCTGATCAGCATGCTGTTGCAGGAAGAGACGATGTTCCTGAGTCCACCGGTGGCGAGACACAGTTACCAACAGCCGGAAAATCTCGCAGGAATTTCAACTGATTAAATTAAAACAGAAATGAGAAGTATCTTTATTCTTTCAGGACTACTGATGTCGGTCTGGATGATGGGACAGGACAATGACAGCCTAACGAATCTTTACAATAATTCCGCAGACAATTTACTTTTGAAAGACAGTCGGCTGGTGATCGGGGGCTATGGTGAGGTCCACTACAACCAGCCTCTTGGTGCGGGTCAGAAAAATACTGGCATGATGGATGTTCACAGGGTCATTATGCTGCTGGGGTATAATTTTAGCGAAAGAACGCAGTTTGTCAGCGAGCTGGAGTTTGAACATGTCAGTGAAGTGTATGTTGAACAGGCTTTCCTGCAATACAAGCTCAACAGGTACGTAAATTTCCGGGGAGGGCTCATGCTGGTTCCGATGGGTATTGTGAATGAGTACCACGAACCCACCACGTTTAATGGCGTCGAACGCCCGGTAATTGACAAGTATATCACACCCACCACATGGCGCGAGATCGGGTTTGGAATTACAGGGGTGATCCTGCCTGTGTACCTTAAATACCAGGCCTATGTGATGAATGGTTTCAACGGATATGACGGTACTGCAAACCTGAATGGCAAAAACGGTCTGCGGAGCGGACGTCAGAAAGGTGCGGAATCGTTTATCAGCGCACCCAACTTCACCGGTAAAATAGAATATTTTGGTGTCAGGAGCCTGAACGTGGGGCTTTCCGCATACTTTGGCAACACCTCCAGTACCCTGTACGATGGTGTTGACAAAGCAGATGCAGCGGCAATGGCCAGGGCAGATTCTTCGGTGGTGGGTATTTCCATGGTCGGGGTGGATACACGTTACAGCCTGGGAGGCCTCCGGTTGCGCGGACAATTGTACTATGCCGGATTGTCCAATACAGACCAGTACAATGAATTCACGTCCACACCCGGTGGTGTGTTCAATGACCTTGGCAGTGCACTTTCAGGATATTATGTTGAAGCGGGCTACAATGTGCTGCGTTCCGTGGAAACTGAAAAACAGCTGGTACCTTTTGTGCGTTACGAGCAATTGAATACACAGGCAAATACGGAAGAAATGGTCACGGTCAATCCCGCCTACAGGAAAACGGTGGTCACCACCGGGCTTACCTTTGCCCTTACTTCCGGGGCTGTGGTCAAGACAGATATACAATTGATCCGCCCGGGCGATGCAGGTACCTTTTCAACCACTTTCAATGCCGGGATTGGCGTAATGTTTTAGATACGATATCATGACAGCTGCACGGACCTGTATCATTTTCTTGATTATGTTGCCTTTCATTCTCGCGGCGCAGCCGGAGGTGGATTATGCGCACAAGTCATTGGTGAAAACGCTTGAAAAGCAAGGAATCGGCATGCAACAATTACAGGAGCTCAAGTCTCAGCAGAAAGTCGGGTATGCCTCGGAACCAGCAGGCAAATTTTTTGTGGTCAATTCGGCGAATGTAAGCCAGCACCAATATGTGTATGTCGGACGCGTGAACAGCTGTCGTGCAGGTGGCTGTTCCGTTCCCGGCAACGCCGGTGCCGATATGTCCTCAGAATATTTTGACTATTTCATATTGTTCGATAAGCGGGGCGGGATCGATCGGGTCCATGTCTTCAATTACAGGGCGACACATGGATATGAAATATGTTCACGTGGATGGCTGAGGCAGTTTTCCGGATTCAATGGCTCGGAAAAACCCGAGGTAGGCAAAACCATTGATGGTATCTCAGGAGCCACCAAGTCAGTTCATGCCATTACAGGTGATATTCAGCACAGAACGGAACAGTTACAGGATCTCCTGGTATCCCAATAAATGTATGCCGGCACCAAACCTGCTTTTTGAGCTGTTTAAATTCCCTTCTGAAGAATTCTCCCGTTCCACTTTTATGATTTGTTCGTTAAGGAAACTTGCCATGAATGTATATGGCAACTCCAAAACAGGGTGTTATATGATTTTCATAATCAGGGGCTTCGATTGATAAGCAGGATGAAACCTGTAAATTTTTGAAGCCTGATGGTCTGCTTTTCAATGTTCTCTCTCATTCATTTTTAGGCTGTTAATTCGTTGTTAAGCTTTTTTTAATGCTCCCGTTTTACCTTATACTTGCAAGAGTGAATACAAACAGAAGAAAACAAAACATAAAACTATTTATATATGGAAACCCGGAGACAATTTTTAAGGAAGGCCGGAGCAGCCGCAGCAGGTATGGGTTTGATGCTTGAATGGGCCAGCGCGGTGCCGGCCAGGGATCAGCTCGGCGATCTTCTACCACAGCGACAGCTGATCCGCAACGGGGAAAAGGTAACGGCTTTCTGCCTGGGCGGATACCATCTTGGGCTGACAGAACATCCCGGTGATGCTGAACGCATGATCGAGCGATCCATGGAACTGGGGATCCGATTTTTTGACAATGCACGCAGGTACAATGGCGGACGGTCGGAAGAATATATGGGTCGATTCCTTACACCCAAATACCGCGACCAGGTGTTCCTGATGACAAAGGCACCTGCCAAAACCGGGGAAGGCGTGCGGCAGCAACTGGAAGAATCGTTAAAAGCGCTGAATACGGATTACCTGGACCTGTGGCAGATCCATGCCATCAGGGACCAGAAAGATGTGGATGAGCGCATTAATGCCGGGGTACTGGATGTATTCCTGGAGGCCAAAGAGAAGAAATTAACCCGCTATATCGGGTTTACCGGACATGTGAATCCTGCCACGCACCTCTATTTTCTTGAATTCCTTGAGAAACGGGGATTAGAGCTGGATACCTGCCAGATGCCATTGAATGTGTGCGATCCGAGTTATGAGTCTTTTGAAAAGCATGTGCTGCCGGTGCTCCTGGAGCGGGAATATGGGGTGATTGCCATGAAGACCATGGCCGGAGGGAGCATGATGGGGGGCAGGATCGATACCACACCTGCAGACATCGCCACCAGGGATATTCCTGATGTGGTGGGAATGAGCGACCTGACCCTGGCCAACCTGCACCAGTATGTGTATTCGCTTCCTGTTTCCTCACTTTGCAGTGGTTGCAGGTTCACATACGAACTGGATGAAAACGTGGCGGTACTCAGTCAGTTGAAGCACCTCTCGGAAAAAGACATGAACCGGCTCATTGAACTGGCCAAGCCATATGCCGGGGGGATCGTGGAGAATTACAAGCGCGTACTCACCTGAAAAACCGACCTTCATGAAACGCAGAGACATTCTTAAAACAGCCGCATTGTTGCCGCTGGCAGCGGCGTGCACCCCGGGGTTCAGGCAGGACGAAGATCTTAAGGCTGGCAAGCAAAGGTCGTCGCCCCTGGGTTGGACCCCTCCTGGAGAGGCGTTGAACCTGCAACAAGTGAAGATCAAAAAAGTGCGTGCGATCACTACTGCCCCATATGGTACCGGCCTGGTGATCGTGAAGGTGGAGACCGACCAGCCCGGGTTGTATGGCGTGGGATGTGCCACCTTCACCCAGCGGGTCAAACCCGTTGTTTCCGCGGTGAACGACTACCTGGATGAGTTCTGCAGGGACAAGGATGCCAGCCGGATCGAGGACATCTGGCAGACAGCCTATGTGAGTTCCTACTGGCGGAACGGACCGGTACTGAACAATGCCCTCAGCGGGCTTGACCAGGCCCTGTGGGACATCAAGGGCAAGCTGGCGGGAATGCCGGTATACCAGCTGCTGGGCGGCAAGGTGCGTTTCGCTGTAGATACCTATAGCCATGCTTCCGGGGCGACACCGAAGGAGGTCATGGACCACGTGGAGCGGCTGCGGGAAGATGGATTCAGGAACATCAGGATGCAGCTGGGCGGTTACGGTTCCACGCACCTGACACAAAATCCGGCTTACAAGCAGCATGGGTTCGGGTATGCCAGCGATCATACCATGGATGCCCAGGCCTACAAGCGGGGGGTGATTGAAATGTTCAGGCTTGCAAGGAAACGCTTCGGGGATGAAATTGAGCTGTTGCACGATATGCATGAACGGGTGGAACCCATGGATGCCATTGACCTGATCAAAAAGCTCGAGGAATACAGGCCCTATTTCATTGAAGATCCGTTTTCGCCCGAAAACATGGGCTGGTTTGAGATGCTGCGGGAGCAGACAGCGGTGCCCATTGCCATGGGCGAACTCTTGAACAACCCGCACGAATGGGTGGAGCCCATGGCCAAACGATGGTACGATTTTATCCGTATTCATATTTCTCAGATCGGCGGGATCACACCGGCGATGAAAGTGGCCCGGCTGGGAGAATGGTTCAATGTGCGGACTGCCTGGCACGGACCCGGGGATACCTCTCCAGTTGGTCATGCCGCAAATGCGCATATCGACCTGGCTGTATGGAATTTCGGGATACAGGAGTGCAAATTGTTCTCTGACCTTACCTACGAGGTCTTCCCGGGAACGCCTTACGTTAAGGATGGATATCTTTTTGTCAACGAAGCACCTGGTCTGGGGGTAGACATCAACGAGGAGCTGGCAGCCAAATACCCGGTGAAGCCATACAATTACAACTGGACCCAGGTCCGCAAAGCGGATGGTACGCCGGTGCGTCCCTAGGAATCTTCAATAACGTTGATCATCTGATGTTACCTGGCGTTTGAAAATGCCTGGCGTTTTTCAATACGCATTGTTCTGAAATGCGTTTTAGCCTGTATTTCCTGCTCTATATCAGCTTTTCCTGCAAAACAAAACAAGCGGTTCATTCCTCTTTGTTGTAGAGGGCAACAACTAAATACCGGGAGATATGAAAACACTTGTAACCATTACCACAGTGGGGCGGCTCGAGTCCGCCTGTTTCTTCAAGGAGAAACTGGAGCAAGAATCGATCGACTGTTATTTTGTACACCTGGGCAAGGTGGCGGACAAGACCGATTTCATCAAGGTGCAGGTGGATGCGGAAGATGTGGAGACAGCCATCAGGGTGCTGATGGATCTGCGGGAGGAATATGGCAAGGAACTGGAAGAGATCAGGTCCGAGCGTTTTGTCCGCAAGATCATTGTACCCACGGATTTTTCAAGGGGGTCTGAGAATGCCTGTTATTATGCGGTGCATCTCGCGGAGAAATTGCAGGCCGAGGTCAAGCTACTGCATGTATACCGGAATCCGGTCAGTGACCTGAAGATGCAAACCAACGAGACCTTTGAGAACTATCTGTTCGACCTGGCCAGGGAAGAAGAGCGGAAAGCAAAACAGAGACTGATCGGGTTTTCAGGCCGGATAAGGAATTATATGCGTGAACAGGGTATCGATGATGTGTTTATGCATTCCGTCCTTGCCATGGGCAGCCTGGTGCGGACCCTGAAAGAGATCTGCCGGAGCTACAAACCGGACCTGATCGTACTGGGCACCCAGGGCAGGGAGGCGGAACGCACGAGTGTATTCGGCAGTGTGGCAAAGGAGCTGGTCAATGACCTGGAGATCCCGGTATTTGCGATCCCGGGACCCCGTCGTCCACAGGATTTTGAGATGATGAAGATCCTGTACGCCACCGATTTCAATGAGAACGATCACTCATCGCTGAACCGCCTGCTGGTGATCATGGAGGCTTTCAGGAAGCAGATTACCTGTGTCCATATTGACACGGCACACAATCCTGCCAACGAGGAGCGCATGGATGAGCTCAATGAATTCCTGACAAAGGAATATGCACAGCAGGAGATCAGTTGCCGGTTGATTGATTACGCAGATGTTAGCGAGGGGATCAGGGACTTCGCAGAGGCCACCGGCACCAACCTGCTTTCCTTCACGATCCATAAGCGGGGCATATTTGAGATGCTCTTCATGCCCAACCTGTTTAAAAGGATCCTGCAGGAAGCAAGTCTGCCGATATTGATCTTTCCATCCTGAATGGTTCTTCCCTGCAGAACCCTGCCAGGTGATGCTGGTGCGGCCTGGTCGGTGAAGTGTTCAGGATCCCTGGAAGCAGCCGCTGAAAAACATTTCAGCACATGCCCGGTGTTTCAGTTGATGTCAGATCCCGCTGAAGCTGATGTTTTCAAATACAAGAGACGGGAGTCTCCATGAACTGTCGAGGCGAACATCGTTGCCTGCAGCCACCAGGTTGTTCCATACCTCTTTGAAATTGCCGGTAATGTTCATTTCGGCCACAGGCAGTGCAAGTTTCCCGTTTTCGACCAGGAAACCTTCGATACCGTAAGAAAAATCGCCTGTAGACCCATTGCTGTTCCCGCCGTTGAAGCCGGTAACGAAAATCCCGCGTTCCACGGTGGCGATCAGGCCCTCCAGGTCCAGATCCCCCGGCTTGAAAACCAGGTTGGTAGTTTCTCCTGACGTTGGTTCCATTTCCAGTTTCCTTCCGTAATAGGTATCGATGTAATAGTTATTAAGCACACCGTCAGTTACAATATTTCTTTTGCGGGTTGCCAGTCCCTCATGATCAAAATACCTTGATCCGCGTCCCCCGATGATAAATGGATCATCGGTAATGGTCATGAGTCCGGAGCCGATCTGCGCGTCTTTCATACCTATAAGAAAGGAGTTTTTTTGCTGAATGGCAGCGCCATTGAGTGCTGCGATCAGGGGTTGCAGGATCCTTCCCGACAGCCGGTTTTCAACGATCATGGGCATGGTGCCTGATTTGATCTTTTGCTGACCCAGCTTGTCCAGTGCCCTTTTCAGTGCCTGGGCCCCGATGCCTTCCGTGACCAGGTCGTGGTGGTTGATGGCAGATTCGTTCCAGGAACCGCGAGGACGGGCATCGCCGTCTTTTATCGAAACGCTTGCAGACAGTGAATAATAAGAGTTTTCCCGGTCACCTTCAAACCCATTGCTTGCAACCATTACGGTACCGCTCAGCCTGTCGTTGTAGGAAGTGGTTACAGAGATGATCCGGTCGTCTTTCCCCAGGAGTTCTTTTTCAACTGCTGTGGCATGGTCAATTTTTTGCTGCGGGTCCAGTGCAGTGAAATCAGTATCAGTGGTGAGTAAATCTTTCCCCCCTCCCTTGTAATAGAGGTCCGGTTCCGGAAGTCTCCTGAACGTATCCGGGGCAAGGTATTTTGCTCCTGCGATGGCTTCATCGATGAAACGGGCAAGTTCTTCCTTATCGTTCATCCGGTTGGTGGCGATATTGGTATACCGGTTGTCAACGAACAGGTTGATCTGCATATTGAGCTGGTTGGCCGCCTCGAGCTTATCGATCTTCTGTTCCCGTACCTCGACCTGGCTTGCGTTGCTGGTGGAAATGGTTACCCGGGCCTGTTCAGCACCGTTTCCGAGTGCATGTTCCATGGCCCACCTGGCGATATTGTATTTTTCCTCTCTGTTCATGATCAATAGTTTAATGGATTATACATTGGTCCCTCCCACGGTGAGTTTTTTCACAAGCACGGTGGGCAGTCCCATGGAGACCGGTACCGATTGTCCGGCCTTTCCGCACGTCCAGGTACCGTTATCCGTTTTGTAATCAGCGGCTGCCATGGTGATATCGGCAAGTGCCTGTGGTCCATTTCCAATGATGTTGATGTCTTTGATGGGTTGGGTAAGTTTTCCGTTTTCGATCAGGTATCCTGATTTAACGAAAAAGGTAAAATCTCCTCCCCCGATGTCCACCTGTCCGTTGGTGAAATTATCGACATATACCCCATAATCGACGCTGGAGATGATATCGTCCGTGGAGTGCGGACCGGGTTCCATGTAGGTGATCCGCATGCGTGGCAGCGGGATGTGGCGGAACGACTGCCGGCGTCCGTTCCCGGTGGGATCAACGCCATAGTGGTGGGAGCTGATCCTGTCGTGGATATAGCTTTCCAGGATGCCGTCTTTCACCAGGTAGGTTTTTTTCACATCGTTTCCTTCGTCATCGATGTTGATGGCACCCCTGTTGTTCTCCATGGTACCGTCTTCGATGATATTGATAAAATTCCCCGCGACGCTCTTGCCCATTTTATCGGAAAAAATGGAAGTTCCTTTTCGGTTGAAATCGGCTTCGAATGAATGACCCATGGCTTCGTGCAGCAGGATCCCTGATCCGCCTGCACCCAGAACCACCGGCATTTCGCCTGCCCTGGGTTTTCCGGCGCCAAACAGAAAATTGGTCCTTTCCACCGCTTCCGTTGCGATCTCTTCGATCAGCGCGTCGTTAAGGAATTCGAATCCTTTCCGGTAGGACCTGGCACTGTAAGCATTTTCGATCTGGCCGTCTTTTTCCATCACGCAAACGGCGGCAAGACTTGCCATAGGCCGGTAGTCGTGGGTAAGCAATCCTTCCGAATTATAGAAGAGTACATACCCGGTTTCATCGTTGAGGAAGGCCCTTACCTTGGTTACTTTTTCGTCCAGTTCCTTCACCCTGTCGTTCACTTTCTGCACGAACGGGATCTTCTGTTCCACGGAAGTATCTTCCCATTTGGCAGTGATCCTGTAATAATCAGGCGTTCTTTTTTCCAGCAGGTCACCCTGGTTGAAGGTCACCGGATCGTTGGCGATACTTGCGGCGGTCCGGGCTCCTTTGAGCAAATCTTCCAGGCTGATATTTTCGGTATATGCGAAACCGGTCTGGTCACCCTTGAGGACCCTGATCCCGACGCCATAATCCACGTTTGCGAAGGACTGGTTGACTTTGCCGTCTTCCAGCGAAAGCGTATTGGAGATCCTGTGTTCAAAAAACAGGTCTGCATAATCGCCGCCTTTTGACAGGGCTTCAGCGATTACTTTTTGCAGGACCTGGGGTGTCACCTCAAAATGGTCGAGATATTCTTGCATTTCCATGGAAATATGAAGGTTCTGGCAGGATTTCAGCCAGGCAGGAAGGATCATCGCTCCTGCTGTTGCCGCTCCCCCGGTTTTAATAAAACTACGTCTGTTCAGTATCATGTTGGTGTAAAATTATGATGTTACTGGCTAATCGGCAGTAAAAGAAAACTAATGTAGGTTTTTTTTCCGGAAATGGAAACATGCTTTGCAGCCGGGATACAGTTGAAATGTCTCAGACGCCCATTTTCTTAATGCCCTGTGCGACAATCAGGGTGAGGAAAAGCACTTTTTTGACATTTGTCAAACAATCAATCCGCCGCAGCCCGGTAATTTTGTTTCATCATCAAACTAAAACAGCAGAGATATGAAACGTTACAGTTCAATGATTATCCTGGTACTTTATTTCACACATACCTCTGCAAGCTGCAGACCATAATTTGATCAGTCAGCAGGTTAAAAATTCATCAATAAAAAACACAGGATTATGAAAATAACAGCATTCATCGGGAGCGCGCGGAAAAAACACACGTATCGTGCCGTGGAAACCTTCCTGGAAAAATTGAATCAGTACGAAAAAACAGACTATGAACTTATTGCACTCAGCGATTACAACCTGAAAATCTGCAGGGGTTGCAAGCTATGCCTTGACAGGGGAGAGGAGCGCTGTCCGCTGAAAGATGACAGGGATCTGTTGATTGAAAAAATAAAGGATTCGGATGGAATCATCTTTGCCAGTCCCAATTATTCCTTCCAGGTATCGGGACAGATGAAGGTGTTTCTTGACCGGTTGGGGTATATGTTTCACCGCCCGGAGTTCTTTGGGAAGACGTACACCAGTATTGTTGTCCAGGGGGTATATGGTGGCAGTAAGATCGTTAAATACCTGGATTTCATCGGGAGTGCCCTGGGCTGCAACGTAGTGAAAGGCAGCTGTATAACGACCCTTGAACCGATGACCGAAAAGGCAAAGCAGAAAACAGCGCAAACCCTGGAAAAGCAATCCGAAAGATTTTACAGGCGCATGAAGCAGCATCAGTACCCGAGCCCATCCCTTCTTAAATTAATGTTGTACAGGATGAGCAGGACCTCCATGCGTCTGATGCTGGATAATCAATTCAGGGATTATGCCTATTTTACAGAAAAAGAATGGTTTACTTCAGACTATTATTACCCCGTACAGCTCAACCCGGTAAAAAAGGTCCTGGGAATAATCTTTGATTTTGCCGCAAGGAAAATGGTGACCGCCAGGTGAATCTAAGTCCGGAAAAAGTGACATTCACTTAAAATGGTTGCTGCTGGCATACACAAATTCCGAGAAGATCTTTCCATCCTTGTTCCAAAGTTGATGTGAGTGGAGCTGTTTATTTCGTGGACAGATCCCTGCTGACCAACATTTTATATCCCCAGTTGTTGCAACACTTCAACAACATTTTTGCTGTCTTGCTCTGCATTGACATCTGCAGATTTGTACACCACCTTTCCGTCTTTGTTGATCACGAAGGTCCAGCGTGCAGTGGTCACCTCCCTGGTAAGTGTATACAGGTTGTTATCCACTTCTCTCTCAATGGATTTTTTTCCTTCGCTCACAGGGACACCAAACATCCGGGCAATAGCGCCGTCGGGATCGGAAAGCAGCGTGAAATTCAGATTATTTGCGCGCTTAAAAAGTTCCAGGTTCTGCACCTCATCGCCACTGATGCCCACCACCCCGGCATCAAGTGCTGACAAATCTTCAGCTGCATCACGGTATGCACAGGCCTGTTTTGTGCAACCGCCGGTCATTGCTGCAGGATAGAAATAGACCACGAGGTTCTTTTCGCCAACCACATGTTTGGATTTCCAGGTTTTTCCATTGTCCGCTTTTGCAGAAAAGGTTTTCACTTTGTCACCAATTTCCAGTCCGGCTGACTGGCCAGTGCCGGGAAGGACCATCATGATGGAAAGAATGAAGATAAGCATGGATGTTTTGAAATTCATGGCAGTATTTTTTTTACTATTCAATGTTGGAACAAATTATTGACAATATCAGGATAAATCCGCATAAAAACCACAGACAATAACAAGTTGGCTTCCCTGTTGTTTTATTTTTTTCAAAATAATTAGCCGGGCAGGTTTCCAATTACAACTGTTCTTCGATACGCTGTCTTACAATAAGAATTTGTACATTGTGGTATTAACTGAAGAAACACCTTACATCATGCGGTATAATTGTGCCTTAACAACCGATTGTATCATTTTTAAGGGTGATGCCGTGGTGCTGATCCGCCGGAAATACCCGCCGTTCCAGGGCAGTTACGCATTGCCCGGAGGATTCGTGGAAGAAGGAGAAACAGTTGAAGCCGCCTGTGCACGTGAAGCAAATGAAGAGACAGGGTTGGATGTGAAAAACCTGGAATTGGTGGGGGTATATTCAGATCCGGGGCGTGATCCGAGGGGCCGGACCGTATCATTTGCCTTTCTTGCCGAGGCGGATCTTGCTAACCTGCAAGCCGGCGATGATGCTGCTGAAGCCATGCTGGTGGACAACTGGCAGGATGAGGAGATCGCGTTCGACCACAAGAAGATCCTGCTTGACGCGATGGAACTACGTCAGGGTTCATCTCCCTTGCGTTATCCATAAAGAGGTGCGATGGACCGAATTTACGTGGTCTGTGCGCTGCCTGAACCAAAAACAATCATTTGTGTTGTATATTTGTTACATAAAACTATTCTAACCATGAAAAAATCCAGGATAAACACATTCATTCCTTTAGTATTGACATTATTTGCCGGTTCAGCCATTTTCGCCGGATGTACCAACGGAAAAGCTTACGGCCTGGCTGGAAATGGGCAGGACGTGCGTGAAAACTACCTGAACTATTGTGCAGGGTGCCATGGCGTGAACCTTGAAAAATTCGACAAGAGTGACTGGATGTACGGGGACAGTGACGAAGCGGCATTCAACAGCATCAAGTTCGGTCGTGAGGATATCGGGATGCCCGGCTTCGAAGCCACTTTTACGGACAAGGAGATCAGTGCCCTGGCGCAATATGTTCGGTCGGCCGTTCCCGAAGAGACGGTTACAGGGGGTGCTGCACTTGCCGCGGAACGGGTGGTACAATCAAAAAAGCAAAGTTTTATTATCGACACGGTGGTAACCGGACTGGAGATTCCATGGGGTATGGAGTTCCTGCCCGGCGGGGATATGCTGATTGCGGAGCGGGCCGGCATTTTATACCGGTTTTCCAATGGAAGAAAAACTGTGGTCACTGGCCTTCCCCCCATTCTTGCAAAAGGACAGGGCGGATTGATGGACCTGCGTCTGCACCCGGAGTATGAAGAAAACGGCTGGCTGTACTTTTCCTATTCACAGCCCTCGGAAGACGATCCGCGGGAAGGATGCACCGCGGTGATGCGTGCGCGGTTATCCGGCAACATGCTGGTGGACCAGGAAGTGATTTTTGAAGGCACTCCCGATTCAAACAGGGGACAACACTGGGGTTGCAAGCTGCAGTTCGACAAAAAAGGATATTTATGGTTCGGCATCGGGGACCGTGGCAACAGGGATGAGAATCCGCAGAGCCTGGAAAACCATGCAGGGAAAATTCACAGGATCCATGATGACGGATCTATCCCGGAAGACAATCCTTTTGTAAATACGCCCGGAGCCATGCCTACAATTTACTCCTATGGACACCGGAATCCGCAGGGAACGACCATGCACCCGGAAACCGGGGTGATCTGGGAATCGGAACACGGTCCCAAGGGCGGCGATGAGCTGAACCTGATCGAGAAAGGCAAAAACTACGGCTGGCCGGTGATCTCCTACGGGATCAACTACAACGGCACGAAATTCACGGACATAACCCATAAGGAGGGCATGGAGCAGCCGGTGATATACTGGGATCCTTCCATAGCGCCCTGTGGCATGACCTTCGTGGACAGCGACCGTTACCCGGGCTGGAAGAATGATATCATGATTGGTTCCTTGCGCTTTAAGTACCTGGAACGGGTTGAACTGGACGGGAACAAAGTAACGGACCAGGAGAAACTGCTGGAAGGGATCGGGCGTGTGAGGAACGTGGAGGTGAGCCCCGACGGATTCATCTACGTAGCCATGGAGACCCCGGGCTTCATCGTGAAACTGCTGCCGGTGAATTAATCGATTCCAATGAAGCGGTCCGGATCATCGGAAACAACAATATCCCCGTGTCCGCATACCACGACATTATCCCGTGGAAGTAATATATTTGTAATCTATGCAGTTCAGGGAGAGCCTCATAAAGCATTTTAATTTTTCGGAATCCGACTGGGAGGAGACCATTTCCCGGTTCCGGGTGGAGTCCATGCCGCCAAAAACAGTGTTTTTGGAAAAAGGAAAAGTGACCGACAGGATCGCCCTGATACAATCCGGACTTATGCGTTCCTTTTTCTACAACGACAATGCCGACGATATCACCACCCATTTTTTCAGGGAAGGGAACGTGGTGATTTCCATGAAGAGTTTTAACCTGCAGGTCCCTTCGGAAGAATATATTGTTGCAATGGAACAGTGTGATTTGCTGGTGGCCACCTACGATGATATGAATGCACTGGCGGAACGGATCCCCGCATGGAAAAAGATCATCAGCACGGTGGACCAGCAGAAGTTCAACCAACAAATGAAACGCTCCATCCAGCTGCAAACCCTTACCGCAGCGGAACGCTACCAGCTGTTTATGGAAAAACACCCCGACATCCTGCGCCGGGTGGCACTCAAACATGTCGCCTCTTACCTGGGCATCGATATTGCCACGCTGAGCAGGATCCGCAGGAACCTCTGATTTTTTTGACTTTTGTCAAACAATACCTCCACAATCCCAACGTAGATTTGTATGTATAAAACGATGCCAGGGTTGAATCCCTGGTGTTTCAAATAGTCTGAATAAAATGAAATTCAGAGTATACAATTTTAATAATGATCATCAGCACACTGGGCTGATCAATTCTTCATCTAAAATGTACCCATCATGAAAGTATTAATCATAGGAGCCAGCGGATTGCTGGCCGGACCGGTGATCCGGAAAATGGATGAGGCCGGATTTGAACTCCGGCTGTTTTCGAGGAATGTGCATCCCGGCATGTTTGTCGAGGAGTATGAGATTGTGAACGGCGATGTTTTTCAACCTGAGGATCTTGCACCTGCCATGAAAGACTGCGATGCAGTGCATATTTCTATCTCTGTTGACCAGGAGGACCAGGCGGTGCAGCAAATCCTTGAAGCAGCAAAGGCAGCAGGAATCCGCCTGGTAAGTATGGTGTCCGGTGCTACCGTCAGCGAGGAAAACCGCTGGTTTTCGTTTACTGACAAAAAATTTCGTGCCGAACAGATGGTGATGCACAGCGGGATCCCTTATCTTATTTTTCGTCCCACATGGTTTTTCGAATCGCTCGAGCGTATGGTGCGGAACGGAAAAGCCATGGTTCCCGGCAGACAGATTCATCCCTACCACTGGCTCGCTTCAGACGATTTTGCCAGCCGTGTGGTCCGGGCATTCAGCAATAAAAAGTATTACAATGGGGCCTATTATGTGTATGGACCTGAAACATATACAATGAAGGAGGTTCTTGAAAAATACTGTGGTGCTTGTTACCCGGAAATTAAAAAGGTTGCTGAAACCCCGCTTTCGATACTTCGTTTCATTGCGTGGATCACCCGCAACAAGCAGCTTTCCTTCGCCACAAAGCTATTTGGGTATTTTTCGAAAGTGCAGGAGCCTGAAATCACGGACGGGCAGCGATACCTGCTGGGCAAGCCGGAACTGGATTTCGATGCATGGGTCACGGCCATAAAGATGGAAAGATGATACATCAAACACCAGCACTGACAGTTCCGGACATTCCCGATAGCCGAATGTTTTCAACGGGATATGTTCAGGCGGGATCCGGGACCAGCCAGGAAAGGATCGGATCAGGGAGCCGGCACAGCACCGGGCGCTCCAGGAGGCGTGGTCACACTTCTGTCCCCTTAAGCATCAACCGGAAGATGGTGGCTGCCTCGGCGTCTGTTTCCCACAGTAAAAGCATCATACACAGTCTTGCACAGGCAGATGTCACGGAACCCCGCAGGTTGCTCCGTGATCATTTTGAAAAGACCGGCGAAAAGCTGTCATTCACTGCCTACGTGGTGAAGTGCCTGGCGGAGGTCGTAAGTGACCATAAAAAGCTGAATGCGTTTATCCGCCGCAACCGACTGATCATGCTGGAGGAGGTAAACATCAGCGTGCTGGTGGAAAGGGAATTTGAAGGGGAAAATGTTCCGGAGCCGGTGTGTATCCGGAATGCAGATCATAAAACCCACCGGGAAATCAGCAATGTGATCAGGGAGGCCGGACAGCGGGGATCCGTTAAAACAGGCAACCTGGGTGACCTGCAGGGGATGGGCTGGATCAGGTTCATTCCGCCATTCCTCCTGCGGTCTTTTGTGCGCATTGCTGACCGGAACATCAGGTTGGCGAAGAAATATGGCAAGGTGGCGGTCACGGCCGTGGGAATGTTCAGCCGCGAACCGGTATGGTTCCTGCCCCACGGAAGTGCCACGGTACTGGTTACCGTGGGGGGCATTGAAAAGCGCATGGTAACTTGTAACGGCAAACAACAGGAGCGGGAATATCTTTGTATTACCGGTTCATACGATCACGACGTAGTTGACGGGGCGCCTGCAGCCCGGTTCATGAACCAGTTCCTGGAGACATTAAAATCGGCGCAGCACTTGAATTTTTAACCCGGAGGCAACCCCCGGCCCGTATTTTTCATCCCTTTTATATGCGCATTGTGTGAAATGATCCCCCGGTAACGGAGGATTACGATTGTTCACACAATATTTTTTATCGTAATTTTATACACTAAGGGTTCAAAAGGAAGGGGGAACAGCTATGAGAAAACATTTACTCTTCATTGTCCTGGTGGCCGCAGGTTCCGCCGGGCTGTATGCACAAGGCTGGGTAAAAAGTCTGGGCAATCCAAATGGAATCACAGAAATTGCAGGTGTGGTTACAGATTCCGAAAACCGCGCCATCATAGCGGGCAGTTTTTCATCGGGAAAGCTGGAGCTTGATGCCAACAACACACTGAATAGCAATGGAATAAGTGATGTGTTTCTCGTGAAATACGATGCGGAGGGCAACCTGGTGTGGAAGCTTTCCTTTGGCGGCGAGAAAGAGGAGTACGTCAGCGGGATCTGCCTGGATGACGAAGACAACATTTATATCACCGGCCATTTTCGCAGTAATTCGTTTAAGATCGGAAACAAGACGGTCTCAAGTGCCTGGCCGGACAATATCTACGTGGCAAGGTTCAGTCCGGATGGCGTGCTTTCCTGGCTCAGCCACTCTACCGGTCTCACCACCTATGCCTGGCCGTCCGCTGTCAGGTTTGGCGGCAACCGGGGAATACTGTTCTCCGGTTCCACCAGCGCAGCGAATGTCTCCTTCGGCGATATCGATCTTTCTGTAAATTCAGGGTATTACAAAGGGTATTACGGGGTGATCGACAAGGATGGGAATTTCCTGGAAGCGAACCTTGTCGGGGAAGAGGGCGAGCATGGCAGTCAGTACCGTTTCAATGATATTACCTCCGATGCGCAAGGCAATTTGTACATCGCGGGCAGCAAGACGATCCGCACTGAGCCGGATCCATTTACCTGGAGTGATTACCGGGATGTGCTGTACCTGTGCAGCATCGGTCAGGATGGAAAAAAAGGCTGGGTCGTTGAAGACACTGCGCTTCACCGGGCCGAACGCATCATTCAAAACAATAACAGCCTGGTCGTTGCCGGAAGCCGCGAAGAATACCGCTTTATTTTTAACGGGGGGACGATCGATACCACCAGCGCATTCTATTTTGGGGTATATGATCTCGACGGCAACAACCTCTGGGGAAAAAAGCATGTCGGGGGACTTGCCTACGATGCCTTTGCCCGTGGAAACAGCATCGTGGTGATCGGAGGATTGTTGCTGGACCACCTGGAACTGGGTGGATTCCAGCTGCACCGGAACGCCGATTCATCTTCCATCTGTCCTATTTACCAGGACATCTTTTACCTGGAGGTTGATAAAACGGGCGATATAAGAAAGGCGGAGAGCATCAGCGGAAGCCTCGAAGACCTTCCAACCGGTGTTTGGCTCGCTGACAACGGGGACCTGTATTACAGCGGGATCTTTGAAAGCTATCGTCTGAACGTGCAGGAGAAAGAGATTATCAATAATTCTAAACTATCCGTCTTCCAGCATGTTTCAGGAATTTATTATGACCGCAGTATCTTTACCTTCCTGGCCCGCAAACCTGCGTTTACTTCACCCGGGGGAATCACTGATCCATTGCCGGTGGATTTCCGGATTTATCCCAATCCCGCGCAGGAACAGTTGCGCATTGAACTGGACAGTGTTCCGGGGGAAGTTGAAATCAGGCTGACCGACATGCATGGAAGACGGGTTGCTGCAATGCAGACCTTCTCCGGCAATGTGGTTGCTGACCTGTCTGCACTGCCTCCCGGCATATATATTGTTTCTGTTATTTCGGGAAATACCGCGGGTCATCAGCGGTTGATTGTTTCGGGCCGGTAGAAAAAGATACCGGACCCCAGGCGGGAGCTACATGGTGTACAACCATCATACTGGCAGTACCCGTCCTTAACAAGCAGAACTTATTCAGGTTCGGGGACAAAAGGAAATGAATCATCAGAACAACCTATGAAGCACATCATTTTACATACCACGTTCATTCTTGCGGCACTGATCTATGGTGCAGGTGCAACTGCGCAGGACCATGTGGTGATCAACGAAGTGATGAGCTCAAAT
>Ga0180436_10001233_pt1 | contig 25251 bp, 18 predicted proteins | sample SS_ome_2_FD_132434 | JGI IMG/M metagenome (GOLD analysis project Ga0180436, IMG submission 132434) | Hypersaline lake sediment archaeal communities from the Salton Sea, California, USA - SS_3_S_2 metaG | ecosystem: Environmental > Aquatic > Non-marine Saline and Alkaline > Hypersaline >... | reverse complement strand
TTGTCAAGATAGTAAGATCATCGCTACCGCCAAGCAAAAAAAGTTTTTGGTTGCGAAGGCAAAACCTCCTGATTACCATCCCGCAACTATGAAGAAGATCGTTGCCGTCCTCTGCCTGATCGCGGTCACATCCGCGGGATGGGCCGACATTCACGAGCCGCCGAAGACAAAATACACGAAGGCCCGGAAGTTGGCACGTGGCGTCTCGAATCTTCTCTACGGCTGGACCGAGATCCCCACCACGATGCATCGCTGGGGTGAACTTCACACCGAGCAGAGCGTCGGAATTTTTCTCGCCGGTTTCACCCAGGGAGCGCAGCGCACCGGAGCGCGGATGAAATATGGCTTCTACGAGGTCTGGAATTGGCAGAAGCCCCTCTACAAGGACACCTACAAGCCCCCTTACCAGCCCCTCTACTATCTTCCCTTCCGGGGAATGGAGGAATTTCCGCCGCAGATCGGCGAGCTGACCACGGTCGGCTACACCCGCCAGACGACCTGGTAAACCGCTCGCCCACTATCGGGTGGTGGCTATCCAGGCGGGTGAGGCACCGCCGGGCTCCCACCCGTCTGAATTCGCCCTGGGTCCCTGAGAGACCCGTGGCAAGCGGACGTCAGTCCGCGAACTGCCGGAGAAATTGCGTGTAGAAGCGCACACCCTTCTCGAGATCGGCAATCGAGAGAAACTCGTCGCGCGTGTGGGCTTGGGCGATGTTCCCCGGTCCGCAGGCCACAGCGGGAATACCGCCCGCAGCGAGGCGTCCCGCATCGCAGAACCAAGGCGCCGTGTCGCGTCGACCTCCCGCCTTCTCGAGAGCCCGGATTCCGGGGTGCGAGGGATCGGTATGGAGGGGCGCCGCATCGACCATCACCTCGACGGCGACATGGTCCTGAAACCCGGCGTCCGCCAGCGTCTCCTCGACGATTCTCAGGGGTCCTCCGGCCGCGAAGAGAGAGGGAGTGGAACGAATATCCAGCGACGCCCGGCAGCGATCGGGAACGATGTTCGTGCTGTGCCCGCCCTGCAGCTTTCCGAGACTCACGGTCGCCTCTCCCAGTAGCGGATCCGAAAAGGCGGGGAGCCGCGATTCCAAACTCTCGATCACGGTTTCCAGTGCGGGCAGCAACTTCCGAATCGCGTTGTCTCCGAGCTGAGGCGATGCACCGTGCGCGGCCCGCCCCTTCGCGATGAGGTCGATCCACTGGCATCCCTTGTGCGCGTGAACGATGCGGCACCGGGTCGGTTCGCCGACCACCGCAAAATCGAATTCTCCCCGGTAGTTGTCGGCAAAATGCCGTGATCCGGGTTGGCCGGCCTCCTCACCCATCAATCCCACGAACGTGACCTCTGCCTCCAGGCCGGGGATGGTCGCGCGCAACTCGTGGAGAGCCCACAGCATCGCGGCCATCGTACCTTTCGTGTCCGATGCGCCTCGCCCCGTCACCTTTCCCTCCACGATGTGGCCCCCAAACGGGTCGATCGACATCCCGGAAACGCTGACAGTGTCCGTATGAGGGGCGAAAAGCAGACGGAATTTCCCTTCCTTCCGCCCGGGAAACCGGCCGATGACATTGGGGCGGCCCGGAAGCACCTCCTCGAAGGTAACCGCAGCCCCACAGGTCTCGAGAAAGTCTCCCACGTAGCGGGCACACGCCCCCTCGCCGGTCTCCGTGACTCCGGGATCGCCCTCGGGATTCACACTGGGAATCCGGATCAGCTCCTGCAACAGTTCGACGACAGAACGGGGTGAGGACATCACGTGTGAACTCCCTGAAGGGGACGGAGTGGGAAGTATCCTGCGCCCGGATAAAAATTCAACCATTTCCCCGCCCTACGTCGATTAACCGGTTGACAGAACGATGGGGAAAATGCGTATATGGTTCCTTGGTTTTAAAATTTTGTCATGAGTGACGACGATCCACGGAAGCCATCGACCAGCACTTCGACCGTGCCGCTGAAGAAAGAGACTGTCCGCATCAGTCTCCGCGCGCAAACCGAGGAATCTGGACCCGTGGCCCGGAAGGGCTCGACCGCTCCCATCGACAGTGGCGCCCCCATCGCCGGAACCTCCTCGATTTCCACGGCTTCGAATACCGACCCGATCTCCGACGATCCTCCCACCGAGGACATCGAGTCCGGGGATTCCACGGCGCCCGTTCCTTCGGGTGGCCCGTCCACGGCGCCGGTCGCCGGTGATGCCAGTGCCCCGCCGTCGTCCCCCACTCCGCCGGCGGCACCATCCGTGCCGGCAGCGTCCGCCCCAGCTGCTCCGGCGGCAGCGGCTCCTGTCCCCCCCGCAGCACCTTCGGCTCCGGCGGCCCCTCCCGCGCCTCCGGCTCCTTCCGCTCCCCGGCCCCCATCCGCTTCGGGTGCCCCCGCGCCGCCCGCTCCGGCATCTCCTCCCCGGCCCCTTTCCTCGCCCGGCGCTCCGGCGGCTCCAGCCGCTCCCGCGCCATCCGCCCCGCGTCCTTCGGGACCGGCTGGCGTCGCTCCTCCCGCAGCTCCGCCGACTCCCACGCCCGGGGCCCCTCCTGCGGCTCCCAAGCCGAGCGCGGCCCCCCTTCCTTCGGCACCATCTGCACCGGCCGCACCGGGCGCCAAGACCATTCCGCTCTCGAAGGCCGATCCCGGCAAGCCCTCGGCTCCCGGGGCCGCTCCGACACCAGCCGGTGCCAAGACCATCCCTCTCGCCAAGGTTCCGGGCGGACCCGCCCCCGCCGGCAAGTCCACCACCCCTCTCAAGGAGGGGGAAGCCAAGCCATTGCCCCAGGCCACGGTGAAGATGGGGAAGACCCAGCCAATGGGCTCGACCGGCACACCAACTGCCACCATCTCCAAGAAACCCGATATCCAATCCACCGAAGCCACGGAGGAAGAGGAATGGGAAGAAGAATACGAAGAACCGGGACTCATGCCGTTTGCCATCATTGTTCTCCTGCTGTCACTCGCCGTTCTCGCCATCGAGCTCGTCACCAAGATGAGCGCCGGTAGCTGAGCGCCATCGACTGCACAACCGGCTTCCGACCGGATTTCCGCCCTACGGCCGGTCGGGTGGGCGAATCTCGCCACCCGGTTCTCCAGCCGCCGGGAGGTTTCGGCTTGATTTGCCGGACGTTTCGCCGGAGCCTGTTCCGCGTACACATTTCACGCCCTATTCATCATGGCTCACGAATCCATCGTAGAACTCACGTCCGAGAACTTCCCCGCCGAAGTCGAGAATTCTTCCGTCCCGGTCGTCGTCGACTTCTGGTCGGAGCATTGCGGACCCTGCAAGATGCTGGCTCCCGTGCTTGATGAAGTGGCGGCCGACGTGGGCGACACCGCCAAGGTGACGAAGGTCGACGTGATGGCACAGCGCGATCTGGCGATGAAGTTCGGTATCCGGGCGGTTCCCACCCTCATCTTCCTGAAAGACGGCGAAGTGATGGAGACCAAGACAGGGATCATGATGAAGGACGCCATCATCGAAAAGTTGCAATCTCTCGCTTGACCCACCTTCCACGTTCCTCCTGCTACGATGGCGGATTCCGGTCAACAGGCCCCTCGACACGACCGGTTCCCGGTTCGGCTGATTCTCGTCTTTCTGGCGCTGACCGTCTTCTACCGTCTGGTGTCGGCCCATTTCGACTTCCTCGGCAACACCGCGCCGCTGATGGCGCTCGCCTTCGGAGGGGCCCTTCTCCTCGGGGCGCGCTGCTGGTGGGTTTGTCCTGCCCTGCTTCTCGTGAGCGATCTCTTTCTCGGACTGGCTAAACCAGGATTCGGCATCGGCGCCTACACGGTGGTTTCCGCCTGCGTCTACACGCTCGTCAGCTTCGCCGGTGTTCGACTCGAAGGATTACGGAGGCACTGGATCGTCCTCTGGGCGGGAACGCTCGTCGCCAGCCTTTTCTTCTACGGCGTGGCGAATACCTTCTCCTGGACCCTTTCCCCCGAATACGCCAAGACCCTGGCGGGTTGGTGGCAGAGCCAGACCACGGGTCTGCCCCACTACTCTCCTCCCGCCTGGGCATTTCTCCGCAACGCCTTGATCGCCGACACGATCTGGTGCCTGCTCGCCGGCCTTCTCTTCTACGTCCGCCCGTCGCTTCACGATGGCGCACCGTCCCGCGCCGGTGCCTGAGAGGGGCACGGGCGGCGCGTGGTCTCCCCCTGCCGGGGTGATTTCCCTCAACGGGTTCGGAGCAGGGATCGAGTCGTCCCACTTTCTCGAGCCGGGAGGGTCCTCCCCGAGAGAGTATTTGCGTGAGACCTCAGACGTCGCCACAGTTGGGTCATGCCGGACAGTGCTCATCCTTTTCTCGCAGACGATTTTCTCTTCCGCTGGTCCACCCTGGTGCCTTCGGCGGTCGAGGCGGATATCCGGCTGGCGTTGGATCGAGCCGGCGAAAGGATCGAGGCCCTCTGCGTCGAAACCGGGGACGAGTCGGAGGAACCGGGTTACGCCGACACTCTACTCGCCTTCGAGGAAGCCACGGACGAACTCTCGAGAGCCTGGGGACTCGTGTCCCACCTGGATTCCGTCTGCAACAGCGACGACCTGAGAGCGGCCTACAATGCCATGCTCCCCGAGGTGACGCAGTTCTTCTCCCGGATCCCGCTCAATGAAAAGCTCTGGAGGCGCATCGAGAGATTCGCAAACAGCGAGGAGGGCCGGGCCCTGGCGGGCCCACGGAAGCGCTTTCTCGAGGAGACGGTCAAGGACTTCGAACGGGAGGGCGCCAACCTTCCTCCGGAGGCGAAGGAAGTACTGCAGAGAACCCGCGAGGAGTTGGCCCAGGTCACGCAGAAATTTTCGGAGAACGTCCTCGATTCCACGAACGCCTGGGAACTCGTACTCGAAGACGATTCCCGGCTCGGTGGCCTTCCCGACAGTGCACTCTCACTTTACCGGAGCGAGGCGGCCAAGAAGGAAAAGGGCACCCCCGAGGAGCCTCACTACCGCATCACCCTGCAGGCGCCGAGTTTCCTGCCAGTCCTGGAGTATGCGGACGATGAATCACTCCGCCGGGAAATCTGGGAGGCGAGCACGACGATCGGCCGGGGCGAGGAATACGACAACACGACCCTGATCCAGCGCATTCTCGCACTGCGGCAAGAAGTGGCCCGAATCCTCGGCAAGGACCAGTTCGCCGACCAGGTGCTCGAGGAGCGGATGGCCAAGGATGGTGCCACGGCCCTGGCTTTCGTCGATGACCTCGCGGCAAAGACCCGTCCCTTCTTCGAGAAGGAGATCACCGAACTCGAGGAGTTTCGCAAGTCAGAGGATCCCGGATGGGAAGGGCCGTTCGAACCCTGGGATGTCGCCTACTGCTCGGAGAAGATGCGAAAGGCGCTCTACGATTTCGACGACGAGCAGTTACGTCCCTACTTCGCCATCGACCGGGTCCTCGATGGCATGTTCCGGCTCTGCGAGAAACTGTTCGGAATCCGCATCGCCCAGCGCGACACCGTCTTCCTCGAACCGGGGTCCGAGTCCGCCGGCGAGGGGATCGAAGTGTGGCACCCCGAGGTGCTCTTCTACGAAATCTTCGATGCCTCGTCGGGAGAACACCTCGGGTCGTTCTATGCCGACTGGCACCCGCGTGACGAAAAGCGCGGGGGTGCCTGGATGAACTATCTCCGAACCGGTCTCCCCCCCTTCGGCGATCAACCCCGCAAGCCGCACCTCGGGCTCATCTGCGGGAACATGACTCCCTCCACCGAGGGGAAGCCGGCGCAGCTCACTCACCGGGAGGTCGAAACGGTTTTCCACGAGTTCGGTCACCTCCTCCATCACCTTCTCGGCGATGTGCCCGTGAAGTCGCTCAACGGAATCGCCGTCGTCTGGGATTTCGTCGAACTCCCCTCCCAGATCATGGAGAATTTCTGCTGGTCACGGCAGAGTCTCGACTTTTTCGCCCGTCACCACGAAACGGGGGAGCCGATTCCGGACGAGTTGTTCGAGAAGATGCTCGCGGCGCGCAATTTCCAGGCAGGGATGGCCCAGATGCGCCAGCTCTCGTTCGGCAAGATGGACCTCGAACTGCACATTCATCACCACTCCGACCCCGATCTCGAGGAGAATCTCGACGAGAAGGTCTACGACATGCTCGACGGTTTCCTCATGCCGCTGGCGACGCGTCCTCCCGCCATGGCCCGGCGGTTCACCCACCTTTTCGCCAGTTCCACCGGCTACGCGGCCGGCTACTACAGCTACAAGTGGGCCGAGGTGCTCGACGCGGACGCCTTCACCCGTTTCGCGGAAGACGGCGTGCTGAGCGAAGCGGTGGGACGCCAGTTTCGCGAGAGGATCCTCAGCAGGGGCAACTCCTGCGAGGCGGGCGAGTTGTTTCGCGACTTCATGGGTCGCGATCCCGATCTCACGGCGCTCCTGCGCCGGAATGGGTTGGCATAGCGCGCAGGGTGGTGGGCGGCGCGGTGTCGGGAATGGGCTGACGCTCGGCTCGCTTCTTCCCGAAGATGCGTTGTCCAAACTTGCGGATCGGTTTCTCCTCGACCTCCTCCTCTCGAATCATCTCGGTTCGATGCCGGATCGTCGGCCCTCCCGGCTCCGGAAACGCCTCGGCGGTGTCTTCCCCCACCTCGCTTCGGACGTCCTCGTCGTAGCTCGCCACGACCGCCTCCTGGTCCGATCGAACGACAACCGGCTGAATGAAGATCATCAGTTCGGAACGCGACTTGTTCTTCGCCGTGGTCTTGACCGCGTTTCCAATCACCGGGATTTTCTTGAGAACGGGCACGCCCGAATCATCGTCGGTGATGGATTCCGAAATCAGGCCCCCGAGCACGATCGTCGACCGGTCGGCGATGGTCACCGTCGTGTTGAGCTCCTGTTTTCCGATGATCGGGACCTCGTTTCCCGCGACGACCTGTTGTCCGACGACGCGATCGTTGATCTGAACGATATCAAGGGTGACTTCTCCGCTCTCGTTGATCGTGGGGAGAACCTCGAGCTTGAGGACGACCTCCTTGAAATCGATCGAAGTCCGCACCGCTGCGGTGTTGTTGATCTGACCGGTGCTGTCGGTGAGACTCTCCTCCGGAACCGGCACCTCCTGGCCCGACGTGATCTCGGCTCGCTTTCCATTCTGGGTGTAGACGACGGGCCGGGAAAGGACCTTGAAACGGTTCGTCGATTCCAGCGCGGTGACGACGACGTCGAGGGACTGCCCGAACTGGCCGTAGAAATTGAGGCCGGCGATGGGGCCGAAGGGGGTCGTCACGGCCATTGAGGCAACGTCGGCGATACTTCCGGTCGTATTCGTTGCCCCGATGATATCGTTGCGCGCGTTGATGCTGCCGAGCGAGTAGCCACCCTCGTTCCTGTTGTTGGAGTCGAAATTGACGAACCGCTTGAGGTAGTCGACGCCGAACTGGACATCATCGGTGAGGGAGAGTTCCCCGATCACCGTGGCGAGATAGACCTGGACCGGTTTGCGGTCGAGGCGGTCGATCATGTCGAGCACGATTCGCTCCGCCTCCCTGCTGCCGATCACGATGATGGAGTTCGCCTGCCGGTCGGCGATGATGCGAGTCTTCCCCACGAGAACGGAAATCGGTGCCACTTCGTCGATAGGAAACGCGATCTGGTCCGCCCGTCCTCCGATCTCCGTGGTTCCGCCCTGCTGGGTTCGATTCTGGTTGTTCTGCTGATTCTGGGTGACTCCCGTGAGAGTGGCCAACTGTGAGCTCGTCACCGGAGTCGGACGCGACTGGATCTGCCGGCCACCGGGGAGCTGGGTCTGGCCGGTGCCCGTGTCCTGGAGAATGTCCACGATCACCGGAAGAATGTCATTCGCCTTCACATATTGGAGGGGGCGCTCGACCGGATCCTTCGTGTCGAGAGGCTGGTCGAACTCCCGGATCAACTCGAGCACATAGGCCGCATCGCTGGGAGAGGCGACCACCATGATGCGGTTGAGCCGGTCGTCGGGAATCAGCTGGGCCGCCGGCTGGTCGGCGGTCCCGATCCCGTTGAATCCTCTGCCCGCCTGGCTTCCTCCGCTCCTCTGTGCCGCCGCGGCGGCGGCGCGCTGCTGCTGCGACTGCGCCCCTGCCTGAGCCTGTCCCTGCTGCCCCTGCGCCGGTCGCTGGCCGCTCACCGTCCGGCCCAACTCCTGCTGCCGCTCGCGCTCCTCGAGACGCGCATCCATCGCCGCCTGGATGATCTGGGCAACCACGTTCGCTTCCGCGAACTCGAGTTGAACGAACTCCGTGATGAGAGGAGCGTCATCGATCGGGTGATCGATGATCATCCGCAATCGGATCAACTGCCTCACGATGGGCGAGGTCTCCGTGATGAGGAGTCCGCTCGGATTGCTGACCGGGGTGATCCGGCCGAATTCGTTCAGCACGACGTGGTTTCCAAACAGCGTCGCCGCATCCTCCGGCGCGATGAAGTCCAGTTCCATGAAGTAGCCCACCAGCGATTCGCCACTGGGAAGGCTGTCCGGATCTGTGTAGATCACGACTCCCTCGCTGAACGAGGCGCTCTGGCCGGCCTGACGCGGCGCCCCTCGAAGGACTTTCACACTCTCCTCACCGGGTTCGGCCACGACGACGTAGCCATTCACGAGCAGAGTTGCCTCGATCAATTGGATTGCCTCGTCACGCGAGACGTCGGCCGGGGTCACCAGGCTCACCTCGGGCCCCTCGAAGACCGAGCTGTCCTTCACCACCGGCTTCTCGATGAGACGCTCATAAATATTGAGAATATCGCTGACGGGGTTGAGAGGGAACTGGAGTGTGACCCTGTCCCCGATCGGACCACCGGGAGGTCCTCCCCCGCCCGGTCCGCGCATTCCACCCGGCCGTCCGGGCCCGCCCCGATCTCCCTCCGGCCGCGCGGAATCCGTTGTGGTCGCATCCTGAGCCTGTGAAAGAAACACGAGGCTGGCGAAGAAAAACGCGCTCAGAGACACGAAGGCGGTAGCCCGCCCACGCGCCCCGAAGGCGTGTGAGGAATGTCTGTTCATGGATCGGACGCTCTCCCGGCCCGCGATGCAACCCCGTGTTTCGCAGAAGGGTGCACAGTTTTTCCCGGACCGGCCCACTCTGTACGCGAAAGAACGGGATTCGACAACCTTCACGTTTCTCCGGTGTCCTCGACACGACTGCGAAACGATCCGGTCGAGAGCCGTGTCGTCACCGTGGCACCCTCCCGCAACTGGTCCACGGATCGAAGGGCATTCCCCTCCTCATCGAGCGTGACGGAGAACCCCCGGGCCAGTACCGACTGCGGGCTGAGGGTCTCGAGGAGGTCACGTTGCCTCGCCAATCTCTCCCTCCGGATTTCGATCCGCCGAACGAGAACGCGCTCCCTCTCGCGCTTGAGGCGGCAGAGAGCGTCGCGGTTTTCGGACAGGGTCCGTTCCGTCCTGATCGCGGCAAATTCGCGAGCCACGCTCAGAAAGCGATGCCGGGTGCGCTCGACGTGGGAGCCGGCGAGATTCGTCAGTTTTTCACCAAGAAAATCCACGGTCTGGGCCCAGCCTCTCAGCATTCGGACCGGTTCGCGTGCTTTCAGTTCACGCTCGAGAGAAAGAGCACGGGAGCGGGCCTCCGCGATGCGGTGTTTCGCAATCCCGTCGAGACGCTGGTCGAGATGGGTGATCTGTCGGAGCACCGCACGCCCGTCCGGCACGGCGTTCTCCGCCGCGGCACTGGGAGTGGGTTCGCGCCGGTCGGCGGCGAAGTCGGCAATCGTGAAATCGATCTCGTGTCCGACACCACTCATGACGGGCACGGGACAATTCGCGATCGACCGCGCCACTTCCTCCTCGTTGAACGCCCACAGGTCCTCGATGCTGCCTCCGCCTCGCGCCACGATGACGAGATCGACCGGCGCGAAATCCCGGCCGTCCGTGAGGACCGTTACCCCCTCGGCAATTTCGCCGGCCGCCCCCTCACCTTGCACACGGGCCGGATAGATGATGACCTGGATCCAGGGAGCACGCCGACGCAACACGTTGAGCATGTCCTGCACCGCCGCGCCCGTCGGCGAGGTCACGATCCCGATCCGCGTGGGAAACGGAGGGAGCGACCGCTTTCGCTCGGGATCGAACAACCCCTCGGTGGACAGTTTCCGCTTCAATGCCTCGAATTGGGCCTGCAGGTCTCCGTGGCCCTTCGGTTGGACCATCTGGGCGATCAGCTGGTACTGTCCGCGAGCCTCGTAAACGGATATGTCTCCGTAGACTTGGACCTGTTGCCCGTTTGCCGGAGAGAACGTGAGCGAACGCGCCGATCCCCGGAAGAGCACGCAAGAGAGTTGCGCTCCGGAATCCTTCAGGGTGAAATAGTGATGCCCGGAACCGGGAAAGCGGTAGTTGCTGATCTCGCCTTCCACCCACACCCCCGGGAATCCACTCTCCAGGGCGACCCGAATCTCGGCGGTGATTCCGGAGACGGTATGAACACGTTCCTCGGGCATGATCCAGGCATCAGGGAGCTTCGCGTGTCTCCCGCATCGAGGCAACGGCTTCGGACATGTCCGGGGCCCCGAAGAGCGACGTGCCCGCGACCATCACGTTCGCCCCGTGACGCGCGGCGATGTGGACGGTATCCCGGTCGATTCCGCCGTCCACCTCGATGTGGTACGACAGGCCTCGCTGTTCCCGCGCTTCGCGCGCCGCCGCGACCTTGGGCATCGTCTCGCGTTCCATGAAAGACTGCCCCCCGAAACCCGGCACAACGGTCATGACCAGGAGTAGATCGATCTCGTCGAGATAGGGCTCAACGGCCGGGAACGGGGTCGCGGGATTGAGAGAGAGTCCCCGCCCGCACCCGCTCTCCCCGATCGCGGCAAGCGTGTCCGGAACCAGGTGCGGCAACTCGGCATGTATCGTGATCCGGTCCGCCCCCGCTTCGACGAAACGAGGGAGATAGATGTCCGGCCTCTCGATCATGAGGTGAACGTCGAGAGGCAAACGCGTACACGAGCGGACCCGCTCGACGAACTGCGGGCCGAACGAGATGTTCTCGACGAAATGGCCGTCCATCACGTCGAGGTGGATCCAGTCGGCACCGGCCGCCTCGGCCCGCTCGACCTCTTCCGCCATTCGCGTCCAATCGGCGGCCAACATCGAGGGAGCGATAATTCGGGTATTGCAGTCGCTCATGTCGCCGCATAGTCTTTCACGCTTTCCCCCGACCGCAAAAACTTTGTCTCCGTCATGAACGTCGAATCCCCCGAGTCCGACTCCCCACCAGAGGGTGGCCTCGACCTCGCGACCGACACCTTCTTGATGGAGCAGGCTCTCCGGCAGGCGCAGAGGGCCTACCTGGACGGCGAAGTCCCCGTGGGAGCGGTCATCGCTCACGAAGGCCACATCATCGCTCGCGCCTTCAACCAGGTGGAAACGCTCAAGGACGCGACGGCGCACGCCGAGATGCTCGCCCTCACCCAGGCCCAGGCGGCATTCGGCGACTGGCGCCTGACCGACTGCGACCTCTTCGTGACGAAGGAGCCGTGTCCCATGTGTGCCGGGGCAATCGTGCACTGCCGGATTCGGCGCGTGATTTTCGGTTGTGGTGACGAGAAGGGTGGCGCGGCAGGGGGAATGCTGAATCTCCTCCAGCAGCCCACGCTGAATCATCGCTGCACCATCACCAATGGAGTCCTGGAGGATCGATCGCGCCAGCTTCTCCGCGAGTTCTTCCTCGAAGCGAGATTGAAGCGCAAGAGCGCCCCCGACGGTTCTTGATCGGTCTTCCCCGCCGGTTCACACTTGCCGGCACTCCCTTTCCGCCATCCCGACCGACCATGCATTTTCGGAATCTCGCGCCCCATCCCGACATCGGCGCCAACTTGTATCAGCTCACGTTCGGCGATACGCAGATCGTGCTCGATGCGGGCGTCCACCCCAAGCATATCGGGCGCGATTCCCTTCCGCTCTACAATCTTCTCAAGCCGGGATCGGTCGACGCGGTGCTCGTGAGCCATCCCCATCTCGATCACATCGGTTCGCTCCCACTCCTCGCGCGCCACCATCCCGAGGCCGTGATCGCAATGACGGAACCGACCAGGGACTGCGGGATCGCTCTGCTCCACAACTCCGTCAACGTGATGAAGGCGCAGAGAAAGCAATTCGGCGAAACGAGCTATCCCCTTTTCTCGCACCGCGAACTCGATCAGGTCGAGCGGGCGATTCACTGCCGGGCGATCGGACAGGAATTCTCACTGGGTGAGCGGGACCGGGTCCGTTGCGAATTTCACCACGCAGGACACGTGCTCGGCGCGATCGGCATGCGCCTCTCGTTCGAGGATCACACCCTCTTCTATACCGGCGACGTCCACTTCGAGAACCAGACCCTGACCTCTGCCGCCTCGTTTCCCGAAGACCCGGTCGATACCCTGATCATGGAAACGACACGGGGCGACTCGATCCGGCCTGCCGGCTACACGCGCGAAGCGGAGAAGCAGAGGTTCGGACGGTGCATCGCCGAAACCCTCGACCGGGGTGGCGCCGTTCTTACCCCGGTTTTTGCATTCGGCAAGACCCAGGAGGTGATCACCATGATTCGCGAGTTGATGGAAGAAGGGGCGATTCCCGAGGTGCCCGTTCACATCGGCGGACTGAGTACCCGCATGGCTTCTCTCGCCGACGGGTTCGCCGACGATCCGCGACGCCTGCACTCCGGATTCCGTCTCCTCCACGACTTCCGCCCCCTGCGAACCATGCCGCGAGGACGGCTCGAACCGGATTTCCGACCCGGAGAGATTTACACACTCTCGAGCGGAATGATGACGGAGAAGACGGTTTCGAACCGGTTCGCTCGCCATATCCTCCGGTCACCCGAACACGCCCTGCTCTTCGTCGGATACGCCGACAAGGACTCGCCCGCCGGCCGGATCCTCGCGACCGCTCCCGGGGAGAAGGTTGTCCTCGACGCGAACGAGAACTCTTCCTTTCGTTTGCGGTGCCAGGTCGAGAAGTTCGACTTTTCGGGCCATGCGCCGCGCGAAAAACTCCTCGCGTTCGCGACTCGATGCCGGCCAAAAACCATCATTCTCGTCCACGGCGATCCGGCGGCCAGGGAATGGTTCCGAGGCGAACTCGCCCGTGAACTCCCCGCCACACGGGTGGTGATTCCTCAGCCCGGCGAGAAGATCGCTCTCGCGTAGCAGTTTCGGCCGTCGGTCCGTTCAGCCCGGCTCTTCTGCCGAGGACTCCCGCTCTTCCGGCGAAGGCTCCCTGGCTTCCACTGAAGACTCGCGGCTCTCCAACTCGAGCACCTTCGATTCGAGTTCCTTGACCCGCTGCACCAACCTCTCCAGCTGTTTGAGGCGCATCGCTGTTCGCCGGTCTTCCTTCAAGGGCTTCGCCGGATAGCCGAAATAGGTTCCTCCGGACTCCGTGATGCTCGAAATCACGCCACTCCGCCCTCCCAGGGTGACGCGCTCTGCAATCTCGAGGTGACCCGCGACCCCGGACTGCGCCGCAATCACGCAGTAGTCCCCGACGCGCGCGCTGCCGGATATCCCGGTCTGGGCCACGATGATGCAGTGCTTACCGACCCGGACGTTGTGGGCGATCTGCACGAGATTGTCGATCTTCGTTCCCTCGCCGATCACCGTTTCCCCGAAACGGGCCCGGTCGATCGTCGTGTTCGCCCCGATCTCGACGTCATTCTCGATCCGAACGATTCCCAGTTGCTCGATTTTGACGTGCTGGCCCTTGATGAATTCGAAACCAAAGCCATCCGCCCCGATGACCACTCCCGGCTGCAGTATCACACCATCGCCGATGACGCATCCCTCGCGAATCGTGACGTTCGCGCCGATCTCGCAATCTTCCCCGATCCGGACCCTCTCCCCGATGACCGATCCGGATCCGATCCGGGTCCCGTTCCCGATCGCGGCGCCGTCCCGAATCACCGCACCCGGCTGGATACTCACCTTTTCCGGATCGAGTCGGTATTCCCGGCCGACGAGCGCACCCGTCGCAATTCCCGGCGAGAAGGGAGGTGAACTGACCGCGAACTGCCGCACGACCCGGTCAAATGCCAACACGGCGTTGTCGACCCGGATCAGGGCCGTCCCTTCCGGCACGTCGATGTCATCCGAGCTGATCAGGACGGCTGCCGCGCGCGTCTTGGCCAGTTGGGGAGCGTATTTCGAGTTTCCGAAAAAACTCAATTGGTCGGGGCCTGCCTCGTCGAGAGAGGCGAATCCCCGAAGCACGAGACCACCGTCACCCGCAACGACATCGCCTCCGACCTCCTTGGCCAGCGACTCCACCGTGATTTCCATACTTCGTCCTCGAACAACTCGGTGAAGCCCGCGCAATACCCGCCGGTTCCGTCAAAAGAAGGCTGCTGGTGCAACCAGCCGAATGGCCCGCCGACTCTCAGCAAAGCCCCGCTTCACGAGCGCGCCGTCAGTTGCTACCCGGGGCATTCGCATTCAGCGAAGCCACGACGTCTCCAGTCAAATCTCTCACGTTCTCCGACGTGTGAAGGATGGCTTTGTTTGCCTTCGGAAGAAAGGACTTGTCGAAGACGAGATCCAACTGCTCGGCGGCGACGATCGAATCGAGGGCCTCCCGGATCTCGCCCACCAGGGTCGCCTCCATTTCCTGCCGCGCCGCCATGATTTCCGCCGATGCTTTTCGCTGGGCATCCTGGATCTCTTTTCCTTTCGCGGCACGCTCCTGCGCGAGCGCATTGAGCTGTTGGAGGGCATCCTCGCGCGCCTGCTGGGCCAGTGCCGCGTCCTTGACCTTCTTGTCCAGCTCGGTCATCTGCGAGGTCATCTTCTGATACGCGGCCGTGCGTTCGTCGATGTTCGCGCGCTTCTCTTCAGCCAGGGCATTGATTTTCTCGACCTCGATCGTCGTCTTGAAATACTGATTGAGGGCCTCCTGCATGTCGACCACGGCGATCTTGAGTCCCTGCGCGGAGCCGATCGAGGGAAGGAGGCAGGCGGAAAAAGCGATAAACAGGAGGGTGAAGAATGAGGGCAGGTTGAGCTTCATGTGACTGTAGCTAGGGAGTGAAAAGGGATGGTTCGAAAGATCCGTCGGAATTCAGACGCTGAGGGGCGCTTCGTCCAGCGGCATGCTCTTCTAGACAACGGAACCGGAGAGGCCGATCTTAGAGGGGATTGGACCGCTGACCGTCCCGGACAAACTCAGAACTGGGCGCCAATCGTGAAGTTGAAGCGTCCGCCATCGTCGTTGAACGCATCCGTCTGGAGCGGGAACGCATAGTCGAGGCGAACGGGAGCCGCACCGAGAACGAAGAGACGGGCGCCGATACCCCAATCGGAATTGAGCCCTCCGCCAACCGTTCCGGGTCCACCACTCACTTCACCGACATCGTAGAAGGCGGCAACCCGGATCTTCTCGACGAGCGGATAGGTCACTTCAACAGAGCCATACCACGCCTCGGTTCCACCGAGAACCTCGCCGCTGACCGGGTCACGAAGTCCGACATCGCGATAGTCGAAGCCGCGAAGATTGTTGGCTCCGCCGAGGAACTGCCGGGTGAAGATCTGGTCTCCGTCGGAAGAACGCGCGTAGCGCCCCACGAAACTCAGGATGGTGTCCCCCGGGAGAAGGACATACTGAGAACCCTGCACGGTCGAGAGCACATCATCGACATCACCCCCGAGCCCGGCGAACTCGAATCCGGCACTGACCTTGTGTCCCTTGCGGGGCAGGAACACGTTGTCACGCGTGTCGCGGACGAGGTCCAGACCGACCGAACTCTTGTTGAAGCTCCCGTCTTCCGCAGCAAAGGCGGGCGAGGCGTTCGCTTCCGCATCGATATCGATATTCTCGTAGCGGTATTCCCCCACGACATACATGTGCTCACCCACTGCCTTGCGGAGGGAAAGCGCACCGCCTGCCGTGGTCTGGTCATACTGGTCGGAGAGGAAAAGGAGGTCACGGTAGAAGGCCTCACCAGTGAGCGCGAGACGATATCCCATGAACCATGGCTCGGTGATCGAGATCGCGAAATCGCGGCGCTCGTTACCCCCGCGAAGGCTGAGCCGGAAGCGCTGACCCGCACCGGAGAAGGAGGGCCAGTCGAAGAGGTCGAAGTTCGCCTGCGTGACTTCGAGGAAGCCCGTGACGCTGTCGATGGAACTGAATCCGGCACCCACGTTGAGCGAACCGGTCGGCTTCTCGGTCACCCGGATGAGAAGATCCTTCTCGTCGACGTAGCTCGTGTCGAGCGGCATGATGTCGACGGTGGAGAAGTAGTTCATGTTCTGGAGACGACGCTGGGCGACATCCGTCTTGGACGTGTCCCATGGCTCGCCCGGGTTGATCGGCAGCTCACGGCGAATGACACGGTCCTGGGTCTTGTCGTTCCCCTCGATGTGGATTTGACCCACCTTGTACTGGCGCCCCTCTTCGACATCGAGCACGACCCGGACGTTTCCGTTGCCGGCATCCTCGAGCCGGGGACGAACCCGGGCGTCCGCATAGCCGCGCGTCCCATACTGATTCTGGATCAACTCGATGTCATTTTTCAGCTTGGTCCCCGAGAACTCGTCACCCGCCTTCGTCTGGAGGTAGGGAAGGATGTCGCTTTCCATGGCGAGAGCCTGCACGCCGCGAACGGCGAGACTGTCGACGGTATAGGTGTCACCCTCGTCGATCGTAATCACCACATCGACGTTCTTCGCGTCGACGCGCATCTTCGCCACGTTCACCACCTTGGCATTCAGGAACCCGGCATCCCGGTAATGATCCTCGATCGCTCGCACGTCCATGGCGAGGGAGGCCGAGTCGGTCGTCCCCTTTTTGCCGAGGATCGTCCCCAGACCCCGCTCCTTCTGGTCCATCACCTCGCGCAATTGGGCCTCGGTGAAGGCGGTATTCCCGACGAAGCTGATGTCGCGCAGGACGCCCTGCGTTCCCTCGTCGATCGTGTAAATGACCACCGAGTATCCCTCATCACTGGCGGGTGCGATCCGGTAACGGACCGTGACCTCGGAAAACCCCCGCTTTTCATACATCTCGAGAATCGACTGCCGGGCCTCCTGGAGAGCACGCTCATCGATCGCCTTGTTGACGGTGAGGTCGACCTTGCGACGAAGCTTGTCGTCTTCGATCAGCGTATTCCCCTGGAACTCGACCCCGCCGTAGAGGGCCCTCGTCTGCACCACGACAATGAGGCGAACACCACCGCTCACGCCTTCGGAGAGCATCCGCACATTCTCGACGTCGCCGCTCTCGTAGAGAGCCTTGACGTCTTCATCGATCCGCGCCGCCGAAAGCTCATCTCCCACCTTGGTCGACATGTGCGATCGGATGCGGTCCGGGGAAACGGACTGGTTTCCGACATACTGCACGTCGATCGCCTGGACCGTCTTGCCCACCTGGGCATTCACCTCGCCGGCGAAGTGGCCCAGGAGAACAAACCCCGCGGCCACTGTGCTGAGGATCGTGAGTAGCTGACTCGGTTGCGGTTTTCTGCGGTCCAAATTCATAAAAACTCGTCCAGGATGTTGTGCTTCGGTGCGATTTTCTCGGCGGCGAACCACCTCGATGACAAACCCACTTAGATACGGGAGACTCACCCAAGGTCAAGCTGGAATTTCCGTCCGATCTCGTCCGTGGACGAGTGGTGGCAGTGACTTCCTTCGCGACACTTGAGACGAATCCGTCGACCCGGTGATAGCCTATTTTGCAAACTCATCAAGCAAAATCAATCGACTTTTATAATTTTTAGGGTATCTTGATTATTTGTAATTGCAAACTTTGTGAGGAATTCTGTCGGCGGGCGTCCCCGTGCTGTCCACCCGACTCCACCCCAGATGCGTTCCGGCTTTGAGTGACAGTTACTACAGCGAAACCAGTGAGACGCCGAAGAGCGAGTTCGACCGGAGCCTTCGTCCCCCGGACTTCGGTGAGTTCTGCGGTCAGGCCAAGGTCAAGGAAAGGCTCATGCTGATGGTGGAAGCCGCCAAGCAACGGGGGGACGCGCTCGATCACGTCCTGCTATGCGGACCGCCCGGTCTCGGGAAAACGACACTCGCCCATATCCTGAGCAGAGGGTTCGGAAGCGCCATTCACGTGACCAGTGGGCCCCAGATTGAAAAGGCGGGTGATCTCGCGGGAATCCTCACGAATCTCCAACACGGCGACTTTCTCTTCATCGACGAGATCCACCGCCTTCACCCGGCGATCGAGGAGTACCTCTACCCGGCGATGGAGGATTTCCAGCTCGACATCATCATCGATTCGGGGCCCAACGCCCGCTCCATCACCCTCAGCCTCCCCCCTTTCACCCTCGTGGGAGCCACCACCAAGGCCGGCATGCTGACCCGCCCCCTGCTGTCGCGGTTCGGCATCACGAACCGGCTCGACTACTACAGCCCGGAAGAACTCACCACCATCATTCACCGCTCGGCTGATCTCCTGGGAGTCGAAGTCGACCCAGGGGGAGCGCTCGAGATCGCAAAACGCAGCCGGGGCACCCCCCGAATCGCGAACAACCTCCTTCGCTGGGTTCGCGACTACGCCCAGGTCCGGGCCGACAACACGATCAATGCCGAGGTCGCGGTCGCCGCTCTCGCCATGCTCGAGATCGACGAGGACGGACTCGACGAGATGGACCTCCGTATCCTCGAGTCGATGATCTACAAGTATGCCGGGGGTCCGGTCGGTCTGACCTCCCTCGCCGTCGCCGTCGGAGAGGACGAGGCCACCCTGAACGAGGTCTACGAGCCCTACCTGATCCTCAAGGGATTTGTCAAACGCACGCCGCGCGGTCGAGCCGCGCTGCCGGCCGCCTACCGGAAACTGGGCATCGATCCTCCCCGCGACGCCTCGCAGGCGGAACTGTTTTGACCGCCCTTTCCCTTCCCCCTTCCCCCTTTCCCATGAGCGACGCCGCCCTCCAGTTCGAGAAACTGCTCCAGGCCATCCGGGATCCGGAATACCGCTACCTGTTGATGGAGCCGATGATCTTCTACGGCATCCTCTTCGGTGTGATCGCGTTTCTCGTGAGCTTCTTCATGCGGATCGACCGCTTTCAGACCGTCGCACTCGTTCTCATCGGACTGGCCGCTCTCTCCTACGTCCCCTACATGAAGGCCCGGTCCGAGGCGCAACCCCGCATCGAACAGGTCTACAAGAAGACCTCACCTTCGCGTGTCGCCACGTTCAAGGAGAACACCTCGACGTGGCGCGACAGGCGCTGGGTATTCTATTCCCTCGCCGGCCTCGCGGCAGCGACCCTCCTTGTCGGAAGCCGGCGCAACCGTCTCGGGATGGCACTGGCGGCGGGGGCCGTCTTCCTCGGTCTCGTGGCCGCCAAGGAGGCACTCTGGCTCCACTACCAGGACTCCGTCGCCTACCATCCCCATCTCAAGCAGCACGACATCCCCTTTCAGAAGAAACCAAAGACGTCCTCTCGTGCCACGGCAGCAACCAAGACCACGAAGAAGGGCGATGCCCCCTCCCCAACCAACTCATCGCCGGCCTCCTATGCACCGGCCCCCGCTCCGAGCCGTCCCGAACCCGCCCCGATTCAACGGGACATCCTGCCACTCAGCACCCGCCAGCCACCCCGTCCGCCCCCCTCGATACCCGTCACGCAACCGAATGGCCGGATCATCCAGCCCCCGGCGCCCTCTTCCCCGGCGGCTGGGCCTACGACCTACCAGGCTCCCCGTCCCACCACGGTGTACCAGGAGCCCCAGTCCTCCGGCGTCTACCAGCCGCCCCGGCCCTACATTCCCTGAATCGACCCACCACTTCTCACTCGAATCCTCATTCGATTTCTTGTTCGGTCGAGGGGAATGGCGGGATTTCTCCGGCGTGCACGATACAGGTCACGCCCGCCGGTCCGGGGAGCACGACGCTCTCCCAGTTCCTGCCGCCATCGGTGGAAATGAGCATCTCCTCGGTGAACTTCCAGTAGACGTCGAAGGAATAGTAGAGGTCGGGCCGTACCGCGGCGATCGTGTTCGGGAAGGTCGCCCCCTTGACTTCGGACCACGTGCGGCCATCGGATGATTCCCAGGCGACTCCCGTGCCCCTCTCATTGACGAGGAATCGCTCGCCATCGTGCACGAGGCTCGAGAGTTTCGTCCGCTCGCCGAATCCGGGCGAAACGTCGATCCATTCGAGCCCGTCGACCGAGTGGTGAAGCGTGCGATCCCCCCGGACCACGAATCCCTTGCCTTCGCTCTCGATGAAGAGGCGGGAACGCGGCTCGAGACGCTCCGCCCACTGCCATGTCTCGAAATCGCGGGTCGAGACGATGATTCCATTGTCGCCCGCTCCGACGAAGAGACCATGCGCGTGCCGCCAGCGTCGAATGTTCGACTTGACCGGCTCATCGAGCCCGAGCCGCTCCGCCTCGGCCGCCTGGAATTCCCGCAGTCTGGCGTCTCCGGCCGCCTTCCAGGCAATCCCATCCTCCGATTCGGCCACCCGGCCGCTTTCACTGAAGACGAGGAATCGCCCGTCGACGAAGAATACTCCGCTGAGCACCCCGATGTTGAATTCGTTCTCGTGCCAGTTCACCCCGTCGGTCGTGGTGAGAATGTTCGACTTCGAGAAGCCCCCGACGACGACGCAGATCCCGTTGCCGGCCGCGATCGCCTTGAGATCCTGCTGGTTGTGGGCCGGCTCGCCCCAGAAGGTGTGGTTCGTCCAGTGGATGCCGTCGAGAGACGACATGCGGTGGCCTCCGTGCCCGGCCGCGATGTAGATTCCCGGGCTGTCCGCCCGCTCCCGCTCTTCCAGCCAATCCCGGTCTGCCTCGCTCAGGGTCGCCACCGCAATGGTAAAAACCCGCCCGTCGGCGAGGCGGCGAATCTTCACCTGGCCGTCACCGTGTTCGAGGTAGTCCGCCTCGATTTCGACTCCGGACGCGTTGGTCCAGGTCCGGGTCTCCGCCAAGAGGGCGAAGGGAAACAGCAGTGCCAAGGCAAGAGGGAAGCACACGGGGATCGATCGGGTCATGGTGGTGAAATTTCGCAGGGAAAACTGCCCCTCACTCCCCGTCCCGCACAAGTCGAAATCCCGCATAACAGAGACCGTCACGCGCCTCCGCGAAGGCGCGCATCGCCGAGCGCGCACTGATCGGACCCGTGTACCAGCCCCCACCTCGCAGGACTCTCCAGTCCCCGTATTCCTGCTGGTCCGTCGTCCCGGGACCGGCGGGATCCTCGATCCGCACCGATTCCTTCTCCCTCCGATCATGGGGCTCCAACAATTTGGCGTAGTGATCCTCTTCCCAGATATCCTGGCACCACTCCCACACATTTCCGTGCATGTCGTGGATGCCCCAGGGATTCGGAAGAAAGCGAGCCACCGGTGCGGTGAAGACCGCCCCGTCGTCGCACTCCCTCGACTCGAGGCCGAAGGCGCGCTGGTAGCTGGTCGTCCGCGGATGAGCCCGCTCCAGCGACGCGTCGGCGACGTTGGCATGGCGATAGGCGTCGCCGGGGTAATTCCCCCAGGAATACCACGTCTGCGTCCCGGCTCGCGCGGCATACTCCCACTCCGCCTCGGTGGGAAGCCGGTGTCCCTTCCCCGTTCGCCGGCTCACCCATGCGCAATACGCTTGCGCATCGTTCCAGCTCACGCAGACAACCGGATGGTCATCCCCCTGCGCAAAGCCGGGACTTCTCCAGGAGTGGGCCGAATCCGTCTTCATCCAGAAAGGAGGTTTTTCTCCCTCCGGATCGAATCCGGTCGCGCCCCCCGTCTTCTCCGCATCGGTCACGTGACCGGTTTCCTCCACGAAGGCGCGAAACTGTCCCACCGTGACCTCGCAGACCGCGATCTCGAAGGGCACCGTCAAGCGCACCCAGTGCTTGGGCCGTTCCGGCCAGGTGGCGTTTCCCTTCAGCTTCACGCTGTAGGGGTGATCGTGATTGATGGCGGCCATGTCGCTCTCTCCACGCTGGAATTCGCCCGGCTCGACGCGCACCCACTCGCCGTCGTTCGCGGCGCCTGGGGTTGCCGCCGTGACAAGGAGAATCGTCAACAGGCACCTCCGAATCATGACACGATCTCCCCGATCGTCCCGGGGCTGTCCTGGAATCGGGCACCGGGATCGGTGTCACACCGCTCGACCATGGTCTGCCAGAGGGAGCTGAGGGGGGTCTCTTTCCCGAGAGTGAGATGCCCCCGGTGACGGACGCCGAGTTCGCTTCCACCCGAGATCACGGTGGGCAACCGATTCTTGCTGTGACCGATTCCCATCCCGCTCGAGAATCCCAGGACGGTATGGTCGAGGAGCGTGGCGTCGCCCTCTCGAATCCCGGCAAGCCGCCCGAGAAAGTGCGACCAGTGCCGCATGTAGATCGTGTCGACACGGGCGAGTTCCTCCAGGTTGCGGGGATCGTTCCCATGGTGGGAGAGGGAATGATAGCCCTTCGAGACACCGAACTCCGGATAAACGCCTCCCGACAACTCGCGGCGAACCACATACGAAACGACCCGCGTCGAGTCGGTCTGAAAGGCGAGGGCGATGAGGTCATACATCAGCTTCGCATAGGTCTCGTAGGAGAAATCGGGCATGTCATCCGTGAGGGAGCGGCCGTAGTCCCCGAAACCGGCCAGGTCAGGCTCGGGTTTCGGTTCATCCGACCACGCGACGTCGCGCTCCAGCTGTCTCTCGAGTTCGCGCACCGACTGGAAATACTGGTCGAGTTGCTCACGATCATTGCGGCCGAGCCGCTTCTCCATCGCCCGCGCCTGATCTCCCACGATATCGAGCACACTGTCTCGCTGCCGAAACTCGTGGTGCCGAAGCGCCTTTTCCTCGCCGCTGTCGGGGCGAAACAGCTTGTCGAACAAGACTTTTGGATCGTTTTCCGCCGCGAGAGGAACTCCCTGGTCATTCCACGAGATCGTGGCGAGAGCCTGATTGCCGTAGCCGGTGCCACGCGCCACCGACATCTGCATCGAGGGAAAGCGCGTCTCCGCACCAATGCTCGCTGCCACCATCTGATCGGGAGAGAGGCGCTGCGGCTCTCCCCGGGCGACGGATGTGGCGAACGGGTAGGCTCCATCGTGTCCTCCCCCGTGCTCGAGATAGGTATTCGACAGGACCGTGAACCGCCCCCGATGCGGGGCGAGAGGCTCCAGGATGCGCGTCAGCGTGAAGTCCGGCCCCTCCTCCGTCGGCTCGAACTGGCGCATGTTCATGCCCGTTCCGAAGTAGAACATGCCGAAACGGGGCACCCTGCGCACAGAGGATTCGCCCATGCATTCGAGCCAGGGCAACGCGAGCGTGGCGCCCGCTCCCTGAAGGAGAGCGCGTCGGGACAAGGGTCGGGATGGAATGTGCATCGGAACTACCCTTACTTTTCGAGGAAGGCGCGGCTGGTGACAACATGCTTGATCAGGGCGCGCAGCGTAGGCGATTCGTTTTCAAGCACGTCGACGATCGATTCGACGGCCGGACGGTCCGTCGGCAGGTGGGGACGTCCCAGGGCGTAGACGAACATTTTCTCGGTGAGACCGCGGAAGAACCTCTCGTCCTGCGCCATGAGGAGGGCCTTGAAGGATTCGGGACCGTCGAATGCTTTCCCGTTCGGCAGGGTCCCCGTCGCCACGATGGGTGGGGCATTTCGTTCCCGAAACCCCTCCCCGTTCTGGCGGTCGCGCCACCGGCCGATGACATCGTAGTTCTCCCAGGCGAGTCCGTAGGGGTCGATGCCCCGGTGACACGCGGCACATGTCTCGATCTGCTGGTGCTTCAGGAGTCGTTCCCGGACGGTCAGGTTCTCTCCCTCGATGTTCGGCTCGATCTCTCCCGCATTCGGGGGCGGAGGCTGGGGAGGATCGTTGAACAGCACTTCGAGGACGTAGACCCCTCGCGAAACCGGCTTGGTGCGATCCCCGTCCGACCCGGCGAGAAGCACCCCCGCCTGGGTGAGAAGCCCGCCCCGCCTGCTGTCCGGAGGCAACGCGATTCGCCGGAACTCTTCGCCCTTTACGCCGGGGAAACCATAGTGCCTCGCGAGCCTCTCGTTCATCATCGCGAAATCCGAATCGATGAAGCTTCTCAGATCCACGTCCTCCATCAGGATCTCGCGGAAGTAGGCCAGCGTCTCGCCGACCATGGCTTCGCCGAGTTCGGCGTCGTAGCCTGGGTATTGCCGCGCGTCCGGTTCGAATGCCAGAAAGGATCCGGTCCGCAGCCACTGCGCACCGAAGCCCTCCACGAATCCCTCGATGCGCGGATCTTCCATCATCCGGTCGACCTCCGACTCGAGGACGGATCGATCACGGAGCCGGCCCGAGCGGGCCAAATCGAAGAGGGTCTTGTCCGGCATGCTGCTCCACAGGAAGTAGGAAAGACGGCTCGCGAGCTCCCAATCGGTCAATCGTCTCGGGTCACTGTCGTTTTCACCGGAAGGCTCGAACAGGTAGAGGAAATGGGGAGACGTGAGAACGGCGGCGAGCCCCGCTCGCATCGCCTCCTCGATCGACTTCCCCTGCTCGAGTTCGCCCGCGACGAAGGCGACGAGCGGCTCGATCTCCTCGCCTGTCACCGGACGACGCCACGCGAGGGGAAGCAGGCGTTCGAAGAGATCGCGTATGGCGCCGGGATCCGGTTCGAATTCGGTGCCCGAGGGAAAGATCGTGGTGTGACTCCGAGGCGGCCACTGATCGACCAACGGTCCCTCGATTTCGATCCAATCGAGGTGAAGCGCGGCGAGATCATCGGTCTCGATTCGATCGGGACGAATCAGGGTCTGCTCGTGTCCCCCTTCCAACTGCATGCGGCCCCGAAACCGGATCGCGGTGGCGAAGTCGCCCGCGCGACCCGCGTCTTTCACGACCCGGTTCGCATAGTGCGTGTAGGTGGGGTTCCCCTGCAGGAAGGAGGCCGGATCGACGAGGGACACTTTCCACTCCCCGCCGTCGGGGTCCCTCGGGACAACGACCGTATAGACTTCCGGCTGGCCAGGAGGCGCCGTGACCTCGACCTCCATGATCTTCTCCTTGGCCTCGTCGGGATGACTCTGTTCGACGCGCATCACCACCGGTTTTCCCTCCGCCCCACGGGTCGCGGAAGCGCTCACGGAAACGCGATACATGCCGGCCACCGGTATGGTGCGCTTCTCGCCCGGATAGGCGAGACGGGCGAAACTTCGCGTCGAGACGTCTCCCATCAGGCGCACGGAGTCTTCCTCGCAGACGAAACCGGGCCGGTCGCACAGGTAGCGTATCGCCCTGTTTTCCGCGATTTCCTCGAACTCCATCCGCATCGTTTCGGTGGGGTAGGCGGGGGGTCCCGTGACGATGGCCTTGTCC
>Ga0180436_10001232_pt1 | contig 25256 bp, 20 predicted proteins | sample SS_ome_2_FD_132434 | JGI IMG/M metagenome (GOLD analysis project Ga0180436, IMG submission 132434) | Hypersaline lake sediment archaeal communities from the Salton Sea, California, USA - SS_3_S_2 metaG | ecosystem: Environmental > Aquatic > Non-marine Saline and Alkaline > Hypersaline >... | reverse complement strand
GAACAGCTTGTAACATATATCTGTTTTTAGCCAATAATAATGCGCATTAATTGTATCCTACTATTTTTATATCAAAAATCTGTTCTTTCTTTAGGAGGCCTTATGCATGAGTTTGGGCGCGGAGGTTGCTGATCATATCTCCGCACCAGGCTTGTTAAAAAACTCCCCGAGTGCTCAAATAAAATAGTGGCCGAAATTTTAAATTTCAGAAAAGAATAAGATAAATAATCAATTTCAAATAAGGAGAAAAAAGCATGACCCAAGTAATAGCAGATCGTCGCGATTTGGATTTTGTGCTGTATGAACAAATGAGGGTCGAGGAGTTGTTGACCCATGAAAAATATGCGGGTCTCAATCGCAAAGTCTTCGATATGATTGTTTCCGAGGCACGTAGCTTTGCGATTAAAGAATTGTTGCCCACCTATGCAGAAGGTGATCACGAAGGGCTGCGCTTTGAGAAGGGGGAAGTCAAGGTGCCGGCGTGTTTCCATCGGCCCCATAAACTGTTGATCGAAGGGGAATGGACCTCCCTGAATGAAGATCCGGAGGTGGGCGGCCAGGGCCTGCCCCATTCCATCAGTATGGCCGTGGCTGAATACATCGTTGGCGGCAACTACCCCCTAGCAAACTATGCCCGCATGGGACACGGCACAGGCAAGATGGTGGAGCTCTTTGGTACAGAGCTTCAAAAAACCATGTTTATCAAACACCTCTATACCGGTCATTGGGGCGGAACCATGCTGCTGACCGAACCCCAGGCCGGCTCAGACGTGGGGGCCTTAACCACTTCGGCCGTTAAAAACGAGGACGGAACTTACCGTATCAAAGGTGATAAGATCTTTATAACCAATGGCGATCACGATCTGGCCGAAAATATCATCCACCCGGTCCTGGCCCGCATCGAAGGTGCGCCCCCAGGGACCAAGGGTATTTCTATTTTTCTGGTACCCAAAATCTGGGTGCATGAGGACGGAAGTTTGGGAGAGCCAAACGATGTTGCCTGTACCGGCATTGAAGAAAAAATGGGGATCCATGCATCGTCAACGTGCAGTATGTCTTTGGGCAGCAAAGGCAAGTGTCGAGGGTTGCTTTTGGGCGATGAAAATCAGGGCATGCGGATCATGTTTTATATGATGAATGAAGCCCGGTTGGGCGTCGGGTTTCAGGCCTTTATTCATGCCACCACGGCCTATCTCTACGCCGTAAATTATGCTCGCGAGCGGCTGCAGGGACGCGATCTGGAAAAGTTTAATGATCGCGCCGCTCCCCAGGTGCCTATCATTCAGCATCCGGATGTCCGCCGCATGCTACTTTGGATGAAAGCCCACGTGGAAGGCATGCGCAGCTTTGCTTATTATACCGTGCGATGTTTTGATCGTCTGGAGACTGTCGAGGATGAAGCCGAAAAGGAGCGTTATCAGGGATTTCTGGATCTTCTGACACCGCTGGTTAAGGCCTATTGTGCCCAGCGGGGTTTTGATGTCTGCATTGAGGCCATGCAAGTTTACGGCGGCTATGGATATATCCGTGAGTACCCTGTAGAGCAGATTGCACGGGATTGTAAGATCACCTCCATATATGAAGGTACCGATGGTATTCAGGCTATGGACCTGCTGGCGCGCAAGCTGGGTATGAAAAAGGGCATGGTTTTTGTGGCGTTTCTAGGTGAAATTCAAAAGACCATTGCCCACGCAAAAAAAATTGAGGAACTGATACCGTTGGCCGAGAATCTGGATGGAGCCGTGAATAAATTGGGTGAAACCGCCATGAACCTGGGAAAGAAGGCCATGTCACCCGAAATGAAAAATGCCTTTTCACATGCTTTTCCATTTTTGGAAGTCATGGGTGACGTGGTCATGGGTTGGATGCTGCTCTGGCGGGCTGTTGTCGCTGCTGAAAAGCTTCAAGCGGGTGCCAAGAAAAAGGATAAGGCTTTTTACGAAAGCCAGGCCACCACGGCCCAATACTTTATCAATAACGTACTGCCGGTTACACGCGGCAAAATGAACGCAATCCAGGGTTTGGATGATGCGATTGTGGCCATGCCGGAGGCGGGCTTTGGGGGGGTATAAGCGCAGGGTTCAAGGGGGCAGAGTAGCTGTAAGCAATCAGCCATAAGCGCCTTAAAGTTGATCGACTATTACTGAGTGCTACGGTATGGCGTTTTGATGTTCGAAGTTTAATAGCTGTTTGGTACCAATTGCCACCAGCTGAAAGACGCCTAAAACTTAAAACGGTGTAAAAGGATATTGCCTATGAAGACGGATTTTAAGACCATCACGGTGGAGCAGAAAGAAGGTGTGGCGGTGTTGACGTTGAACAATCCGCCGGTTAACCAGCTTTCCGAAACTTTTGTGGCGGAAATGGCAGCGGCTCTGACGGGTGCGTATGAAGAAGAGGTCATTCAAGCCATTGTCATCACCGGTACCGGTAAGAACTTTATTGCCGGCGCCGACATTACCCAGATCCAGGGTATCAAGGATTGGGATGCTGTCAAAGAACGTGCCCTACGAGGCACACGCTTTATCAGCGGTCTGGAAACCGGACCCAAGCCGATTGTGGCGGCTATCAATGGGAATTGTCTGGGCGGCGGTTTGGAGATCGCCATGGCCTGTCACTACCGAGTGGCGGTGGATGGTGTCAACCTGGGGCAGCCGGAGGTGCAACTCGGTTTGATCCCGGGGGCCGGCGGCACCCAGCGGTTGCCGCGTTTGATCGGACTGCGCTATGCCCTGGAGATGATCACCATGGGTAAACCCATTAAATCAAAGCTGGCCCACCAACGGGGTTTGGTGGATGAGATCGCAGACACCGGCAATTTGATTGAAAAAGCGATAGCCGCCGCGCAGAAATTTATCAGTGGCCAGCTTCATCTCAAAGCCCGCATGACCCGCAATCAACACCATTGGATACCCAGCGCGGCCGAGAAAAAAGCCATGATGGATTTTACCAAGGCCATGGTGGCGGCCCAATCCAAGGGCTATATCGCACCCATGAAGGCGGTGGCGGCTATGGACCAGGGTCTCAGCTATGATATCGAGGCCGATCTGGAGCGGGAGGTGACGCTATTTGCCGATTGTGCCGTATCGGACGTGGCTGAAAATCTCATTGGAATTTTTTTTAACACCCGTGCTGCCGGGCGATTGGATCGGATTAAAAATATCAAGCCTGCGGAAGTTAAAAAGGTGGCCATGCTGGGGGCCGGCGTCATGGGATCCGGGATTATAAACATTTTAATAAAGGGTGGTTTTGAAACCGTTCTTTGGGAAATTGACGAAACCGCCATCGGGAAAGGGGTGGAGGCGGTTCGCAGGACGTTTGCGTATCCCATTAAAAAACGCAAGATGAAAGCCGAAGATCTGGAATCCATGCTGGACCGGCAGCTCACAACCACAACCGATCTGAAAGATTTAACCGGGGTCGATCTGGTTATCGAAGCCGTGGTGGAGAATATGGACATCAAGCAGGATATATGGAAGCAACTGGCGGACATCTGTCCACCCCATGCCGTATTTGCCACCAACACATCGGCGCTGCCTATCACTGAAATGGCCACAATTTTAGCCGACCCCGGGCGCATGATCGGACTGCATTTTTTCAACCCGGCCCATCGTATGATGCTATTGGAGATTATTTGCGCCGGCGAGACGTCCAACCAGAGCCTGGCCACTAGTGTGGCTTTTGCGCGTCAGATTAAGAAAATCCCCATTGTGGTCAATGACGGTCCCGGGTTTTACGTGTCGCGCCAGTTGGGCGGCCTTATGGGCGGTGCCGTCTATCTAAGCGCCGATGGTGTCGACGGGTCTGCAATCGAACAAGCCATGGTCAATTTCGGTATGCCCATGGGACCGGCGGCCCTGGCCGACCTCACCGGAATCGACATCAATTATCATGTCAACAAGACCTTTGAGAAACGTCTGGGTGAGCGTTACAAAATTCATCCCTTAACAGAGATGATCTACCAAACCGGTTGCTACGGGCGCAAAACCGGTGCCGGCTACATGGACTACAGCGGGGATAAGCCGGTGCCCAATCAGAAAGTGGTGAATGTAATTCAAGCATACCTACGGGATAACGACGTACGTGCTCGCGACATGTCGGAGCAGGAAATTATAGACCTGATGCTGGCCAACGCCATCAACGAAGCCGCCTATATGATGGCAGAAGGTATTTGTGACCGACCACATGACATGGACCTGGCCATGATTTATGGAACGGGCTTCCCACCCTACCGGGGCGGGATACTGCGCTATGCGGACAAGTGGGGCCTTACCAATGTCTATCAAACCCTTCAAAACTTGGCGTCCCGCTATGGCGTGCATTTCAAACCCGCTGAATTGATTAAAGAGATGGCGGAATCAGGAAAGACATTTTACACGAGCTAATTCATTGTCGCCAGTTACATTAGCTGACGTCCATTATAAAAAGTGTTTTGTGTTTGGTATGTCATATTTTGCAGCTAAATGTCGATCAGCACATTGCCATCCAAACACGAAACACGAAACATGAAACACGAAACACCAAAAACCAAAGTTAGGAGAAATAAAATGAAAGAAGTCGTCATCGCCGGATACCTGAGGACTGCCCAGACCCGCTCCCGTCCCAATGATCCCGCCAGGGATTGGTTTTGTAAAATGCGGGCTGACGAGCTTTTAGCAAAGTTGCTGCCGGAGACCATTAACCGCGTGGGTATTGATGCCAAGGAAATCGATGATTTTATTATGGGGTGTGCCACGGGTGTTTCGGAGCAATTCTCCTTTGGCGGTCGTTTCCCCTTGTTTTTAGCCAACCTTCCGGAGACCATTGCCGCCAAATCCGTGGATCAACAATGCGGCAGCGCCATGGCCGGTTTGCATATCGGTTTCATGGAGATTGCCATGGATTTTGCAGATATTGTCCTGGTCGGCGGTATGGAACACATGACGCGTGTGCCCATGGGCAGTCCCCTTATCGATCGCGGTGCCATCGTACCCAATATGAGCTTATTTATGGATTCCTCTTTCCAGCATTGGGATATGATGACCAGTATGAATATGGGATTAACCGCCGAGAAATTGTTTGCCCAGAATGATTTTACCAAAGACGAAATGGACAATTGGGGGGTTCGGTCTCACCAATTGGCAGCAAAAGCTCAGGACGAAGGCTTTTTTAAAGATGAAATTTTACCTATTGAGGCGGAGCAGGCTGATGGCAGTATCCTGAGGGTCGATACGGACCAGGCAGTTCGAGCAGAGACAACGTTGGAAGGCATTGCCCAGTTGCGACCGGCATTTAAAAAGGATGGCGTTATTACCGCCGGTATTTCTTCTCCCCTGAACGCCGGGGCTACCGCCATGATTCTCATGTCCAAAGAAACAGCCCTGAAAAAAGGAATTAAACCCTTGGCCACTATCCGTTCCATCGGATTTGCGGGCGTGGACCCCACGATTATGGGAGATGGGCCGGTTCCAGCCACCAAGAAGGCTTTGGAAAAGGCCGGTTTAAAAGCGGAAGATATCGATTTCTGGGAAATCAACGAAGCTTTTTGCATCGTGGCATTAAACTGTATCAAGTCGCTGGATTTGGATCCGGACAGGGTCAATATCATGGGCGGTGGCACAGCCATCGGGCATCCGTTGGGAGCCACCGGCCTACGTCTGGCGGGTACTCTGGCGCGTATTCTGGAAGCCAAGGCCGGGCGCTACGGCTGTGCCAATGCGTGTGTTGGCGGCGGGCAGGGGGTGGCGACCATCATTGAACGCGAAGATTACTAATCGCTCGACTTGTTTCAAGCAGCAAGCAGCGATAAGCAGCAGGCCATTGGCAACTTATCGCTAACAGCTAATGGTCAATAGCTAACTGTTATGAATATACTGGTTTGTGTCAAACAGGTACCTGAAGCGCAAGCCCAGGTGCACATTGATGATGACGGCCGCTGGGTCACGCTTGGTGCCGGAACTGAATTTCGAATGAACCGGTTTGATGAATGTGCTGTGGAGGCAGCGGTTCAAATCAAGGAAAAGGTTGCGGATACCCACATCCATATCCTGACCATCGGCCCACAGCGAGCTGAGACGGTCATTCGTCGGTCCGTCGGCATGGGGGCTGATGACGGGACGCATATGGTTACCTCGGATGATGGATTTGTGGATCCCGATACCTTGGCCACATGGATAGCGGCTCGACCCCAAGCGCAGTCTGCAGATTTAATATTGTGCGGTGCCATGTCCGAAGATTTAATGCAGGGGCAAGTGGGCCCCCTGCTGGCTGCCAAGCTGGACCTGCCGAGCGCCACATCGGTTATCGATATTGCGTTCAAGCCGGAAGCTAAATCCATACAGGTTGACCGGGAACTCGAAGGTGGATATCGGCAGACCCAGGTCTTAAAGCTACCCGCTTTGGTGACCATCCAAACGGGCATCAACCAACCCCGTTATCCAGCGCTATCCAAGCTGCTAAGCGCCAACCGTTTGTCATTGGAAGTCCTGCACACAGATCAGGAAGAACAACCCGATACCCTGCTGGTAATGGACAAACTGATGCCGCCCAGAAAAATGCGGGATGCTGTTTTTCTGGAGGGTGCGACGCAAGACAAGGCCGAACAGTTGATAACCATTCTATCCGACAGGTCGCTATTATCATGAGTCAGCCGGACGAATTACAGACTATCATGGTAATTGCGGAGCTTTTTAATGGGGCTGTCCGACCAACAACCTATGAATTGCTTGGCTTTGCCCAAAAACTCCAGCAACAGCGACCCGCTAGGATTCAGATCCTCGTGCTTGGTGAGGATATTGAAAGTGTGGCTTTGGCATTGGCCCAAAGCACAGGAGAGGATGTGCTGGGTATCAACGCACCCCGGTTGTCTCAATACAACGGCCAGGTTTACCAGGTAGTATTGCACGATGTGCTAAATGAACTGCCTCCTGACGTCATCTGTGCGGCCCATTCATCTCAGGGGTGGGATTTCGGACCTGGCTTGGCTGCGCGTTTGAAGGCGGCTTGTATCACCGGTGTGAACCGGGTATCAGCAAAAGACGATAAAATCTGTTTTTCACGAGATATCTACGGTGGCAAAGTTAGTGCGGATATCATATCCACATCAAAGACAACCCTGGTAACCGTCCAGCCAGGTTCTTTTCGTTGGAGTCCAGGGTCCCATCAAGAACCAGGTACTGTGAATATCATATCGCTTCCCGTTGAGCCCCAGGCTTCCCGCACCCTGTCAACGCATCGTCACCAAGCCAGTGACCTGGATTTAACCCAGGCCAAGGTAATCGTTTCGGCCGGGCGCGGGATCGGAGACCAGGAGAATCTTGATCTGGTCCACCAACTTGCAGCCGCAATCCCCCAGGCCGTTGTGTGCGGATCCCGACCGATCATTGATAATGGCTGGTTGTCTTATGATCGACAGGTGGGTGTCACCGGTGCCACGGTATCTCCGGATTTATATTTGGCCTGTGGCATATCCGGTGCCGCCCAGCATGTGAGTGGCATGCAGGGGGCCGCCTTGGTGGTATCCATCAACACCGATCCCATGGCCGCCATCTTCAATCAGTCCGACATCTGTATCGTGGAAGACCTAACTGCCTTTATTCCAACGCTGCTTGCAAAGCTATCTGAAGCAGGCAAAATCAAATGATCTTAAAATCAATATTTTCAGCTCAAAAGCGCATACTTGCATGGGCGTCCCCTAAAATAGATTAACGTGAACTATGTGATGAATGGTTTGGCGTCCCGGCGGCACATCAGCATGGCCGCATGCTTGCCGGACATCAGGGTCGCCAGAACGCCACCGCCTGGCACCACCCATTGGCCGGCCATGCTCATATATGGTGCATTGATAACCATTTTGCTGGGCAAAGATGCCCGTGGCCAGTCCACTCAGGCCTGCGCCGATGATAATAACGGATGGTCTGGACATGATGTTCTCCTGTCATTTTACGTTGAAGAAAAGGGTGCCAACATTTTACGCATTCGCCGGCTTTATAATTAAATGCTGCTTAATGAAATTTAAGCACAGAGACCGGTATCCTGTGGCGGTCATGGGATTGAACCCGACATTGCGATATAAAACCAAGCCTTCAATCAACGCCATAATCCCGAAGGCGGCCTCCTGGGCATTGACGCACCGAAATTCCTTGGTGTCGATGCCATGTTCAATGATCGCTTTGGTTCCTTCCAAATAGGTGCGATAGACGGCTTGATACACGGCTTCAAACGCTTCGTCCAGGACCGTCCGGCTCAGAAAATGGACGAATACCTTTCCGAGTTTATCAATCGGATAGATGAATTCAGGTTTCTGTCCTGGTTGGACCTTATCTTTTAGCTTGGGATCATGTTGCCAGAGTTGCAGGGCCACATCGCCTTCGGGGAAGCAAATAGCGATAACCACGCTTAGCATTTCCAGGGCCGTCATGTCCGCTTGGATCAAATCTGCGATTTGTTGATAGTAGGATTCCAAAAAGGCCTGGAATGATTGCTGCAGCAGATCGCGTTTGCTGTTGAAATAATAATTGACCACCCCTTTGCTTACTTGGGCTCTTTTAGCGACATCATCCATGGTCATCGCTTCCAAACCGTCGTCAGCGATCGATTCGATAACAGCCCGTATAACCTGGGCACGTCTGATGGGTTCCATTCCGAGCTTGGGCATTAGATGTTATTCTTTTGCTTTGGGGCGACTTAGGTGCTTAATTTATACTGACTGGTCGAAATAAATAATAAACCATCACGTAGATCTTGTAAAGATTTTTTTGGGAACACCGATTTTTATTGACTTTAAATAAAATTGCTATATATTAAAATGCAAATAATAAAATTTAATAAATAGTAAATGGATTTTAAATGAAAATATCTCAGAAGCAGCGCAGAAAAAATCGCCGCAAGATCATCAGTGCCAGTGTCGATCTGATGATTGACAAAGGATTCAAAGCCGCAACCATGCGGGAAATCGCCCGGCGCAGCGGGATCGGTGATGCCACCATCTATAATTACTTCCCCACCAAGGAATCAATCCTGTACGCTTATTATGAGGATCATTTTCGTGAGTGTTCCAAAAAATTGCAGGCCATCGATGATTTCAACACCTTTTCTTTTCAGGAGCAGGTACAGTCTTATTTTGAGACCAGCCTAACCCTGTTTTTACCGGATCGGGAGTTTGTGGATCTCAGCTATAAAACCGTGTTTTTCTCCCTGAGCCAGAATTTCCAGTTGTTTGAACCCATCCGCAAGCAATTCTTACAGGCCATCAGTGACATGCTTGAAGCGGCCATCGAAGTTGAGGAAATCCCGCCGCTGATGTTTTCGGAGTTGGTGGTGCAGCTTTTTTGGGATTACTACATTGCCGTGCTGGCATACTGGCTGGCAGACAAATCGCCCCAGTTTGAGGACACCAGCATTCTGATTGACAAAAGTCTGGATTTGGGGGTGGTTTTGTTGAAATCCGGCATCGTCAATAAGATGTTTGATTTGTCCATCATGTTATTCAAAACCCACGTGCTCAGCAGATTACCGAACTTGAAGGGGCATGTTGACGTGGCGCAGAAGGTTAAACGTGAATTCATGGGAACCCAAGCCGGATAAAGCGGAAATGATCACTGCCAAGCACCAAAGATCAAACCTGATACCCTAAATTACACATAGGCGGTCAGTTGTTTGAATTTCGAATTCGGTTGAAAATGATGCGTACGGGCATACCTCAAAACAAATGGCAGCGATCCATATCGGGTGGTAAAACCGCCATGAAGATTGGCGGCAGGATGCTGAAGTATATGGCGGAAAAGCCCTTTTTGGATCGTCAAAGGCAAAAAGCAGCCAAACAAAAAGCGCAGCGTGAAGGGGCACATATTCTGTTTCAAGGATTGAGCCTGCTGAGAGGTACTGCCTTAAAGATAGCCCAGCAACTCAGTTTTGAAATTGATATTTTTCCGGAGGAAGTGCGCCGGGAGCTGGAAAAATCCTATCACCAGGTGCCGCCATTAAACCGGGCATTGATTCGCAAAGTTATTATCAATGCCCTGGGTGAGTCTCCCGAGAGGCTATTTGCATCTTTTGAATCCGAGGCCTTTGCCGCAGCCAGTCTGGGTCAGGTACATCGTGCCCGGACGCAAGAGGGTCACAACCTGGCTATCAAAATTCAGTATCCCGGTATTGATCGCACCATTGCCAGCGATATCCGTCTGATTAAAAACCTATTGCGACCGGCAGACGACTATCATCTGTATCGATCGGTCCTGGATGAGATTGAAGCCCGTCTCCTGGAGGAGATTGATTATCACAGGGAATCCCAACATGTGGGTTATTTCAGAGAAAATTTGAAACTTCCTGACGTGAAGATCCCAGAGGTATATCAAGACTATTCATCCGGGAATATCTTAAGTCAAACTTATTTAAAGGGCTTGCCGTTGGATGCTTGGATAAAAACCAATCCCAGCCAAAAGGCGCGTGATTCCGTTGCCGCCACCCTAAACCAAATATTTTTCACCGGTCTCTACGAGCTTCATACCATTCATGCCGATCCAAATCCCGGGAACTTTATTGTTGCAGATAACTTGTCTGTGGGACTGGTGGATTTCGGCTGTGTCAAACGCCTGAGCCCGGAATTTGTAGAACATTATCGGCAATTGCCGGCAACTGCGGTCAACCCCGATAAGGAAAGATATTTCGATTTGCTGACGGCTTTCGACATGATTCGCTCCAAACTGGACGATCAGACCAAACAGCAATTTTTCGAGACCATTGTCACTTTCAGCAAATGGTTTGAGAAATTGTTTGTAGAAGCGTTTTTCGACTTTGGCGCCAATCCGGGTTTCTTTGCCGAGGGGCGGCAACATCTGGATAAAATATATCGTTTACGCAAACATGTGGACATGAATCACAATTTTGTGTTTCTGGACCGCACCCGCTATGGTCTCATGCGCATTTTTGAAATGCTGGGGGCCCGTGTTGCGATGCGGAGCCCATACGAATGGCCCCCATAAGTATAATAGTTTATAACTTTTGATACGAATGGACAGATTATATAGATTCAAGGTAACCGCGAAATTAAAATCGATGCGTTAATTTGGCTTGCTCACAACGGTTTACGGGGTATCAAATTCATTGGTAATATGACCGGTTGGCACATCAGACTTCATAACAATTGCATTTGCTTTTGTTATTTGTAATATTGTGGGGCATCGGCTGCATCTATTGGAGAGATTCAAAAAAATAGAACTATTTTCACAACAATAAATACGCTGTTTTGAAATTTCATTTCGAAGGAGATCTTACCTATGGATAAGCATATGCGTGTCATGACCCAAAATCCACTCAATGCCGAAACGCCCATCCAAAGACTGCGAACCTGGATTACCGACAACGCGGTTTTTTTTAAACGGAACCAAGGCCAGTTTCCGGAAAGCCCGGTGGACCTGGACGGCTGGTCTCTTTCCATCGACGGGCATGTGGACCGGGAATTGCAACTGTCCTATGACGACATTCTGGCCATGCCGAAGGTTGTTGTGGCCAATACGCTGGAGTGTTCCGGCAACAGCCGTTCGCTTTTAAAGGATAAAGCATCCGGGAATCCGTGGACCATCGGCGGCGTTGGGAACGCTTTGTGGGGTGGGGTTTGGCTCGGGGATGTCTTGAAACGGGCAGGTCTTCAACCCGATGCCAAACATGTCTGTTTTGAAGGTTTTGATATTCCAAAAGGTAAATCCCAAATAAAATTCATTCGAAGTATTCCCATCGAAAAGGCCATGGATTCGACACTCCTGGCCTACGAAATGAATGGGGAGCAACTTCCGCTGGAACATGGATTTCCATTACGAGCCTTGGCACTGGGTTGGACAGGTGCCAATTGTGTTAAATGGGTAATGAAAATCACATTGATCAGTGCCCCGGTAAAAAGTTTTTTCATGGATAAGGTCTACCGGATCTTTCAGAAAGGAGAAGACCCTGCCACAGGTGACGTGATTACCCATATGGCGGTCAAATCCATTATCACCCAACCACTGAAGGATGCGCAAGTGTCAGCCGGAATCATCCCCATCAGAGGGGCCGCCTATGCCGGTGAAGACGGTATTCGGGAGGTGGCGGTATCGGTGGATAATGGACACTCTTGGCATCCGGCAACGTTGATCGGCTTGGATGTGCCCTATGCCTGGCGACACTGGGAGTATTTATGGGAAGCCAAAAGCAAAGGAGAGGCTACCATCTTATCACGTGCCACCAGCACAGGCGGCCAGAAACAACCCGATACGGCAAGCTGGAATGTACTGGGCTACTGCAATAACGGTGTTCGCGAGCATGGCATACGCATTCAAATTGGTTAGATTGAACACGGCATAAAGAATTGCGCAGTCAGCAGGTAAAAAAGGATTCACGACCATGCGCTTAATTATCTTTTCGCTGATTATCATCACAATGGCTGTGCCGGCCGAGGCCGGGGACTTTCCGATTGCGGGTACGCAAGGCACCGTACTTGCAGCCACGCAGGTTGCAACCTTCGATGAGCCATGGGCAATGACGTTCCTGCCCGATGGCACGCTTTTGGTGACCGAGAAGAGAGGCTTTCTGTGGCATGTTACCAGCACTGGATCGAAATCGGACGTACAGGGCTTGTGGGAAGTCGCCTATGGCGGTCAGGGCGGTCTGGGCGATGTGGTGCTGCACCCCGACTATAAACGTAATTCCTGGGTGTATTTGTCTTATGCCGAACGCGGCATTGACAAGGCCACGATCGGTGCGGTGGTGGTGCGCGCAAAACTCAATCTAAAAAACACCGCGCTCAGGCTCACATCCATGGAAAAACTGTGGGCTCAGGAGCCGAAAGTTACGGGCAGAGGACATTACAGCCATCGCATCGCCTTCGGACCGAACGGTAAAATGTTCATCACTTCCGGTGACCGTCAAAAACTGACACCGGCCCAAAATTTTAACGGTCATCTTGGCAAGGTGCTGCGCTTGAACGACGACGGAACAGTTCCCACCGACAATCCGTGGCAAAATCGTGGGGAGATTGCCAAGCAATTTTGGACCATCGGACATCGCAATATGCTGGGTATCGATTTTGATGCCGACGGACGTTTGTGGGTCCATGAAATGGGCCCGCGTCACGGCGATGAATTGAATTTGATCCTCGCCGGGAAAAATTACGGATGGCCGATCGTATCAAACGGCGACCACTATTCAGGTGTGGTGATTCCCGATCATGACACCCGCCCTGAATTCGAAGCCCCCCGGGCATTTTGGGTACCCTCCATTGCACCGTCCGGTCTTGTAATTTATGACGGCAGTATGTTTACGGCCTGGAAAGGCAGTGCCCTTATCGGTGGACTCGTATCACGGGCACTTATTCATGTTGGTTTAAAAGGAGAAACTGCTGAAGAAGTCGAACGGTTTAAATGGGGTGCGCGTATACGCGAGATCGAACAGGGACCAGAAGGGGCTTTGTACGTGCTCGAAGACGGTTCCGGTGGCCGTCTTTTAAGGCTGGCGCCCAGCCCTTAGAAGGCATTACATGGGTACGGGGAAAGGTGATAACGCAACTTTCGGCCTTTGCATGACCTGAATCCCGAAAGTTGCGTTTTCATATACAATTTATTCGCATAAAGGCACACGGATGCATCAATTCGACCGGGATCTTCAACTTCATGCGGAAACGGACCGCTTATTCTCGGGAAAGATTAGCGACAACTGGTCCATCAACGCTGTCCCCGACGGGGGCTATTTGATGACGATCTTGACCCGGGCCATGATGTTCGTGAGCGATATGCAATCAACGCCCATCATCACGGCCAACTATTTAAGGCGTTGCGAACCGGGTGCGGTGCGGGTATCCGTGGAAAAACTGGCCGTTTCACGGCAGTTTAACCGCCTGCAGGCCACATTGCACCAGAACGGTGAAAAAAAAATCAGGGCCTTCGGTACGTTTGCCAGTGAAAAAAATGAATGTGTGTTGGAAAGCTATGCAAAACCAGCGGCAGCGTTTGCCCCATTAAAAGACTGCCTGCCGGTACCTGAATTGCCGAAATATAGCCTGTTTGGGAATATGGATATTCGCCTGGATCCTTCCTGCACCGGATGGCTTTCGGGGGATCTGTCCAAGCAATCAGAAATGCGGGGTCATATAAAATTCAAGGATGACCGGCCTGTGGATGTCTTGGGGATTCTCCTGGCAGCTGATTCATTCCCACCGGCCGTGATGACCAGTCAAGGTATGGTTGCCTGGGTACCGACCCTGGAGTTTTCAGTCAATATTCGTCACATACCCCAAACAATGTGGTTGAAATGTGTTTTTCGGACGCGATTTATTACGTGCGGCCTCCTGGAAGAGGATGGGGAGATTTGGGATGAGAATGATCAGCTGATTGCCATATCGAGACAGATTGCACAATACCGTACTACCACCTAACCTCATGACTTAGCGGTTTCATTATTTGGTCTTCTCCAATTTAATCACAGAACATCGCAGCGTTCAAAATGCCCCAGTACAATTGCACCGGATGCGTGATGGTGGGCGTGTAGCAGACTGAACCGGTCCGAATCGACCAAAACCTCCAGACCGCCGTGGTGAAGATATCGACGGAAATTTCGGTAATGCCGGCGACCAGCCAGGAACTCAATCGTGTTGATGGCAAAACGGACATGGGCACGGATATGATTTAAATCTGCATAGTCCGCGATTAGCAGATGGCCTTTGGGTTTAAGCACCCGGTAAATCTCGTCCAGCATTTTTACAGCCGCAGACCACCCGGATTCGTGCAAAGCAAAGGATATCATGACCATATCGAAAGAGGCTTGCTGAAAGGCCATGGCCGTGCCGTCTTGTAACAAACAGTCTGCGGACGGGTTTGACTGGCGACACTGGCGCAACATGGGCTCGGAAAGATCGATGCCGATGGCGTTTATATGCTGCTGTGCCAGACGGCGCAGCTGGTCGCCGGTGCCACAGGCCACGTCCAAAACGAGCCCGGGCTTTGCCGCCAGGACCAACTTGAGGATATCGCGGCGGATACTTTTTAGAAACAGGCGCAACAGAAAATCATACCATGGCGCAATCAAATCGTAATCTGGCATTCTTTAATCTATTTTAACCGGTTGAAATTTATGGAATCGAAACGGATGATCAATCCGAACCGGATGTCATGGTCGCCAGGGCCTCCTTCAGCCCTTGCATACCGGCCCTGAGGTCAGCCCGGGATGGCGGTTTTGTGGCGAGCCATGTTCTGAGCGGCATCATTTGCGGTTTTCTTTTGGCCGCCACAACTTTGCGTAGCCGGATTCGCCGTCTGCCGGCATAGATGGTCAATCGTCTGGTAAGCCTGGAAAATTTAACCCGTTCGATGGATTCGGCCGTCAAAAAGAGTGATTCAACCGGTGATGTCAGGGTGATGCCATCGATGGTAACATCGATATAATGCATGTCCGCCGTGCGGCGCCCCATGAGAAAAAACAGGCCTGCCCAGGTCGGAATCATCAGTACCAGCAGAACACCGACCCCCCGCAACCCGAAGGCCAGGACAAACACGACCACTTCAATTACCAGCTTGATCAGATCGGGTGCCTGGAAATGAGCCCCGGACCAAATACGAATTGCTTCAGGCGCCAGCAGATATCCACCGGCTGCAAAGGCTCCAAGCTGGGCCAGCAGTATCAATGCGACCCAAAACTTGGCACCGCGACGTCTTGACACAAAATAGCTTTTTCCGGTGGGCATGGATTGAAACCGGGGCCCCTTGAAGGCGGAAATGGTATAATATCCCAGATTTTCAAAAAGCGAATACATTACCGGTACGACCACCAGGGTCAGCACGGTGGCAAAACCGATGCCGAAGATGATCACCACCCCCAATCCTTCCCACAGTTTATCGGTAATTGTCAGGGTAATGATGCCGCCAATGGTTGAGAGGGTGGTGGAAATAATAGGTCGCAATCGCTGCTGTCCGGCAGCCGTAATGGCGTCGAAAAGCATCATTTTTTCTTTACGTTTGTTGTTGATGCAGTCAACCAGAACGATGGAGTCATTGACCACGATGCCGGTCAGACCCACCAAGCCCACAAAGCTCATGATCGAGAAATTGTTGCCCGTAACCAGCAGCCCGAACATGGCGCCGACGATCGACAAGGGCAGGGCTGTCATAATGGCCAGGGGTTGAAAATAGGAATTGAACTGAGTCACCAACAATGCGAAAATAAGGATAAACGCGATCAGATAGGCCAGTTTCAGGCTGGCAAAGGATTCCTCGGTTTCGCGGTGTTCGCCGGAAAAATCGAAGGTATAGCCCTGGGGCAGATCAAACGCGGCAAGCTGCTTGTTAAGCTCTTTGGAGATCTCCACAGCCGGCCGGCCTTCGTTGCGGGCTGATACGCGCACCACCCTGCGACGGTCCACATGCCCAATTCTGCTGATTCCCGGTCCCTGGGAAAATCCGGCAATATTGGCCAGAGGCACCAGCATACCGGTGTCCGACCGGATTTTGATCTTGTCCAGCATCCTGGGCGTGGTCCGGGATGCCGGTGAAAACCGCACGCGCACGTCATACTTTTTGGATACATCCATTTCATCCCGGAACTCGCGAATATCCAGGCCGGCTGTGGCACCCCGAAGCGTCATGGCCAGTTGATCCAATGGAATGCCCAGCGAAGCCGACTTCTGGCGATCAACCGTTACCCGCAGTTCCGGAGGCGCATTCTCAAAATCATCCTTAACATCTACAGCCCCGTTGATACGGGACAAACGCGCCTTGACCTCACTGGAGATCTCCCGCAGTACCGCCAGGTCCGGGCCGAGGACTTTGACTACGATGGGTGCAAATGTGGGCGGCCCCCAGGATAGCGGCCTAAAGCGGATGGCGGCGCCTGGAATTTTTTCCAGGTACTCCCGGATGCGCTGCTGGATCTCCAGGTGAGAAACACGTGCATACTCCTTGCTGTCCAGAAGCTCGATGGTAATTTCGGCAAAATGGCTGACGGTGCCCTGCCCAAAAGACAGCTCATAGGCGCTCTGGCCTCGATAGCCTACCGTCGAAACCACCTGGGTGGCTTCCGGCACCATTTCCGCCACGATATTTTCCACCCGTCTGGCGATGGCGTCGGTGGTATCCACATCCGTTCCCGTGGGTGTTTCAATGGGGATATAGATGTAATCAAAGTCGATGTCGGGGAACATTTCGATCTTGATATAATTGAGCCCTACCAAACTGATGGCCCAGGCCATGCTGCAAATCGTCAGCACGACAATTACCATGCGGTGGTTCAGCGCCCACGAAACCATGCGTACATAAGCGCTTTTTAAAAATGCCAGATCTTCCTCGGGTCGGACGATGCGGCCATCCTTGACGGAGCGCTTCATGAATCGGGACAGCACCAACGGGTTGGCGATCAATGAAACGATCAGGGATGCAGACAGTGCAATGGTGACGGTCTTGGGTAAAAAGCCCATGTATTCGCCGGTTGTTCCCGTCATCAGCAAAATCGGCAGGAATGCAGCCATGGTCGTAAATGTCGCCGAGACTACCGGCGCGGCGATTTCCGAGACCCCATCGATGACGGCAACCAATCGCTCCTTGCCCATCTGATAGTGATGATAGACATTTTCCACAACAATGATGGCATTGTCCACTAAAAGACCGATGCAGAGCACCAGTGAAAATCGGACCATGTTGTTATTGGTCTGATCAAAAACCTTCAGCAGGATGAATGTGATCAGCAGCGACAATGGAATCGATAGAGACGTGATGAGGGAATTCCGGAAGCCCATGGCAAAATAGAGCACCACAATCACGATGATCAAACCGGTAACGGCCGAGTTGTTCATCGTGTCGAACCCTTGCTGAATGTATTTGGCCTGATCGGCCGTTACGACCATACTGACCCCGGCCGGAAAGCCCATCTGTATGGTTTCGATGGCCTTGCGAACCTTGGCCGATGTTTGCAGAATATTGGCTCCCACCCGCTTTTTTACGGCAATGGAGACAGAAGGTTCGCCATCCACACGTGAATAGCTGATATCTTCCTGATGCCCGTCTAACACCCTGCCGACATCGCCTAAAAAAACCACGCGGCCCCCATGACGGACCAGGGGAACCTTTTCGTAATCGGCTATATTTTTTATTTCAGTAAGCGACCGCAGGAGAAAACGCCGCTCGGGGATGTTGACCATACCGCCGGGGATATTGATATCCGATTGTTTCACTGCATTGTAAACGTCAAGAATCGTCAAGCCAAACTGGTTGAGCCGGCTGGGATCCAGATAGATGTGAATTTCCCGGGTTCTGCCACCGGTCACATCCGTAGATAGAACTTCTGGCATCAAGGCCAGCTCGTCAGCCACATCTTCGGCCAGGCGCTTGAGTAAAACCGGATCCATGTCACCCACCACGGATATCAGCATAATGGGAATGTCGCTGAAACTGATTTCCGACACCGTCGGATCTTCGGCCTCCTCGGGCAATTCCGTCTGGGCATCGGTCACTTTATCCCGGACGCGCTGCAGCGAAAGCTCCAGGTCCGCATCCACCATAAAATCGATGACGATCACGGAAACGGACTCGGCGGATGAGGAGCGCATCTCGTCCACATCTTTAAGGTCGCTCAAGGCTTCTTCAAGGGGATTGGTCACCAGGCTTTCAATTTCACTGGGTGAAGCGCCGGGATAGGCGGTAACGACGATGGCATGGGGGACGGCAATCTCCGGCTCGCCCTCCTTGGGCAGGGATCGATAGGCATAGGTGCCGGCAATGATCGGTAGAATTACGACGATCAGCGTAAAGATCCGCCCCTGCCGGATAACAAAGCGGAAAATATTCATTTGTCCTCGGCCTGATTAAAAGCCGAAATTAATATTTTATCACCCGGTGTGAGGTACTGGCCGCCGCTGATAACCAGCTGATCGCCCGCTGCAAGGCCATCACGGACCTCAATCCGCTCGTCCAAGGACAGACCCAGTTTGACCTTGCGCAGGACGGCACGGTTGCCAGTCCCGACGATAAAGACTTCCTCGCGATCCGATCGATACAAAACCGTGCTCTGGGGTATCAGGATAGCGTTGGGTAGCGTAGCCGTGACAATACGCACCTTGGCGGTCATGCCGGATTTGAAGGACAGGTTGGGATTGTCCACTAAAATTTCAACGCAAAAGGTGTTGGTTCTCTCATCCGCGGTAATTTCGATGCGATCGATTTTACCCGTGAATGCGTCATCCGGATAGGCTGCCATGACAATCGAAACACGATCGCGTTTATCCAGGCGCACATATTCATTTTCGGACAGCCAGATTCTAACCCGCATTGGGTTCGGATCGATTATTTTCATCAAGGCCTGACCCGCGCCGATCAGTTGGCCGGTCTCGATCATTCGAGCCGCGACCTGACCGTTGAAAGGTGTCCGGATCCGTGTCTTTGAAAGTTGTCTTTTGGCAATATCCACCAGCACTTTCACCCGTTTCACAGAGGCTTGGGCCGACAGGTACTCTGCTTCCGCATTGTCAAAGGCGTCCTGTGTAATTACCTCCCGCGGCATGAGGCTCTTGGCGCGGTCATAGGCTTTTACGGCCAGGTCCAACCGGGTTTGGGCCACGGCAAAATTGGCCTCGGCTTCCTTGAGCGCCAGTTGGTAATCACTGGGATCCAGCTGGACGATCACGTTTCTTTTTTGGATTCGATCCCCGATATCGGCAGTATAGCTCGTGACGATACCGCCTACCTCGGCGGCAAGGGTCACTTCCCGGTAGGGTGTCAATCGGCCCACCACCTCGGCAACCATGGGTAGTTGGACTGGTTGGATTTCCATAACACGAACCGGTGTGGGCGGTGGATCGGTTTCACCGGTACTCTCTGACGATGGAGAACATGCGCAGAACAGCACCAATAGGAGGAGCACGCCAGGGACTCTAATCAAGGTATTCATTGTGAACCGTAAGTTGAATCGATGTTAGAGAGGCAATCGAACCGCCTTTGAATTGGAGGTTAACCTTCCTTAACCATTTGATAATATGATATAGAAGAGATTGAATTTACTGTCAAGCTGTATGCCGTTATTAATACCTTGTCTTAAATACGGCGGATATGCATTCCACAGCGCGATGCAGTTCGCGAAAGACAGGCACGCCATTTTCATGCGCATGCAGTTGAAATTCGTGGGCCTGCGGGCGGTTGCCCAAAAGCCAGATAAAGAGCGGTTTGTTATGTTTTTCGGCAATGCGTGCTAAGGGGGCGAGGTCCATTGATTGCACAAAGCCACCGATAAAAATGTGGAATAAAACGGCATCTACGCCCGGATCACTGCAGACCGCTTCAAAGGCGATTTGATAAACGTTGTCAAAACCGCATTTTTCGATGGCCGGCCAAAAATCCACCGGATTTTTCGGCGGCATCCATTCCGGAAAAACGGTTGCCAGTTTTTCAAGGGAAACCGGCGACAAATCTGCCATTTCCAGTCCCATTTGATCCACAAAGTCGGCCGATACAATGCCGGCGCCGCCACTATACGTCAAAATGGCGATACGTCCTTTGCTATCCGGGGGAATGTTGGTATACCGAGACCGCGTCCGACATAGATCCAGCATTTGTTTGAAATCATTGGCTTCGGTTACTCCCACCTGGGCCAGGGCGCCCCGGATAACACTGGCATCACCCGCAAGACTGGCGGTGTGGCTCATGGCGGCTTGGGCACCCCTTTGACTTTTGCCCCCTTTGAGGATAACGATAGGCTTGCGGCTTTGTCGGCAGGCTTCTAAAAATCGGGGCCCATCGGTAATTGATTCCAAATAGGCACCAATCGCTTTGGTCTGGGGATCCGCAATCAAGTACTCCAGGATGTCGCACTCATGAATGTCGGCTTTGTTGCCCAGCGAGCACGCTTTGCTGATTCCCATCGTACCATGGCTTACCGTATCGATGAGAAATCCGGCCGACAACATACCGCTTTGCACAATCAGGGAGACATTGCCGGGTGTCAGACCGTCATCCCAAATGCTGTTCAAGACAAATGAGAAAACATGGCGGTTGACGGCATCCACCAGTCCCATGCAATTGGGTCCCCATATGCGCGTGCCGAATTCAGCTTTGATGTCCAGCAGTTTGGCCTGTAAATCGCGGCCGGTATCGCCGGTTTCCGCAAACCCGGCCGACTGGATCATGACCCCCTTGATACCGCGGTGCGCACATTCCCGAACGGCATCCACGGCAATTGTGGCTGGTATAAAAATGATGGCCAAATCGACGGGATCGGGAACATCGGCAACCGACGCATAACATCTGAGACCGTCAATCTCGTCGTAGCGGGGATTGACCGGGTAGATACCGCCCTTAAACCCGGTGATCAGGTTTTTGAGTATATGATATCCCCCTTTGCGCTGATTGGCCGTGGCACCGATGACGGCGATACCCTGGGGGTTGAAGAAGTAGTCCATTTATATTCCTTAAACTAAAAAAAAGGGTTCAACGGGTGTCTGTGTCATAAGCACGCCGTGTATTCTTTTTTCTGCGGATGACATGTGCGCTGCGCGCGGAATTCATTGTTACAGAATAGTAGGCTTTATGCCAATCAATACTGGCGCGTCAATAGATTTAATTCCTTTTGCTTGACATGAATTCAATTCGATAATTATACATTCGGCAAGGAATTTAGAGATTACTGTGCTATAGACGATTCTGTTCTAATGGATTAACTGGGATTGACGATGCCACCTGAACCCCTGTTGGTTAAAAAGGAAGATAAAATTCTGACGTTGATTTTGAATCGACCGGACAAGCGCAATGCCTTGACGCCGGAGATGCTGATTCAGATATATGAGGCCTTAACGCATGCAGCAGATGCGGACATTCGCACCGTGATCATCCGCGGCGCCGGTGAACGAGCATTTTCTTCGGGTTATGACATATCTGCCATCCCGACACATGTATCGGCAGAGCAGCAAGCCTTGTTGGACAAAACCAGCCCTTTTGATCTGGCCATGGACAGCATCATTCAATTTCCATTTCCGGTCATCGCCATGCTAAATGGTTACGCCTTTGGCGGGGCATGCGATCTGGCGGTTGCCTGTGATTTTCGCATTGCCGTCGATGACATCCGGATGGGGATGGTGCCCGCACGTCTGGGCATGGTCTACTTCCCCGAGGGGCTGCAGCGTTTCATTCGTGTCGTTGGCTGGCAACATACCAAGGAAATGTTTTTCACCGCCCGGCGCTACAAGGCCAAAGAACTCAAATCCATGGGTTTGGTGGATGATCTGGTTCCCCGGGGAAAACTTGAAACCGTCACCTATGCCCTGGCCCAAGAGATCGCCCAGAACGCCCCCCTGGCCTTAAAAGGGATGAAACAGATCCTAAATTTAATGGCAGCCACCCAAAAATTGGATCCCGCCAGGCAGCAGGCGGCCGATACCCTCGTTCAAGCCGCCATCAACAGCCAGGATCTCAAGGAAGGGCAGGCGGCTTTTTTAGAGAAGCGGAAACCGAATTTCAAGGGCAAATAATTAAATTATAGAAGGGATTAATAAGGAAATGTTCCCCTATCGCGGCCTCATCTCATCGGATTGGAGTGAATGTCTGTGCCCCAGCGGACCTTTTGATTTCATGGTTTATGTTTACCCCCAGCTTGAATCGGAGCTGTCGGATATTTTCCGGCAGTATACCAGCAATCAGATCAGCTTGCGGGTCGCCATGTGGCGCTGTCAAAGGCGTCTGCCGGCACCAATCACTCAGGAACAGATGGATGCTTACCTGGACAAACGGTTTGTACATTACACCGGTGTTCCCGAGTTGATGGAATCCTGTCTTTCCAAAAACATACTTTTCATGGTCAACACCACCGGTTCGCACGGTTATTTCGAGCGGGCTATTGCCAAAAAGCTGCTGCCTTGTCCGACGGCATTATCGGCCCACCCGGACATCAACTTTGGGACAGGTACTGGCGATGCATACGCTTTTTTCCCGCTGTATGAAATAACAGATAAACCCATCAACACGGATAAGGTGGCCAGGCAATTTCAAATTCCACCACAACACATCATCGTGGTGGGTGACAGCGGCGGTGACGGCCCTCATTTCAAGTGGGCCGCGGAGCAGCATGCCTATGGGGTCGCCAGCATGGCCAAACACTCCCTGAGGACCTACTGCCAGGACCGGCAGATTGGGATTGACCGATTTTTCGGCCTATCATATGAGGCCGGGGAGCCTCGCAGGGAAGCTGATGAAATGCGGGTGGATTTTCGGGAAATGGCACTGGTCGTCGATGAATACCTCAGCGCTTGTCAAACCTGAAGGTCTGATAAGGCACTTCACACCCGTTGCCAAAGGCAATGTGCATGCTTCCGGAAGCTGGATGGAACACCATACTGGCTAAGGTCCTGGAATAGACGGCATCGGGCCTTGGATGAGCGCAGATAGACTCTGGGAAGAAGGTGTGATCGGAAAGAATTGTCTTGGCAAGTGCCAAATCCAGGCGGCGGTGATATTTTTGTAGCAAGGATTGCATTGCATTGAAGCGCGGGACAGTCGAACAGGTGGCGTTATCCCTTTTTCTGTCACCAGTGGCCATCTTGGGGTCCAAAATATGGTTGGCATGGTGGAACACATCATCTGCATATACCGGGCAGAAAAATGTTGGGGAACATTCAATGCAGCAGAATCCACTATCCGGGTGAGCCAGAAGATAACAGTTTGGTACTGCTTTGGGCGTCTTTTCAATATATTCAACAGCCGATTCCAAGGTCCGGTGCCGAAGTGCTTCTCTGATCAAGATATTGGTGGGGAGGCCGGATGATCGCTCGCCATTATCGATGGCCATCCAGAGAAGGCACAGGCCGTCGGAGTTCATGCCCATATAGGCAGGGATGCCGGGGTGGGTATATATAAGCGTTTGCATACCCGAACGGTGCCGATGATGGATAACACCATCCAACTGCCCGGAAGCCCAATGATGCAGGCTTTCATCGTTGTTTTGCCCGCAAATCAAATCGTTGTTTTTGGATGCAGAATTTTGTACGGCAAAAGCGGTACAATGTTCAGGGGCATGATAGTTATACAGTTTTTCATAGGCACAGGCTAGCAGCAGAATGTCGTCCACGTTCAGGTCACAGCCCGCTGCCATTCCCTCCATTTCTTTAAACGTATGCGGAGCATATTCACGGATTACCGGCACAAAGGTAAGCGCATGCGGCAGCCATTGGTGCAAGGTCAAACCATCTTGCTTTACGGTGGCATCTTCCAGGGTTTTTAATATGGTAATGATGCGATCGTGCCAATTTGCACCGATCGCTGTGCCGCGTTCAAAAGAACTGCCTTTAACGCTTAAGTAACGATCAAACATGATTACAAATTTTCTCCGTCTGGGATGCTGTTTGGCATAGCGGAACGATGGAAAAACAATCTATGTGTTTGCTGCATCGATAAGGTATTCAATCGAGTTGATGTTAAATCGATATTTATCCCCCCGATAGAGGTAGTAGCCCACTTCGATGGGAACGTTGCTGGCATCAAATACGGTAAATTCCAATTCCACACAAGCTTGAGGCGTTGAAAAACCGAACAGGTCCATCGATTCCCGGTCACACAGGACTGCCTTAAATGACTGGTTGGCATGATGGGGTACGATATTGTATTTTTCCTTGAGCACCGGGTAACGCAGCCCGCTCAGATCAACTTTTAACAAATCCCCGAATTCATCATGGGACATGAAATTCCTTTCAATCATCAGCGGCTCATGGCCCGCGTAAAAAATCCGAAGCATGGAGATAACCCGCGGATTGTTGTTTAGCTCCAGCAAATGGGCGACGCGGTTGTCCGCGTCGATTACCTCAATATTGAGCGTTTTTGAACTCGGGTTGAGGCCATAGTTACGGATGTCCTTAAAAAAGCCGGTGGTGATCTCAAGACCGTAAATAAACTCTTTGGGTGTTTTTGAAATCAAAAATGTCCCTTGGCCGCGTTTGCGCACGATCATTTCTTCCACGGCAAGCCGATCGAGAGCTTTACGAACCGTCATACGGGTGACAGCAAACTTTTCAGCCAATTCCATTTCGGTGGGAAGCTGATCGCCGAAGTCTATCCTGTTGCGCCGAATCAACCCATGCAGATATTCATATATCTGTAAATATTTGGGGATCCTATTATTCCGATTTAGTTGCATCGCCTGGATTCCATTTTCGGGCTTTGATTGAATCGCGGTATAGAGCGTATATAATTGATAGGCTCGTAAAAAGTCCGATAATTGGCACTATTCAGACCTCACTCTCAATAATTTCAACAGGTTAACGAGTCAAAATGTGAGAATTTTGACTTTTTACG
>Ga0180436_10001231_pt1 | contig 25273 bp, 18 predicted proteins | sample SS_ome_2_FD_132434 | JGI IMG/M metagenome (GOLD analysis project Ga0180436, IMG submission 132434) | Hypersaline lake sediment archaeal communities from the Salton Sea, California, USA - SS_3_S_2 metaG | ecosystem: Environmental > Aquatic > Non-marine Saline and Alkaline > Hypersaline >... | reverse complement strand
TTGAAGGAATATATGAATGAGGAATTGGATTGTGGATTTTTTTGGGGCAGTAAAAAAGCTTTCTGAAACTGTCCTTCCGGATTCAGGTAGCTGATGTAAGTTTTGGTATATCGTCCATCGTATCGTCTGCTGCTAAATACAATCCACCTGCCATTGGACGACCAGGAATGGTAACTGTCCGTATCATCGGAATTCAGCTGTTCGGGTATATCAGCTTTCCCGGAATCCAGATCAAGCAGGCAAAGATCTGCTTCCCTGTGCCAGATAGGGAAGGTACCGTAATTATGGAGGGTAAAAAGGAGCTGATTCCCCTCAGGGGAAACTCGGGGAAATGAAGCACTTTGACCTTGCTCCGAGGCCGGGTAGACCAGCTCTTCCTCCCCAAATTCTTTGGTTTCGGGATCAAAGGCTATGCGGTAGATGTCGTACCTGATCGAATCAAAGGGCGTCTGGGAATCAGCATCCGATCGGCTGAAAAACAAAAATTTACCCTCAGGTGACCAGCTAGGATAGGTTTCCATAAAACGATCTCCCCTGGTGCCGGGGACATGGATAATCTCCTTGCTGCTTACTTCGTAGAGGATCAGGTCGGACTGCCTGTCCAGTACTTCGATGGATTTTTCCGGACCGGCATGAAAATACTGTTCTATCTTATTGGTAGAAAAAGCGATGTAATCGCCGGACGGGTGGAGGGAAGGATATACGCCGGCAGAAAGGGTTTCATCTCTGTTCAGATCGACCTTTTCGATGCTGCTTCCCCGTTTTATCATGGTGCCTCCCAGGGAACCCCGTATATGAAACAGCATGTTTTCGCTGCTTCCCAGGCTGAAGGAGTGACAATTGACGCAGTTATTATCAACGTACTTATTCTCGATCAGTGGAGATTCCCGAAAGGAGCTAAGGTCTCGCTGGTAGAGGCCCATCTGCGACCAGGTCTCGTAGCCTGGCGGAATAAGCCTGTATACCAGGTAGGGATCAATCTCTTCCTCTGCTACCCTCATATAAATGGGCGCATATTCCATCCATTCCCTTGCTTCTTTCCTGAAAATCTTAAGGGATATCTGAGAGCCTCGATGGGCTGCTAAAAAGCTGGACCACCTGGCAGAAGGGATACTGAAGGTCTTGTTTTTTACCTTGAGTTTGATGGATTGCCCCTCACGGCCCTCAAAGAGAGCGGCAAAAGTTTCTCCCTCTTCCTGTACCTGGAAATTTAGCGGAGCAATATTAGGTGGAATGCTTATGTCCCTGTAATCCGGGAATAAAGCTGGCATCCGGTTAAGAGCTACGGTCTCAGAATCAGGTTCCGACCAACTGCTTTCGCAACTACAGAGGCTCAGCGTGCCGGCTATGAACAGGGATAATTGAATGTGTCTTAGCTTCATCAATTGGGTAATGAGTTGAAATTCAAATGAAACCAGAAGGTATGTCCAAATGCGGGGTAAAGCATCCGTGCTGCATCCTCTGGATTCCTGTATTGCCTCAAAACTTTTGTATACTCTTCAAAACGTTTTAGCGTAGCATGACTTACTACAAGTTCCGGGTCTGCTTCCTCGCGCTGGGTGATCTGATATACCAGGAGACTTTCATCCAGCAGAGCGGATATTTGACCCTCATGACTTTCCAGGTAATCGGGCAATAGAGGGGGGATATCATCCACTCTTTTCTCCAGCAGATACAGGGCCATCAGGTAATCTATGGCCGGACCTTTGGTGGGATGATTGGCCAGTACCATTTTTAAATTCTTTTCCAGATCGCCACCTTCGGCAAAAAAATCCAAATTCATCTTTGAATTAAGGCGCGGCCCCAAATCAGGATCCCTTACCATCAAATCCGGCTTATCCAGAAAATCAGCATAGTGGCTGGCCAGCTTACGCTGAAACAAGGAATTGCCCAGCTGATCAATGTACTTTTGAGCCACCCTGAAATTTCCCCTTACCAATTCACATTGAATGAGCCTTTCAAGATTTCGAAGGGTCGGGCCTTCAATAATAAGGGACTCAAAGGCCCAATGATGGGATTCATTTACATAGTGAATGGTCCAGAAAAAATCACTTCCCCTTCGCAGAATTTCCTCTTTTTCTTCCCAGGCAAAACACAAGGCCCTTCTGCCGAACCCCTGAGGGTATTGGAACAGGCTTTCGCATAGCAAACCCTTGTTAGCCAGAGCAAGGTTGGTGTAAAAAGATCCGAAAAGGTTGGTGGAGGGATGCTTCCTGGTATATTCCAGCACTCCGTCCCAGTCTTCTTCAAGTGCCATCTTCTCAATGGTGAAGAACTCAGCATTTTTCCGGTTAAAGGAGAAGTGCATAAGCAGGATCGCCGCACTCAGGCAGAGCAAAGCTTCAATTCCCAGCTTCCACTTTGAAGGTTTAATTCTTTCAAGACTCATGAATCTGGAAAGAAGGCTGAACAGGATGATCCAGCCCGCGAAGATCAAAGGCCAGCGGGTAGAACCGTAGGAGGCACCGAGGGGTAGCTGGAAACTTAGCAGATCCTGCCTGGGATATAAATACATCAAACTGGCTAAGTATACCAGTAATCCTGGATACACCACTAACAGTCCCATGGACAGGTAATCTGCTTTTGCCCGTTCATTGAGGATCACCATTAGTCCCAGGACGCAGAAGAACCATACAAAACCCCCGGTCAGCAAGTAGATCGCCGGAAGACCCAGTCCCAGGAAGAAGCTTCTTTTTCTTCTGCCCCGGGGCATTGATGCTGCCAGGCTCAGGCTAAGAATAATACCCAGGCTATGACTTAGTTGGTGAGGATAGTAATTGTGCATAGCCATCAAAAGCAGGGCTGCCACTACGCCTCCAACAGGGATCACTTGTTTTCCTGAGATTCTGTTTATCAGAAACCGGGCTGCAAAAAAACTTGCACCGGTAAAGAGTGCCAGGATCAGGGCCCCTGACAGCCGGAACCTGTAGAACTGATTCAGAAAGCTTCCTGCGTATTCGATCAGCCCACCCGGCCTGTCCTGAAAGCCCCGGAAATAGGAGAAGCCAAGTTCGAAAAGTGAAAGATCCCCGTTGGCGATTAATACATATTTTCCCGGAAAATAATACCAGAGTCCTGCAAATAAAATCACAAGGATAGCTGTTAGTGTTTCCCCTGTAAGGCGATGGTATTTTCCGGGCTGAGGTTTCAAGGCAATGGCTTAATAGCTAGCTTGGAATTGCTTCTCTTTCGGAGGAGCGAAAGCTGCAATATTCTCCCTATCCCAGAATAGTCTGTTTTCTTCGAACCGGAAGGTATGTATCACACTCTGTGGACTTTCGTAGTATATAACTTTGGCCACATAGGTATCGCTGGCTGTCCAGGCTCCGCTAACCGCAACCTGCTTGGATACCAGGTAGGGACTTGTGAGGCTTCCCAGGATGTTTTGCTGAAATGCAGCCTCGAAACTTTCCTCTCCTTCCTCCGAACTTATAGTTATCCGGGGAGTGGCTTTCTCAAAATCGAAGGAGATGGAAGCGCGTTTACTTTCGTTGGGTGAAAGGATATAGCTGCGACCAGAAATATCAGCCGCCAGGGGAGAGCTTTCCTCACCTTTCACAGTACTTATGGCCAGCGATTTTAGCTTTGTATTCAATTCATCCAGGCTTTCCTGGTCAGGTGCCAGAGGGCTTTCTTCAAATGCGGGCAGAAGGTGTTCCCACACCACGTCCAGAATGCCCTGCAAATCGTTCGAACCCGCAGTAATAGCCAGCACTGCATCCTGCTCGGGCATAACTATGCAATACTGTCCAAAGGCCCCATCGCCCCGGTAAGCATTGTGCCGGCACTGCCAGAACTGGTATCCATAACCCTGATCCCAGTCGCTTTCCGGATTGCTGCCATTGGAGGTCCGAAGACTGGTGGCTTCTTCCACCCAGGCCGTGGAAAGCAGCTGTTTACCTTCCCACATTCCTTTTTGCAGGTAGAGTTGACCCAGTTTGGAGATGTCTTCCGTGGTGACACTCATTCCCCATCCACCCACGTTGATGCCTCTGGGATCACTTTCCCAGGTCGGATCTATTATGCCCAGTGGTTCGAAAAGTCTGGGAGTGAGATACTCCAGAAGGGTCTGTCCGCTTACCTTCTGAAGAATGGCCGAACACATGTAGGTGGCCATACTGTTGTACCTGAAGTGAGTGCCGGGTTTATGTGTAACTTCATGGGCCAGAAATGCTTCCACCCAGTTGTCGCTTTGCATTTGTCTGAAACTGGGCTCCTGGTCATGTCCCGTGTTCATTCTAAGCAGATCGCTGATACGCATGGATTGCAGATTTATGGATGGATTCTCGGGCACCTCTTCCGGGAAGAAGGAAATCACCTGATCATCAATGCTTAACAGGCCCTCATCCTGCGCGATTCCGATGGCAGTGGAAGTGAAGCTTTTGGATAGTGACCAGAGGAGGTGGCGGCTGTGAGGATTGTAAGGAGCCCACCATCCCTGGACCACAATCTTGCCGTGCCGACGGAGCATAAGGCTGTGAAGGGCGTCGGGTTGTTCTTCTTCCAGAGCTTCTACCAGCTTTAGTATAGCGGAGGAGGAAATTCCTTCTTCTTCGGGGGTGGAATAGCCGGAACTGTAAGCAGATTCAGTCTCGTTTGTTGAGTTACATCCTGAAAATCCGATGAAAGGAAGCAGGAGTAAAAGGAAAATGTACTTTTTCATTTTTGGGGATTTTATATCCCCTAAATATATACAATCCGCCGCGGCGCACAAAGCTGAATATCCTCAGACTACTTATGGATATCCAAATATTGAGGCCCTTTCCAGACCCAGCTTACGCAGCATTTTTCTTTGTAGTAGTCTGTGTCGATATCGCCTACCCAGACTTCCAGAGTATCACCGGAATGAGAGATGGGACGGGGCATGGAGGATAAAAGCGCGTTGTGGTACTCGTAGTAGTATACCTTGTTCCAGCTTGCACGCCTCCAGGCACCCATGGCTGCCATACCGTTGGGATGCTCCTGGATGCTTTGTTTTTGTTCCTGGATATTATCCTTCAACCACTGGGGCAACTCATTTTCCGGCACGAGGTATTCCTTTTCGCAGGAGCTCAGTAATAAGGCGAGCAGAATAAGAGGTAAAATGCGGCGGGAAAGATTTTCTTTTTTCATTACTGGGGCTTTTTTGTGGTCTGTATTACCACAAAGATGGTATATATGGATCACTGGTTGCGTCCTCTGAACAGCTAATGCCCGGAGTGAGCCAGGTTAATTGGCTCTTCCACCCACCTTCATGGGATCACCCTTGTATCCCAGAGCTTCCCAGTTCAGTCTTTTGGACTCTTTCTGCGTATGGCAGTCGTTGCATTTTAGCGATTTTCTGGCAGGCGCCACCATGTGGTTGATGGGCCAGTACATGCGAGAATACACAAAATCGTATTCACCAGAATAGTCCAGCTCGTTGACAGCCATTCCGATTTTCGAGGCTTCGTCCCAGTCAAAGGTAGACCAGTAACCATCCTTACCAAATAATTTGGGTAGAATTAAATAACGGTTCTTAGGGTCGTAGATTTGTTTGGAGCGCATCAATTTGAAGGGTGTAATTTTTGCACTTTCATCATAGATCTGCCCTCCGGGTCGGTTAAGCTCCAGTGCTTGTTCAGGATTAAACTTTTCCCCTGGCTGATAGGAATCTGCCTGACCGTTGTGCCATTTGTATACGGGTACCACATTTTTTTCCCAACGAAAATCACCTTTCTTTTTATCGTATAAGGGCTTTCCAAATTCATCGCTTTCGACCTTTTTATCCTGACCAGCGGTAGACCAGTCCCACCAGGTCATCGTGGGTTCTTCGCGTGCAAAAGTAGGGATGTGACAGGTTTCGCAGGCCAGCGATTTTACATGGTCATTGACAATTTTCTTCCTGTGTGGTTCTTCTCCATGACAATCCACACAGCTCATATGGTTGGTGCCTGCGGCCAGGGATCCATGACTGGCACCTAAAATCTGGTGCTTATCGCCGGCGTGACAATCCGAACAGCTGAAGTCAAGTTTACCCATGTGTACGTCCAGCTCAGGGGAGGGATTTAGCATACTGGCTGTCAGGTCTCCATGTTTAACCCCTGAGCCACCACCCCCGTTGAAGTGGCAATCTGCACAACTTTTATTGGTGGTTTTACCTACACTTTTTGCCACTTTGACCAGGTCCACCGATGGATCGGGCATTCCTGCTCCGGTGGGAGATTTTTTGTAGGTCCCCGAGCGGTCGTGACAGATGAGGCAATCAATGTTGTTAGGATCTTCAAAATCGAAGCTATCATCCTTCCAGCCATAACCTATATGACAGCTCGTGCAACGCGACCAGTTAGAGTTTAGTGAGATACAGTAGTTGTTTATCAGGTTTTGCTTGCCAACGGCCATCGTTTCACCATCGTCATTTACAAATTGCCCTCCCAGCCAGTTCCAGTGCCGGGTTTTCATGATGTCCTTGTCCACCCCATCGTGGCAGAGCAAACAGGTTTCTGTTACCTCCTGAGGGGAAGCGAACGGCCCCTCAATAAATTCTGAATGATCCTCCTGTGCAAATACGGTAACTCCCATTAGCAGTGCTAACAGTATGGTGACCCGGGTTTTCATGGCGTTAAGATTTAGGGATGTATAAATATACTCCATTTTCGTCTCATTTCCACAAGTTTGACTCTTTAGCAGCAAGATTGTATCTTGTATCTAAGCAAGTTTAATCCCATGGCTGCCTTACCCATCAGACTTTTCCCATTTTGTACTATACTGGCACAAGATTTGTGCAAAATCACTATCATGATTTATCAGTGTAAATCGAATATTTATCTGAAAATCACTGCAATGCAGCTTATGCTGTTGCTTATCCCGGTCGCAATGGCGCAGCCTGCCCAAGACCCGGCTATGCTCAGGTTTGGTCCGGATTTCAGGTTCAGTGATGGGATTTATGCAAATTTTGAAATGGTTAGAGCCAACTGTCCCATCCCTCCTTCCCGAGTGGTTACTGATCTGACGTTTTTCGATAACAAGTTTTATAAGAAAGTGCTTTCGGAGGAAAAATTAATTCTTTACGATAATCAAGGAGTGAGGGTGGTAGTCAATAGCAGGCAGATCTGGGGTTATGCCTATATGGGTATTATGTACATACAAATTGGAGGGCGATTTCACCGGCTGCTTCCGGAAGGAAGCCTGTCGCGTTTCATTGTTACTGCTACTGTCTGGGAAGAAATAGGTCCGGGCAGTGGCGAGCCGGAAGGTTACCTGCCTTATTCCACAAGTTCCAAACGCTATAACCCGGTTTATTTTGAGGTTGCCAGGAGGAAGGAAGTTTTACTCCTGGATTTCGACGAAAATCTAATGACATCATATAGTCCGGAAGCTTTGCTGAACAGGCTGGAGAAAGATTCTGTACTTTACCAGGAGTACGAGTCCCTGGGCGTTAAGAAGCGCAAAAAAAAGATGCTTGAGTATGTAAAAAAATACAATCAAAGACATCCAATCTATTTCCCTTCCGACTGTGTGGATTAGTCATGTTTTAGAATTCCTGCCGGATTAGCCCGGGCGCTTCTTTGGGAGAGAAATCCAATGCTCAGGAAGGCCAGGAGTACCACCATCACCAGTGCAAATAAGTAAGTCAATGGAGATATTTTTATCCCAAAAGCAAAACGCTGAAGCCAGACCCTGGTCAGATAGTAGGCCACCGGTGAAGCGATGCAAAAGGATATAAGTATCCATATGAAATACCTACGAAGGATCAATTGAACGATTTCCTTGACCGAGGATGCCATTACCTTTCGAATAGCAATTTCTTTCTTACGAAGTTCCAGGTCGTAGAGGGTCATCCCAAATAAACCCAGACAGGAAATCAAAATGCTGATTATGGTGAAGTAGTTTATGATACGGGCAGTTCGGTATTCCACCTCGTAAATCTGGTCAAACTCCTGTTGCAGGAAGGAAAATTCAAAGGGAAGTCCCGGATAGAGTCTGGACTGCATACCCTCCAGAAAATCAAGCAACTCAGAGGGATTTTCGGACTTATACCTGATGTATAAGTTCCTGTAAAAGGGCCTGTAAATTCTAAGAACAAGTGGTCTTATCTCCTCGCTGAGTGGTCTGATATTGAAATCTTTTACCACCCCTATAATTTCCCCTTTTCGAAGATGAGCGGGCAGATGGGGATGTGTAAAATTTACATTGAGGCCGGTGGCACTTTCCAGGTTCATTCTTTTTAATGCGGTTTCATTGATGATATAAGCTATGGAATCGTCACTGGCAAATTCCCTGGAGAATGTGCGGCCCTCCAGCAAAGCGATCTCCATGGTTTCGATGAAATCGTAATCAACCATGTTGTAACTTACTCCAAAGGCGTCATCCTCACCGGCACCCTCCCAGCTTAGGCCTACACCAGAGGTCAGATAAAAAGGAAGGTCGTAGGAAGCGGATACGTTTTCCACGTAGGGGAGGGTCATCAATTCATTCCGGAGTAAATCGTACATGTCCGCCAGCTCACCTCCAAAGGGAAGTACTACAATTTTTTCCTTATTGATTCCGATGTCTTTGTTCTGAATGTAATTCACCTGCCGGCTGATGGTCACGGATGAGATAATCAGGCCTATGGATATGATAAACTGCAAGATGATCAGGGAACGAAGAAGTTTTTTATTCCCACCGGAAACTGCAACAGAACCCACTGTCTGTACTGGATTGTAGGATGAAAGCACAAAAGCAGGGTAAAGGCCTGCAAGGAGTGAGGTAAGAAGGTAAATTATAATCAGGCCGGACAGGAACAGAGGATCATTGTAGTGTATCTCAAGTTGTTTCAGCGTTAGGGAATTAAACAGGGGCCTGACCAGCTCCACCAGGATAAGTGCCAGAAATAGTGAAATCAAGGTATAAAAGAGCGATTCAGACAGGAATTGAACTACAAGCTGTTTTTTGCTCGCGCCGTTGGTTTTCCGCAATCCGATCTCCTTGGATCGTTTTAAGGAACTGGCAGTACTGAGATTCATGTAGTTGATGCAGGCCAGCAGAAGTATGAGAAGGGCTATGCCTGAGAAGAGGTAAACATATACGATCCGGTTAGCTTTTCCGTCTGTGTATAAGTAAGCCTCTTTCAAGGGTTGAAGACCCACTTGTGCTGTCTCATCATTATTAAATTCCACATATATGTCCCTGATTTTTTCTTCAAAATCCCGCCAGGAGCTACCCTCTTTAAGCATGAGGTAAGATGGCCCCGCATAGGTCCAATCATCGTAAAGTCGGTTCTTATCCACATGCTCAATGCTGGCCAGCATGGAAAATTTGAATACGGAATTTTTAGGCGGATCCTCCAATACTGCCCCCACGGCCAGTTTCAAATTCGTGTTCTGGCTCAGGATTAGAAACTTACCTATGGGATCTTCATCCCCAAAAAATTTAAGAGCTTCGGATTGGGTAATCACGACGGAACTGCGGTTCGATAAAGCCTCAATGGGATCTCCACTGATGACGGGGAAGCTGAACATGTGTAGGAATCCCGGATCGACCAGGTGAATCTTCTCATCCATCAGGGTGATTTCTTCATGGTTTACCAATGCCGGGTAATTCCAGTACCTGGTGTAGGATTCCACCTCGGGATGCCTGTCGCTCAGAGTCGGTGCCAGGGGAAAGGGGGTCACCGACATGGAAGAGCTTTCTTCCCTGGAAAATATGGAAAGTAGATTGTAAATTCTGTCTTTATTCTGATGAAAGCGATCATAACTCACCTCATCGCTTACCCACAGGAAAAACAGGATCACACAGGCCAGTCCAGTACCTAGCCCGACTATATTTATTAGCGAAAATACCTTGTTCCTGTAAAGAATCCGGAAGGTGCTTCTTATGTAATTCCTGAACATCTGTAATCTAAATAAGAGTTAATTGTTCACAAATGCAAGTCAATTCTGATGCCATAGAGTTAAATCTCATATAATCAGGCCAATATCATTAATAGCGTTTGAATATATGTATAAAAATACAACACGAAGTGTATAAATAATATACAAATTTCATATATTTGTTGATTAATCTACATGAGATGGCAAAAAAGAGAGGATCCTTGCTTATAGTGGATGACAACCAGGAATTGCTGGTAGCTTACGAAATGTTTCTGGCTCCGCATTTCCTTTCCATTAAAACTCTTAGCCACCCCAAATCCCTTCCTACGGTCCTGAGCCAATCCGAGTTTGATGTGATCTTGCTGGATATGAATTTTTCATCCGGTATGAATACCGGGAATGAGGGCATCTTCTGGATGAACAAGGTGCTGGAAACCCATCCCGATGCTTCCATCGTTCTGATTACTGCATACGGGGATGTGGAACTGGCGCTCAGGGCTATCAGGGAAGGTGCTTCAGATTTTGTGTTGAAGTCCTGGGACCGGGAAAAGATACTGTCCACCATACTTTCTGCTTACCAGTTGAGCCGTTCCAGAAAGGAGATTCGTCAACTGAAGACCAAGCAGCAACATCTCATAGACCGTGCTAATCTGGAACTGGACTTTTGCGACAGTAAGGCAACTGCCATGCAGGAGGTGATGGATACAGTTGAAAAGGTGGCGCCCACCGATGCCAACATCCTAATCCTTGGAGAAAATGGAACCGGTAAAGAGGTCCTTGCCAGGGATATTCATCGCAAATCTCTCAGGAGTGGGGAAATGTTTGTGAGCATTGATGTGGGGGCCATTCCGGAAAGTATATTTGAAAGTGAACTTTTCGGACACGAGAAAGGAGCCTATACCGATGCAAAGGAGGACAAACCGGGAAGGATTGAGATCGCCTCAGGCGGAACCCTGTTCCTGGATGAGATTGGAAACCTTCCCCTTTCTCTCCAGTCCAAGCTCCTCTCAGTGATCGAGCGCAGGGAATTAAGCAGGGTGGGTTCCACTCAACTTAAGGCAGTGGATGTTCGATTGATATGCGCCACCAATGCCAATCTCTATCAGTTATGCGAAGAAGGCAGCTTCAGGGAGGACCTGCTTTACAGAATCAACAACATTCAGCTGGACCTGCCTCCTTTGCGGGAAAGGCAGCAAGACATCCCCGGGCTAACTAAGTTTTTTGCTGAGCAATTTGCCAACAAGTACAACAAAGCAGATCTGAAAATTAGCAAACTGGCCCTCCACAAACTAACTAAACACCCTTGGAAAGGAAATATAAGGGAGTTACGGAATGCAGTTGAGAAAGCTGTGATAATGGCCGACGGAGTGACGCTGAAACCTTCAGACTTCATACTTCAACCGGCTCCGGCCGGGTCAGGTATCGGAGAAGAATACTACAATCTGGAAGAGCATGAAAAAAGGATGATCACTAAGGCTCTTAAGGCTTTTGGAAATAACAAGAAACTGACAGCTCAGAAGCTGGGGATCAATCGTGCCACCTTGTACAATAAAATGAGAAAATATGGTATTGAATCGCTTTAATATCCTTGTATTTCTTCAGATCCTGCTGATTGCCCTGGTGGGATTGCTGATGACTTTCTCGCTGAGGGCGGAGTTTCTCAAAATGACCACCCTCGGTCTGATTGTACTCTGGGTAGGGCAAATACTTTTTCTGAATGTATATATGAACCGGATCCATCGCGATGTAAGCAAATTTATGGAGGGAATGAGGAGCCAGGATACTACCTTGTATTTCAACGAGCAGATGGCAGGCCCTTATTATGCCAGCCTTTATAAGTCTTTCAATGAGATTACCCGTAATTTCCGTCTGGTTAGGATTGAAAAGGAAGTGGAGAACCAGTTTTTCAGGGAAGCACTTAAACAATCAGCCTCGGGATTGATGGCCGTGACTGAAAAAGGAGAATTACGCCTGGTGAATGATGCAGCCCTGCAGATACTTGGAATACAAAGCCTTAAAGCTATGCAGGATCTGGAGGATCTGTATCCCGATCTGGCCAGGTGGATTCGCCAGGGCGATCCGGGCAATTCTCAGTTGAAAATCCAGGTGGGTGCCAGACATTCTCAGCTGGCCTTAAAGTCCAAGCTTATGTACCTCGAGGGCAAGCCTGTGAGTATCATTTCTATACTGGATATTAGCAGGGAAATGGACTGGCAGGAGGTGGAAGCCTGGCAAAAACTGATCAGGGTAATTAATCACGAGATTACCAATTCGGTAGTGCCTCTGCATCTTTTGTCTTCCAGTCTGCACGATTTATTTCACGTCGGAACAAGGAAGTTACTTCCAGAAGAGCTGGACCAGGATATTGTGGATCGGTGCGTACTTGGATTGGAGACTCTGATAAAAAGGAGTAAGAGTCTGTCCGAATTTGTCAATTCCTATAATAGTTTTACCGATGTGGTTGAGGCTGATTGTGCATTGGTGAGCGTTTCCCGTACCTTTCAGCACATTGAATCTCTCATGGCCGATGAACTCAGTCAGGCTGGAATTGAACTAAAGTCGGAGGTGATTCCCGCTGATCTTCAGTTGCTGGTCGATGAGAAACTACTTGAGCAAACCCTGATCAACCTGGTAAAGAATTCCATCTTTGCCTTGGCAGGTGTAAAGGACCCGCTTATCCAATGCAAAGCCTATGTAATGAATAAGGCCGTTTCTCTGGATGTAAGCGATAACGGGCATGGTATTCCTGAAGAGATTCAGGAACATATTTTCACGCCCTTTTTCACCACCAGGAAAGAGGGATCGGGCATTGGACTAAGCCTGGCCCGGCAGGTTATGCAAATGCACAAAGGTTCCATACGGGTCAATTCCCGGGAAGGAGAAGGAACAACTTTTACTCTGAGCTTCTGAGAACTGAATTGTTTTTATTTGCCGGATAGAGTTCAACAAAAGCTCTTAGCATTTGTCTTACTAGCTCAATCCATTCAGATGAGCAAAAGGACAGTAGTATTGTGTGCCCTTATTGCACTAGCTTTCCAGGCGGTAGTGGCACAACGGAGCGGCACCATCCAGGGAAATGTTGCCGATGAACAAACGGGGGACAGAGTACCCTTTGCCAGCATATCCTTCCTTCGCAATTTTGAGCCCATCCCCGGGGGAGCCATCTCCGATGAGGAAGGCAGATTCAGTATGGGAAATCTGAGGTTCGGAGAGTACCAGGTGGTCATTTCCTTCATAGGATATGAAGCAGATACCGTGGCAGGGGTGCAGTTGACCAGAGAGGAGAACGTGGCTGATCTGGGTACTCTGACTCTGGCTGTTTCCAGAGTGGCTCTGGAAGAAGTGGAAGTTAGTGCCATGGCCAGCACCGTTTCCACAAAAATGGACCGTAAGACCTACAGAGCCTCAGATTTTGAAACGGCACAGGGGGGGACAGCCGTGGATGTATTGAACAGACTACCTTCGGTATCAGTTTCGCCCGATGGAGAAGTATCGGTGAGGGGTACCAGCGATTTTATGGTTTATCTGAATGGTAAACCCACACATATGGATCCCTCCATGTTGCTGGGACAAATCTCCGGATCTTCCATTGAACGTATTGAAGTAATCACAGTTCCTTCAGCCAGGTATGACGCACAGGGCAAAGGAGGAATTGTAAATATCACTACCCGCACTTCGGGCCTGGAAGGTCTGTCGGTAACAGCCAATGCCAATCTGGGTGCATCGCCCTGGGGAAATAAGACCGATGTATACAGCTCCTATAAGATGACCGACCTTCGCTACGGGGGAGGGATCAATTTGCTGTATGGGAAAGAAAACCTCAGCCTCTACGGCGGAATCTCTTATAGCCTGAGGAATGTAAACGGACAAAGAACGGGTGATGCACGCATACTGGATACCCTCAGCAATGTTTACAAGCATATGGTTGCCAGTGGAGAACGGCCCGAATGGTATGAGAATTACTCCGCCAATGCAGGCCTTGAATATAGTTTTACGGAACAAACGAAACTTTCAGCTTCCTATTTTTACGGGAAGCGTACCGAAGGTCGATCTGCATTTTATGTGTACCACAATTTTTATGGAGATCAGGAAAAAAATCCTGTTCCCGGTGTTCCGGTGAATGAAGAATGGGTCTACAATCCCAATACAGATAACCGTTATGGAATTTTTCACACGGTCAACCTGGAAGTAAATCAAAGCCTAAACAACAATGCTTCGCTGGACCTGGCATTCCTGTACGAACATTCAAGCCTAAGCAGAAAACTGGATAACTACAACTATGAATATATTCCGGAAAGTGATGCTGTAGGTGCTATTCAGGATCATTACAATCAGTCGGATGATACACCGCTTAATGGTTATCGCTTTTCGCTGGATTATTCCCAGGAGTTTGACAACGGACATACCCTTGGATTTGGCCTTCAACCTCAGTATTTCAGTATAGCCGGGGATTTCTCATACGACACTCTGGATATTGAAACGGGAAATTTGCTGGATTATACTGAGCTGGAAAACGGCATAGATCTGACCAGGGGAATTTATGCGGGATATATTGATTATTCGGCCGTGTGGGAGCGCTTCGAATTTATGGCAGGACTGCGTCTGGAGTATACCGACCAGGAAATGAACATCGACAATCCGGATTACTTCACCATTTTTGATCGTCCCAATCAATCCACCTATGAGGTGAAGCAGCTCGACTGGTTTCCTACCCTGCATGCCGCTTTTAAGCCCGGAGAGGCCACTACTTTCAATCTGGCAGCCAGTCGTCGGATAAGTCGTCCGCCCATCAAAAATATGGCTCCCTTTTTATATCGCAGGCACCTGGAAGTTTATGTGGTGGGTGATCCTGCTCTGAAGCCAGAATATATCCATGCAGTGGAGCTGGGAATCGGGCAGGAATTCGGGAATCAGAAGCTTAATCTGACCGGATTTTACCGTGGAGTCGATAATGCCATTTTCAGGGTGAATACGGTGTATCAAGAAGAAATGGTACTGATCCGATCTTATACTAACTCCGGTAATTCCAGGTCGCTGGGAGCTGAACTGAATGCAGATTTTGAAGCAGGAAGCAGGGCCAAGTTATTTCTGGGTGGATCGATTTATAACTACAGGATACAGGGAGACATTTTCGGCTACCAGGAAGATAATAGCAGCACCAACTGGAGCCTGAAGGGAAATGCAAATATCATGCTCAGCAAGCAATTGAAATTCACTGCTGACTTTGATATGATCTCAGCTACAGTTACAGCCCAGGGGAATAATACCATGTTTTATTTTGCCAATACTGCCCTGAGCTATACACCGTCCAGACTGGAAAAGTGGAGTTTTGTGCTGAGGGTGCTTGATATCTTTAATTCCAATGTAAAAGGTCTGGACACCCGTGCCTTTGACAGCTCGGGCAGGCAGATTTTCTTCCAGGAAACCGTCTATACCCGTACCGGTCCCATCGCTGAAATTGGGATCTCCTACGCGTTCAATTCCAAAGGTAAATCGGGTAAAAACGCAGAGAGCTCTTTTGGGAAGGATGAGTTTTAAGCTTTATTCAAGGGGGCACTGATTTTACCTGCAATTATCAGGATTTGACTTTTATGGGGTGGGATCGTATCTTACGGTATCTCATTAAAACCTCTAAAATCCTTATATCATGCGTTCACATATTCTTTCGTGCTTAATACTTCTTTTCCTGTCAGGTATTCTTCTTGGTCAGAGCAAGATCTCTGAGAATGAAATGAACTGGACCCACTGGAGAGGACCCTTTGAAAATGGGATTGCCCTTGGCGATCCACCCATTGAATGGAGCGAAAGTTCCAATATCAAATGGAAATCTGAAATCCCCGGGGTGGGCCATGCCACTCCCATTGTATGGGAAGACCAGATGATATTATTATCGGCCATTGAAACTGATAAAAAGGCTGAAAGGTCTGGAGAAGGCGAAGGAGGTGCCGAATGGATGAATCCGAAGGGCACCGAGTTCATTCACCAGTTTGCTGTGATCTCAGTGGATAAGAACTCTGGGGAGATTCAATGGCAAAAGGTGGTACGCGAGGAATTGCCCTCCAGCCATACCCATGAGTTTGGCAGCTGGGCTTCCAATTCCCCGGTAAGCGATGGATTACATATCTATGCTTATTTTGGCTCTCACGGACTGTACTGCCTGAATATGGAAGGTGAAATTCTCTGGGAGCGTGATCTGGGAAGAATGGAAAAGCACATGAGTTTTGGGGAAGGAAGTTCACCTTACCTGTATCAGGATAAACTCATAATTCTCAGAGATCACCAGGGCCAGTCCACGCTCCATGTACTAAAGAAAACCACAGGAGAGCCTATTTGGGAAGTGGAGAGGGATGAGATCTCTTCGTGGTCGACGCCCTCAGTGGTTGAGTTTGAGGGCAGGGCACAGTTGCTGACCAATGCCAGCAACAAAATACGAAGTTATGATGTGAACACAGGTGAACTGCTATGGGAATGTGCCGGTATGACCCGTAATGTAATCCCTTCACCCCTGCATAAGGAGGGTATTGTGTATTTTATGAGTGGTTTCCGTGGAAACGCACTACTGGCCGTCGACCTTGGCAAAGCAGAGGGTGATGTTACGGATAGCGAGGCCATCGTCTGGTCCTACGATCAAAATACTTCTTATACACCGAATCCGATTCTTATGGACGGTAAGCTTTATTTTCTGAAAACCAATAACGGCTATTTAACCTGCCTGGATGCCAGTGACGGCACCGAATATTATTCCAGTCAGAAATTGGAAGGAATTAAGAATATTTTTACTTCTCCGCTAGGTGTAAATAACCGGATATACATAGTTGGAACCAATGGGCTTACCTGTGTGGTAAAGCAGGGGGAGGAGTTCGAAGTTTTATCCCAGAATACCCTGGATGATGAATTCCTTGCATCGCCCTTAGTCCTTGGCGATGATTTATATCTGAGGGGAGTAAAAGCGCTCTATTGCATCTCGAAAGAGTAGCATTGGCTGGCCCGGCCCGCTTAATTTGTGGCCTGAAGGCGGTAAGATTTTTCCAGGACCCACAGGTTACCCATGTCGGTGGGGATTTCGGCAATGATGTAAACCATCTCATCAATGGATTTACCCGGCTGGACGTAAAACTGCAGTAGAGCTTTCCCCTTTTCTGTAATCAGGTATACCCTTTCTTCCTCCCCATTAAGCTGCCGAACTCTGTGGAACTTCATGTTTCCTTTACTCCGGGGACAGGATATTTCCAAATCGATCCGATTTCTGTCGGCCAGGCGATCAATTTCCCGGAAGTGGACCTCCGGATAATCGCTGACCAGAGTTCTGTCTTTTTGATACTCTTTCAGGCCGGGCAAGGGATGGCCTTTTTCATAGGCATATTCTGCCAGCAGCTCCCCGGTTTTGTAATATTTCCTGTGAGGCCCATTCCGTTTTCCGTGCTCATAAGAAGCTTCCTCGAATAGCTTACCATTCTCGTAGTACCATTGCGAGGGGCCGTGTTTTTTTCCATGCTGGACGGATTGTTTTGAATACAGGGTTTTCCCATCCCGGTAATAGCTAACCCGCGTACCATGTATTTGATCGTATTCATTTACCTGGTTAACGCTGGAGATGGTTCCGTCGCTTCGCCGATTAACGACGACTTTGGCTTCCTCCGTAACCGGATCCTCAGCAGGGGATGGTCTGGAACAGGAAAGCAGGAGGCCTGCCAGGAATAACAGGACCACCAGTGTATGTTTGCAGGGATTCAATTTACAGGGACAAGCCTGTTATCTTATTCAATGACCCGGATATTCAAGTTTCTCCATTGAACCTTGATCCCTCCGCCGGAATGGATTTGCAGAGCAATTTTCCCCGTGGCTTTTGCAATTAAGTCATCGTCGAGGCTGATCATTCTGTAACCGTTTAGAAAGGTTTCCACCTTACCGCCTATTACGCGGATGCGCATGCGGTTCCAGTCGCCGAATTTCAGATGCTTGTCCAGATCCGGATCGGGTTTAATCAGCCATGCCCGACCATAGGATTCGTAGATGCCCCCGGTGCTGTGTCCGGGAGGAGCTACTTCTGCCTGCCAGCCTGTGATCTTGGTTCCTTCTATGGAAGAACGAATGAAAACTCCGCTGTTTCCATCGGCCCCCTGCTTAAAATCGACGCTAAGTTCGAAATCCTTGTATTCCTTTTCTGTGGCCAGGTAGCCGTACTCTTTGTCGGGTCCGCTTTCACAGACCAGTAGTCCGTCCTCCACGTACCAGAGTTCGGTTCCGTATATGGTCCAGCCCGAGAGGTCTTTTCCGTTAAATAGTGATTCTGTTTGAGCCAAAAGTAAGCCGGTGGATCCCAGCAAGAAAGCCAATGCAAGTATGCTAATTCTTTTCATTTGATAGTTGTTCTTTGGGTGGACTGCAAGATACTATTTTCTGGAAGTTCTCAAGTCGTGGTAAATATTTGGTTATTTCTTTTTGATGGATTTATCTTCTCGATTGGTATGCCCTTGCCAGGAAGATCCAATGGCTCAAAAGAGCTTTTAATTGTGTAATTTAGAGCGCTGATAGTCGTTGGAAAATTCCGATGGATTTAAATTAAGCAAAAACGGTCATAGGAATTAGCAGAATGTCACTTGAAATAAAAAAAATAGGAAAGGAAGATATTAATGACTTAAAAGCCCTGTTTGAGCTTACTCCTTTCCTGGCCGAGCATAATCCCTTTCTAAGCGGATCGGATCTTGAGTTTGCATGGCAGTTCTTTAGTGAAGATTATGAGGAGTGCCTTTATTACATAGCCAGTGATAAGGAAGATTTGATAGGGACTTTAGCTGCCTTAATTATACCTATGCGGACACCGGAAGGCGACGTTTGTTTTACCATTAAACCGGAAGATGCTCTGATAAATATCAAGGGTCTGTTAAAACACGCTGGCAGGGATATATTTCAAGAATTGCAATCCAGGATTGACGAAGAAACGAGATCTAAGGATATTAAGTTTTTATGGGGATTTTCAGAATCTGTGGATGCTTTTAAACGTTTGGGATTTTCTACCTGTTTCAAAACACAAACGGGAATCTATTCATTCAATTTTCTGTCGATCTACAGACACTTTTTAAATTTAAAACCTGACAAGAGCATGGTCCAAAAAGCAAGTCTGCTTGCCTTATCCATGCTATCCTATAGTAAGGCAAAGTCTTTCCAGAGGTCTTCAAAAAACCATTTATGTTCGAAAGTAACATTTGATGAAATTAATGAAGACGTTTTACTATCGTTTTTACCCGACAGTCTGTATTGTTTATACTTAAGCAAACAATTCCTTAAGTGGAGGATAGTTGATAATCCGTCCAGGTTAGAATATGGAATTTTGAAGATTGAGAACTCAAGGAATGAGATTATTTCCTACATATTCTATTCCAGGAAGCAAAGCGATGCTTATTTCATTGAACAGGTCCTCTTCGACCCTAAACTTGGATTTCGCGAAAAAAGAGAGATCATAGGAAGTGCATTGAAGCATCTGAAGAGGAAAAATGCCAGCATTATTCAAATGATGGGTTTCAAACATAATGCAATAAATAAAGAAGAAATCGGAATATTCAGGAAGTCAGGTTTCATTTTCCTTAATCAGGGATTGACCTTTATATTGAAAAGTAATTATAAGGATATAGCTTGCGAAGACATATATTTGTCACGTTTAAACATGCAGGGAATTGAATAAGGATTAAAACAGGATTTATGCAGGATAAATTGCTCGTAATTATAAACACAGTATTGCAGAACAGGGGTAAGGACCAGGTTAAGAGAATAAAATCCAAGTCGCATCTCAGAAATGATATTGGCTTTGACTCTTTGGATCTGGCAGAGTTTACTGTACGTGTTGAAGCAGAATTTGATATCGATATTTTTGAAGATGGCATCGTAAATACCGTGGGAGAAGTAGAAAGCAAATTAGACAAGTGATAATGGCCCTTTTTTTTAAGGATAAAGACCAGGTTGTAGATTGGGATACTCTGATATCTGATATCCAAAGTGAGAAGGTCTATAATCCTTATTGTAAATCACAAGATTATTACAGCGTATTTAAGACTATAATAATCTCAATGCTTCATGGTAAAGAAATTGTTTTGGTTGATTCGGATTTCTCTGATTCAGAGCTTGAAACACTTACTGGCCAAACTACATTTTCGAGCTTTAATGTGGATCTGGACCCTCTGGATCCTCCCATAGTCAGCAAATCCCAATTGATAAAGGGACTCAATGCAACCGGTGAACACTGGAAGGTAACCTTGTATACGTCCGGGACAACCGGTATTCCTAAAAAGGTTACACACAGCTACAATTCCATAACACGTTTTGTCAAATATTCTAAGCAAAATAGAGACAGCGTGTGGGGATACGCCTACAATCCCACACACATGGCTGGTTTGCAGGTATTCCTTCAGGCCTTGATGAACGGAAATTCCATGGTCAATCTTTTTCACCTTTCCACAGAAGATATCTATCGGGAAATTGAGGAGAATCAGATTACCCATATTTCCGCCACACCTACTTTCTATCGACTTCTATTGCCTTATCATAAAAGCTTTCCCAGTATGCAGAGGATCACCTCCGGTGGAGAAAAGTTTAATGAAAGAATGAGTTCACAGATCGGTGAAGTATTTCCAAATGCGAAAATCAACAATGTATATGCTTCCACGGAAGCCGGTACTCTTTTTGCGTCAGATAACAATGATTTTACCGTAAAACCGGAATTTGAGGGCCTGGTTAAGATTGAGGAAAATGAACTCATTATTCATAAAAGTTTGTTGGGCGAATCGGAAATGAAAGTCGACGAATGGTACCCCACAGGAGATATAATCGATCTTATTTCCAGGAATCCCTTAAAATTCAGGTTTGTTTCCCGCAAAAACGAAATGATAAACGTCGGGGGGTATAAAGTAGACCCAAACGAAGTTGAGGAATACATAAGGATGATTCCAGGCATCAAAGCCGCAAGGGTTTTTGCGAAACACAATTCTGTGATCGGTAATTTAATTTGTTGTGAACTTGTTAGCGAAGATTCACAGTTATCAGAACCTGATATCAGAGCTTTTCTACAGTCCAGGCTTCAGGAGTTTAAAATACCCAGGATGTTTACATTCCGGGAGAAGATATCCACCACACGAACAGGCAAAACCAAAAGATCATGAATGTATTAGTTACAGGGGTGTCGAAAGGATTGGGCTTGAATATTGCCAGAGCTTTATTGGAAAAGGGACACAAGGTATATGGTGTCAGCAGGACAAAAACAGAGGATTTGGAAGCGGAGATAGTGAAATCATCGGGGAGACTTGAATGGCTTCCTTACGATCTCGAAAACTCCGAGGGTGTTAACAAGGATGTATTTAAAAACTGGATTGGTACAAAGGTAGCCCTGCATGGATTTGTTAATAATGCTGCCGCAGCCTATGATGACATAATTACAAACCTGAATTCGGAAGCTTTGGAACGGATGTACAGAATAAATGTATTTACTCCTCTGGTTTTCACAAAGTATGCCATCAGGAATATGCTTTTGCATAACATTTCAGGAAGTATACTACATATATCATCCATCAGCGCCCATACAGGTTACAAGGGATTGGCAATGTATGCATCGACCAAAGGGGCCCTGGAAGCATTTTCTAAAAATACGGCAAGAGAATGGGGGGAAAAGGGAATTAGGTCGAATTGTGTAGTCGCTGGATTTATGGATACCGAAATGAGCTCTTCACTTTCCGCTGAACAAAAGAACAGGATCTATCAAAGAACATCCTTAAAAAAAGCAGTTGATGTTGATTCCATTTCCCAGACAATAGCTTTTCTGCTTTCTGATGATGCAAAATCAATTACAGGTCAGAATATTCATGTGGATAGCGGGACCATTTAAATACAATGATACCTGCCTTATTAATCGCTTTCCCTTAGTTTGATTTTTTTATAGATAGCCCTTCCGTGGGATAAGAACGCCTTTCTGCTATGGAGGTGCTTCAGGATCTTTAAATACACCTCTTTCCACCCGGGGTATTTGTATTCTGAAAAGAAGGTATTGTGCCATAATAGTGTAAACACTCCGCCGAATTTTTCCACTTCATCAATCAGTCCGCTTATGGCCGGTAAAACATCTGAGGGTTTCATGTCCATATATTTATGGTCGGCCAGCGTAGTATCCATCACAATCAAAGGTATTTCCATTACCTCAGAAGGCCGGTTGTTTTTAAAATCATATAAATAAAAGGGAAAGCAAGTAGCTCTTCTAAATCCGATTTTCTCTGCAAAACAAAGTGATGTATCGTATTTAATATCGCACTCCGCCATCACACTCACCGTTCTGATCGGATCAAACATCAGGAAATGGAATCGGTTTCCAAACACCTTCTCCTGATTTATCCGCTGCAAGTCTGTGCGAAGCCTTTCAGCAGAAGTATGGGTGCCGAAACTACCGTGAACACCCACTTCGTTGCCTGTGGCTTCAAGACCGGACATCACACCTTGTATGCTATTGCTGGTGATATTGTAATCGGCATTTTCCCATTCTCCAGCTTTGCCTTGCTGGGGCAAAAAGTAAAAAGATGACCGGGCATTAAATCGTTCTTCAATTTGGCTTATCTCATCAAAATTGAACCATTCATCTTTCATGAATAAGCGACGGAAAATCAGCCCGGGTATGGACATAAAACGTTTTTTCCTTAATTCACTGACTGCGCTTTTGTACCAGCCCCTTTTGCATGAATCTATATCATGGCTTAGTAAAACGGCAAATTTATTCTCCCCCCACAGATTTAGTCTGAGTTTATTCTTGCCGACAGCCTCAAGAGCTTCCTTAAGTATATCAAAGTAATAGTTAACCACCGGAAGGGCTGAGATACCTAGTTTTTGTACCAAACTGCCATGGTATTTAATTCTGCCTAATCCATCTTTCTCAGCACTGGTGAATTCGTCCCAGCCGCTCAGAAGATAAAAGCTGGAGGCCACAATATCGTAGTTAATTCTTGCCTTGCCATTCTCGTAAGTGATAATATCCTTAGCAGGATCATTTTCAAAAAGAAAAGGGATATTTATGCTTTTCCATTTTTTCCAGATGATCTGACTTCCATCCAAAGCTTTTCTCTCACTCCAGAAATCCGTTTCAACATTCTTTATGATGGAAATTCCCCCCTCTCCATCGTTGCCGTAGTCTATGCTGCTTTTTTCAATATCATAGCAAAGCAGAAGATTCTTTAAGAAGTATTCAAACTGATTATTCATATTCCCTAAAATGATATTTTTGATATAAACTCAATGAAGCAAGGTGTTTGCGTTGAAATCCGTGCCGAATCGCGTGGTTCATATTTTTCTTACTTCAGCCTAAAGATACAAATGAATAAAGCGATAAATCCGTATCTTCGGGATCGAATTAAACCTTTGCTGCTTGGGCAAATAAATTGTCGCGTACAGACTATTTAAAATCTCATCCGTGACCAATTGAAGTCTTAATGAAAATCTTCTCAAAGATAAAGGAATACCTCCTGGATGGAGATTATCTGAAAGACTTGTCCAGGTTGGTTTCAAGTACATTAATAGCCAACCTTATCCCCATTATAATCAGTCCGGTTCTTGCCAGGATGTATAGCCCTGAAGCCTTTGGAATCTTTGGCCTTTACATCAGTATCGTCAATATAGCCACGGTTATTTTCACTGGAAGATATGAAATGGCCATAGTCCTTTCCAAAACCCGGAAAGAAGCAGTTAATCTGATTTATCTTGCTCTGCTTATCGGACTGGTTTTGATGTTTATAGGATATCTTGTTGTCATTCTGATTTGCCTGATTTCCCCGACAATTTCCTCTGGATCACATATCTGGATATGGGCAATTCCCATATCTGCTTATATGGTGGCTGTGAATCGGACACTTGTGAATTTTTCATCCAGTCAAAGAGACTATGGCAGCATAGCGCTTAATAAAATTATTCGTGCATCCAGTGTAGGGTCTATAAAAATGCTGGTATTCCCACTCCTGAGATCAGGTGGCTTAATTATTGGAAATCTATTGGGTTTTGTGGGAACTGTTTCGAGCTATTTATTCATTGTAATTCGAAAAAAGCATCTGATCCTGCATAAGATAAAACCTGGCTCATTATTTTCCACAGCCATAACACATAAGAAATTCTTTCAGTTTGATTTAATCTCAGGCTTATTAAATGCAGTTTCACTCAATATCCCCATTATTATTTTGTCTTTATACTATAGCAAAGAGCTTGTAGGGCATTACAGTATGGCTTTTACAATTATAAATCTCCCCATGATGCTCATTGGCACATCCATAGGTCAGATTTATTACGAAAGAATTTCCAAGTTGAAGTCTCAGGAAGAGATATCCCAATCCACATCAAAAGTACTGCAACAATTAATTCTCATGGGATCTTCCGTCATGCTAGTTCTGGTTTTTGGAGATGTCCTGTTTTCCTTTGTCCTGGGCAGGATATGGATTCAGGCCGGTGAATTTGCCCAATATATGGCCCCGTGGGTCTATATTGTTTTCATTGCTTCTCCCATAAGCAATATTTACCTGAAATATGGAATGCAGAAAAGATTGATGAACTTCAATATCGTATTGCTGATTTCTAGAGTAGCAGTACTTTTCGGGGCGGTTTTTATACTAAAGGATGTGAAATTGGTTGTTCTTCTTTTTAGCATTACAGGCTTTATAATCTGGTTTGCACTTCTTGTGAGAGAACTAATTATTTGCAAGTTGCCTGTAAGAAGATATAGTTTCCGCGTATTGATACCGCTTATAGTTGCCTTGGGATTTTTGGTCATTCGAAATCTTCTTAGCATTCTTTGAAATGAATAGGGTTTTTGTAAATACAATGCGTGCCGGCTGGTATAAAGGTGACAAAATCAATATTCGTGGAATTTGTTATGACCAGTTAGGAGTCCAACTGGACCATGATCTGATAAGTAAATCCCTCGGATCACTGAAGACCGAAGAATCAGTCCGCTTGTTTTTAAAAAGCATTATTGGGAACTTTTCTTTGATGTTTGAAACTGAATCTCACCTGTATTGCCTTACTGATCTCATAGCCAGTACCCCTTTGTTTTATTTTCTCTCGGATTCAGCTGCGCATGTTTCGGATGATATCTATGAATTGTATTCCGTGTCGGGAAGTAAGATCGACAATGAATTATTCGAGGAACTTTATACATTCGGATACGTCCTGGGAGGAAACACTCTTTGTGAAGGAATCCGGAAAATGAGTGCAAACTCCCTCACAATCTTCCGTAAGTCTGATCAAAGTGTCACATCGGAAACGGTGAAGACTTTTGAGAATCGGATTAGCCCTAATATTGAAAAGAATGAATTATTTGGTATGATTCAGAAATCTCTCTCAAATGCATTTAATAGAATGCTTGAATCATTGGATGGAAAACATATTGTAGTGCCTTTGAGCGGAGGATTTGATTCAAGACTATTAGTTTGCGAATTGAAAAGTTTGGG
>Ga0180436_10001230_pt1 | contig 25273 bp, 19 predicted proteins | sample SS_ome_2_FD_132434 | JGI IMG/M metagenome (GOLD analysis project Ga0180436, IMG submission 132434) | Hypersaline lake sediment archaeal communities from the Salton Sea, California, USA - SS_3_S_2 metaG | ecosystem: Environmental > Aquatic > Non-marine Saline and Alkaline > Hypersaline >... | reverse complement strand
GCTGATGGGTTTTCCGGATTCCGGATCCGTGCCCAGGACCTTTTCCCCCTTGGATCGTTCGGAGGTCTGGGTGGCCGTATCGACCTTTGTATGGAAAGGAGTGTAAAAACGCTCAATCATGCTGGGCCAATCCAGCTCTCCTTCAGCAATTTCATCGAATTGCTTTTCCACAGAAGCAGTAAAATTGAAGTCCATGATATTCTGGAAATTCTGCTCCAGGAAATCATTGACGATAATTCCTATGTCGGTGGGGCTGAGTTTGTTTTTCTCAAATCCGAACTTCTCCTTTACCTGTTTGTGGCTCAGCTTATCCCCCTTAAGGCTTAGAACTGTGATCTCACGTTCGCTGCCCTGTCGGTCTTCTTTTACCACATATTCTCTTTGCTGTACGGTGGAAATGGTGGGAGCATAGGTGGATGGGCGGCCAATGCCCAGTTCTTCCATTTTCTTAACCAGGCTGGCTTCGGTATAGCGTGGAGGCTGCAGGGTGGTTTTTTCTGTGGCCTCAATAAAATCCCTTGTAAGTGTATCTTTCTCAATGACAGGCGGAAGCAGGCCCTTGGTTTCTTCCTCCTGTTCGTCGTCGGTGGACTCCATATACACCTTCAGGAATCCATCAAATTTAAGTACTTCACCAGTGGCCACAAACTTTTCAGGAGCCTGTGAGACCGCAATGGAAATGGTGGTCTTTTCCAGTTGAGCTTCACTCATTTGAGAAGCAATGGTCCTTTTCCAGATCAGTTCATAAAGCCGTTGTTCAGCTCTGCTTCCCTCCACAGTACTTTGATCGAGGTAGGTAGGTCTGATGGCTTCGTGAGCCTCCTGGGCACCTTTGGACTTGGTGGTGAAATTCCGGGTTTTCAGATATTTTTCACCAAAGCTCTCCTTGATTTTATTGGCTGCGGTGGAAATGGCCAGCTTGGACAGATTCACCGAGTCGGTTCTCATGTAAGTGATCTTTCCCGATTCGTAAAGTCGCTGGGCAACCGACATGGTCTGGTTTACAGAGAAACCCAGCTTTCGGCTGGCCTCCTGTTGCAGGGTGGAGGTGGTAAAGGGTGGGGCGGGATTTTTCTTCAGGGGTTTCTTTTCGACCTTTTCCACGCTAAACTCGCTATCCTTACAAAGCTTCAGGAAAGCTTCGGCCTCTTCGCGGTAAGCGAAACGTTTGTTCAGATCGGCTTTCATGGCAGATGTTTCTCCATTGGCGCCGGGAACTGTAAATTTTCCGGTCACGCGGAAATACTTTTTAGCAGAAAAGGCCTGTATTTCGCGCTCCCTTTCCACGATAAGCTTAACCGCCACCGACTGGACCCTGCCTGCCGAAAGTGAGGGCTTGACCTTCTTCCACAATAGCGGGGAAAGCTCAAAACCAACCAATCGGTCCAGCACTCTTCGAGCCTGCTGGGCATTGACCAGGCTGGTATCAATATGCCTGGAATTATCCAGGGCGTTCACAATGGCGTCTTTGGTGATTTCGTGAAACACAATCCGTCGGGTTTTTTCCTTATCCAGGGCCAGCTCTTCGAAAAGATGCCAGGCAATGGCCTCTCCCTCACGGTCTTCATCAGTTGCTAGCCAGACCATTTGAGATTTTTTGGCCAGGCCCTTCAATTCTTTTACAATCTTAGCTTTATCGGCAGGTACAACGTACTGAGGAGCAAATCCACCCTCCACATCTATGCCCAGATTTTTTTTGGCCAGATCCCGAATATGTCCGAAACTTGACTTTACCGTATAGTCCCCTCCAAGGAAACGTTCAATGGTTTTTGCCTTTGCAGGTGACTCCACAATTACCAGATTCTCTATCATATTTTTATCTATACCCCCGTTAATAAATTGATCACAAAATAAATCAAATGAATGTCCATGTTCAAAACATTACTTTAAATAATTACTACTTTTGACCCAAAATCCGGCTATCCATGGACAAGAAACCCGGCAAAACTACGAAATATTTAATCATCCTATGGTCACTATACACACTACCCCTGGTATTGTTCATTGTGATCATGCTTTTGATAGGTCATGGCAAGATGGGCTTTATGCCTGATTTTGCACGCCTGGAAAATCCACAATCCAACCTGGCTTCCGAGCTTATTACGGAAGACGGAGAATTGCTGGGCAAGTACTTTATTGAGAACCGCTCATTTGTGGATTACGAGGAGCTTGCTCCTCACCTGGTGGATGCCCTGGTGGCCACTGAGGATGTAAGGTATTACAAACATTCAGGTATCGATGTGCGCAGCCTCATGCGCGTGGCTGTGTTTACCGTATTGTTGGGTAAGGACGAAGGAGGCGGAAGTACCCTGAGTCAGCAGCTGGCTAAAAACCTTTTTCCACGGGATACGGCAGTTATCAGGACCAAGCTTGGGAGAGCGAGCCGCCTGACCATTACTAAATTTAAGGAATGGAACACCGGGGTCAGGCTGGAAAGGGCCTATTCCAAGAACGAGATCCTGACCATGTACCTGAATACGGTTCCCTTTGGGGGCGAATCTATTATGGGCATCAAATCGGCTTCCCGGACTTTCTTCAATACTACCCCGGATTCTCTGACCATCGAACAGGCGGCCACCCTTGTGGGCATGCTTAAAGCTTCCACAGCCTACAATCCCCGGATCAATCCCGACCGCTCCATGATCAGGAGGAACACGGTGATCAATCAGATGGTGAGGTACGGATACCTGGAGGAGGAGATAGCCGATTCGGTGAAGCAGATACCTGTGGTGGTGGATTATAACCTGGCCAGTCACCTGACAGGTTATGCCAAGCATTTCAGGATCTTCCTTTCTGAATTCATGAACAAGGAGGAACCTGTGCGACCCAGCGGAGGGGGCGTGTTGACCTGGGAACGTTACAGACGGGACTCCATGCGCTGGGCCAACGACCAGCTCTATGGATGGATCAATAAAAATTATAAGCCCGATGGCACCCAGTATGACATTTACCGGGATGGCTTGAAAATATATACCACCGTTAATTATAAGATGCAGCAATATGCCGAAGAAGCGGTGGAAGCGCAGATGAAGGATTACCTGCAGCCGGCATTTTTCAAGGAAAAGGAAGGTCGGACCAACGCCCCCTTTGAAGATCTTACCCCGGAAGAAATTCGCTCCATCCTTCATAGATCTGTACGCTGGACAGACCGTTACCGGACTATGAATGCCAGAGGAGTTCCCTGGGATTCCATCCTGATGGCCTTTGAGGAGCCTGTGCCCATGAGTATATTTTCCTGGAACGGTCCCATCGACACAGTGATGACACCCATGGATTCGATCCGGTATATGAAACACATACTGAGGGCCGGCTTTCTGGCCATGGATCCGTCCAACGGACATGTGAAAGCCTTTGTGGGCGGGCACAATTACCGCCAGTTTCAGTACGAACATGTATACCAGGGACGCCGGCAGGTGGGTTCCACGGTGAAGCCCTTTTTATACCTGCTGGCCATGCAGGAGAATTATTCTCCCTGTGAAAGGATTCCATTGGTACCCATAACCTTTCCCAACATAATAGATAATAAGGATACCACCTACACTCCCACCGCTCCGGGCCGGAATGTATTTGCCGGGAAGATGGTTTCTCTGAAATGGGGACTGGCCAATTCGCACAACTGGGTTTCTGCCTGGCTGTTTAAGAACTTCAATCCCGACAATGTGATTACCCTCATGCGTAAAATGGGGGTCACCTCCCACATCGATCCGGTTCCCAGCATGATTTACGGTCCCAACGATATTTCCCTGGAAGAGATGGTAGGTGCTTTTAACACCTTTGGGAACCACGGGATTTATGTGAGCCCCATCTACGTTTCGCGCATCGAGGATCGTTATGGCAACGTAGTTTCTACCTTTCATCCGCAGGAGTCGGAGGCCATCAGTACTGAGACGGCTTATTTAATGCTTTCTTTGTTGAAAAATGTGGTGTCGATGTCTGGCTCTTACCGTGGAGAGCCTTATTTCGGGACAGCCAGCCGACTGCGCGGAAGATATCAACTGACGGGAGAACTGGCTGGCAAAACGGGTACCACGCAGAACCAGAGCGATGGTTGGTATATTGGGCTGGCTCCTAAGCTCACCGCGGCAGCCTGGGTGGGCGGAGAGGACCGTTCGATTCACTTTGATAACCTATTGATGGGATCGGGGACCAATATGGCCCTTCCCATTTATGCCGAGTTTCTGACACGGGTTTATGCCGATTCCACCCTGGGTATTACTATGGAGGATGAGTTTGAACGTCCCCTGGATTTCTTTGTGGATATGGATTGTCCCGATATTTCAGAGACCAGCAGCAGCAGCGAGTTTGACGATTTTTAGAGGTTCTGCCCGTAAGCAAGATTTCGCTTCTGGTGCCGGACCACTACCTTATTTCCCCTTTTCTCCAGCTCCCAGTCAGGGTGCAGGATTTCCCTGGCTTTGCGGTAATATAACCTGGTGCGTATACTGACTTCCCTGGCTTCATTACCAGGTTTGAATTCTCCACTGAACTCGTAGGAAGTCGAGGAAGCATGGTGCTCATGAAACATACGAATGATCTCAATCATGGTGGCTATGATCCGGTATATCTCCCCCCTGTTGGTTTCGCTGTATTCATCATCAAATTCATCACTGAGCACCGAAAAATTAATGATATGCTCCAGGTAGTTGCTTTTTTTCCGTGCAAAAATAACCTGGTACTGGAGGCCGCTTTCGGTGGTAAAATAATACTCTGCTCCGGATTTTATGGCTGGCGCCTGCACGGGATAATGTGTTAGCCCGGGACGGTAGTTATCCCTGAATAAGGGAAGCTCTTTGGGGACAGCCGGGCTCATTATCCAAAGAGATGTCGGGGAATGTCCTGTACCCTGTTCACTTCAACAATCTCCAGTTTAAACCTGCCGGGATCCAGACTCTTTCGGTTAAAACCCGGCATCAGGATTCGTTTCATGCCCAGTTTATCCGCTTCACCCAGGCGCTGTTCGATTCTTGTAACAGGACGAATTTCGCCCGATAAGCCAAGTTCGCCTGCGAAGCAGGTGCTGGAATCCACTGGAATGTCTACCGTAGAGGAGAGGATGGCAGCTACTACGGCCAGGTCAATGGCCGGATCGTCTACTCTGAGTCCTCCGGCAATGTTGAGGTATACATCTTTGCTGGCCAGTTTGAAGTTGGCTCTCTTTTCAAGTACAGCCAGCAACATGCTTAAGCGCCGGGTGTCAAATCCGGTGGAGGTTCGCTGGGGTGTGCCATATACAGCCGAAGAGACCAGCGATTGCACTTCAATCAAGAGGGGCCGGTTGCCTTCCACGTTGGCCGCAATGGCCGAGCCGCTTAAATCGGCAGGTTGCTGGTTAATGAGCAGTTCGGAAGGGTTAAGGATCTCCCTCAAACCCTCACCCGTCATTTCATAGACTCCAATTTCTGAGGTAGAACCAAAACGGTTTTTGATGGATCGGAGTATCCGGTAAATGTGATGGGTATCCCCTTCAAATTGGAGAACTGTATCTACGATGTGCTCCAGGACTTTGGGCCCGGCAATGCTGCCATCTTTGGTGATGTGACCAATGAGTACCACGGGCATGTTCCTGGTTTTAGCCACACGAAGTAGCTGCGCGGCACAATCTCTTACCTGTGAAATGGTTCCGGGGGCCGATTCGATTCCTTCCGAGTACAGGGTTTGGATGGAATCGATGATCAGAAGCTGGGGTTTCACCTGTTCAATTTGTGAAAGGATGGCCTGTAAACTTGTTTCAGCAAGCACCTGGCAATTCCCCTCGCCGCCTCCCAGACGATCGGCTCTTAGCTTGATTTGCTGCGGACTCTCTTCTCCGGAAATATACAGGGTAAGAATGTCGGTCTTGAGCGCCACCTGAAGAGCCAGGGTCGATTTTCCAATGCCCGGTTCGCCTCCGATGAGGACCAGCGACCCTGGCACGATCCCGCCACCCAGCACGCGATTAAACTCTCCGTTTTTCAGATCGATTCGCGAGACCGGGGCAGAGGGGACCTCCTCCAGTTGAGTGGGCCGTGCATATTCCCTGTTCTCCTGGTATGGGGAGCTGGCAGGACCTTTGTGAATCCTTTGTTCCACGTAAGTGTTCCATTCTCCGCAGGAGTTACATTTGCCTATCCACTTGGCCGATTCGGCACCACAATTCTGACACACATATACAGATTTGCTTTTTGCCATACTATCTGGATTTGTCAATGATGGAAGTACTGGAGTAACCTTCCAGCAGAGGGATGGTTTCCACACGACCTCCCCAGGATCTCACTTCATCGTAGCCAACAATATCCTCCTTCCGGTAGTCCCCTCCTTTGATCAGGACATCGGGCTTCAAATGGCTGATCAGCTTCAGGGGGGTCTCCTCGGAAAAAAGTATTATGTGATCAACGAAGGCAAGACCTCCCAGAACCTCGGCCCTGGCCTGCTCGTCGTTGAGGGGCCTGCCCGGACCCTTCAGTTTGGATACGGAGGTGTCGGTATTCAGTCCCACCACCAGAATATCACCCAGTGCCCTGGCACGGCTCAGGTAGTAGATATGTCCGCGGTGCAGAATGTCAAAACAGCCATTGGTAAACACCAGCTTATGAGTCTTTCGGAAGGAAGCATCAAATTGCTCCAGTGCTTTTTCCAGCGTGATGGTTTTGGCGGTGATCTCTTCGTAGCTTAGCATGTCATTCTTGCATTTTGGAGGGAGCTTCTTTTCTCCTTGTCATAAACAGCACATAAGACAGTCCCCCCATCAATATGGTAAGCAGGGAATTGGACTCGTGGGCCAGAATGGCATAGGCTCCGCCCAGTTCCAGGGGGAAGTCGTAAACAAAAAACAATCCCCTGGAAGTAATCCAGTGATAGGCACCAAAGCCTGCCGTGACCGGTGCCGACATGCCCAGTCCCCCAACCACCAGAAGGAACATCCCATCGATGAAGCTTAGGTCCGCGGTTTCCTTAAGAGCAAACACTACCATCCAGGTCATCATGATGTAGAGGAACCAGATGAGCACGGAGTGAAGAATAAATTCCCATTTGCGCTTCATAAGGTAAATGGTCTTAAGGCCGTCCACAATTCCTTTGAGGATATTGAGAAATTTACGGATGAGGGAGAACTTTGACAACTGTTTTCTGAAAATATAGAGTAAGACAAAGGCCCCTGCAATGGCCAGGCCAATCATAAGCCAGAACAACCAGGTACCTCCAAAAGTTTCTATCAGTTTTTGCTGCAGGGGTAAAAACACCTGTTCGCCAAAAAAAGATCCGAACTTCTCCATCCAGCTGAACAGAAGCACCAGCATGATCAGGATCAACATCAACAGGTCAATTACCCTTTCAATGATCACTGTGCCAAAGAGGGAATCCACAGGAATCTTTTCTTTTCGCCCCAGTGTAACACAACGGGTTACTTCTCCCAGGCGGGGCAGGGCAAAATTCGACAGGTAACCAATCATCACTGAATGATAGGTATTCCAGAAGCCGGTGCGGAATCCAAGGGGCTCTATAAGCAGCATCCACCTGCGTGCTCGGCTGAAAAAGGAGATTGCAGCAAAGACCAGGGAAAGCCCTATCCACCAGAAATTGGCACGCTTCAGGGTTGAAGCAAGTTCATCCAGTTCCACCCCTCTGAAAGCCAGATAAAGCAATAGAAGACCCAGCGCCAGAAATCCGGCTATTTTCAGAAACTGTAGAAAGGTTTTTCTCAAGGAGGGAATCAGTTTAACTTATTGGAGTCGGTGTCAGGGAAGATCAGCCTGGGCTCGAAGGTTTTTGCCTCCTCAAAGTCCATGGATGCATAGGAGATAATAATAATGATATCTCCAACGGCCACCTTCCTGGCGGCCGGACCATTCAGGCAGATTTGTCCTGTTCCGCGTGCACCGGTAATCACATAGGTTTCCAGCCGTTCACCGTTGTTTATATTTACGATTTGTACTTTCTCATTTTCTATGAGATTGGCTGCATCCATCAGGTCCTCATCAATGGTGACACTGCCAATGTAGTTCAGATCTGCTTCGGTGACTGTAACCCGGTGTATTTTCGATTTTACGACTTCGATATTCATGACTGCTTGCTTTCCTTCACAAATTTAATCAAAATTCACATTATCGATCAGTCTTACACTACCTAATTGAACAGCTATGCAAGCTACTTTGTTCACCCTTTCATCCCAGGATAAGATCGACTTAAGCGCTTTATCTTCAACGATTTCAAAGTATTCAAGACCAAATTCTGGCCTGAGCAGAAAACGATCGCTTACCCAGGCTTTCAATTCAATTACCGAAAGTTCTTCCTTCTTCTTGCGCGCCTGTTTCAGAGTATCATAGATAAAGGAGGCCTGCTTTCGCTCCTCTTTACTTAGCCTTTGGTTCCTGGAGCTCATGGCCAATCCGTCTTTTTCCCGAACGATCGGACAGCCTACGATGTGAATGTCCAGGTTAAGGATCTCGGTGAGTCTGCGCACAATGGTCAGCTGCTGAAAGTCCTTTTGTCCAAAATAGGCACGGTGGGGAAGAATGAGCTGGAAGAGCTTGCTCACAATCTGCGCCACACCATTGAAGTGCCCTTCCCGGTGTTTGCCTTCCATGACTTTATCGAGGGGATCCAGGTCAAAAATCCGATCATCTGCTTCGGGGTACATCTCCTTCACAGAGGGTACAAATATTAAATCAGCTTCCAGTTTCTGAAGCTTTTCCAGATCGCTGTCCAGGGTCCTTGGATAAGTTTCCAGATCGTCGGGATCGTTGAATTGGGTTGGATTTACGAATATGGTCACCACCACCACATCATTTTCTGATTTGGCTTTCTCAACCAGGGAACCATGTCCCTGGTGAAGCGCCCCCATGGTGGGAACCAGGCCGATGGAAAGCTTTTCTCTTTTTAGGGAGTTGAGGTGCCCGCTTAGGTCTTCTTTGGTCCTGTAAACTATCATGGAATTCAAGTGAGTCAAAGATAGATAAAAAGGTATCAATTATTTTTAGTAAATTTGCATGATTTCTAATAGAAGATTGCAGATGGAAAGTAAAAAGGTATTATTTGTCTCTCAAGAGATTACACCCTATTTGCCCGAAACGGAACTTTCCCAAATCAGCAGAAACCTACCCCAGGCCATTCAGGAAACCGGAAAAGAAATCCGGACCTTTATGCCAAAGTACGGGAACATCAATGAGCGAAGAAACCAGTTGCACGAGGTTATCCGTCTTTCGGGTATGAACCTTATCATTGATGATACCGATCACCCCCTCATAATAAAGGTAGCTTCCATACAGGCAGCACGAATGCAGGTATATTTCATTGATAATGAGGAATATTTCCAGCGTAAACATACGGTGGCAGACTCCGGTGGTAATTTTTTTGCTGACAACGACGAGCGCATGATATTTTTTGCCCGCGGAGTTTTGGAAACAGTTCGTAAGCTTCGCTGGTCACCTGATCTGGTGCACTGTCATGGTTGGTTTACCTCACTGGTGCCCCTATATCTTAAAAAGGCTTATCGTGAAGATCCTTTGTTTGCAGATTCGAAGGTGGTCTTCTCGTTCTATGATAATGGTTTTAAAACTCCCCTTGACCCGGCTTTTTCAGAAAAAGTGATTGTGGATGGTGTATCGCCCGATCAGGTATCCATGGTCAAAGATCCGGGTTATAGTAATTTGGTCAATTTGGCTGCCACTTATTCAGACGGATTGATCCAGGGAAGCGAAAGCCTGTCTGAGGATGTTGAGCAGGTGCTGAAACAATCCGGGAAACCCTACCTAAATTATGTGAGTGATGAAAAATATGTGGAGGAGTTTTCCGTTTTCTACGACAGTATCATCAACGACTAAGAGAAAATTTCAGACGAAGAAGAAGGAGTTATGGCTTATTGCAGCCTTTGCCATGTTGCTGGGTCTGGTATCTTCGTGTAAAATTAGCGACCAGGAACTGGGCGTGGATATATTGCCTCCGGGTGATAGTGTTTCCCTGTTTTACGATACCATTTTTGAAATTGAGGCCTTACCCGTCACAGCCCTGCCCCAGGTTACTTCGGAGGTAACATTTTCCGCAAACAAGCTCTCGCTTTTAGGGGCCATGGAAGATACCATAGTGGGCCGATCGGAAGCTTCGGTGGTGACCCAGTTCAATAGCTCCCTTACTTATATTGCAGCTCCCAATACCCTCATTGACTCGCTGTTTCTATCCTTGCATATTTACGATTATCTGGGGGATACCGATCAGGAAATCATCCTGAGTGTTTATGAGTTCCAGGAAAGGATCTTCATGGATTCACTCTATTATGCTAATTACGACATAAGTGGGAAATTCAATCCGGTTCCACTGGTTCAGAAAAGCATTACCCCGGTGGACGAGACCACCTTTGTGCTCCTTATCGAGGATCAGGATTTTATCGACAAGTTTTTAACTGCCTCAGCCGACAGCAATTACTTCGTGAACGATTCCGTTTTCAAGGATTATTTTAACGGTTTCTATATCGAAGCCGAGCCGGTATCTGCCGAGGGGACCATGGCCAGGATTCAACTGTCTTCATCGGATACCAGGCTTAGTATGAAGTATGCCAACGACTCTACGGATGTGGATTCTACCGCAGGACCCGACTATACCTATGCTCATTTTCGCATCAATGAGTTCTCCTCCCAGAAAATCAATCTCTTTGAACACGATTTTTCCGGCACCAGCCTGGGTACCATCATCGACGATGAAAATGCGGTTTCACCCTATTGCTATGTGCAGGGGATGGGTGGGGTTAATACCCGTTTTTCTTTTGAGAACCTGATTGGGTGGATGGATGAAAATCCCCTGGTCATTAATAATGCCACCCTGGTATTTGATGTGGTTCCCGATGAGCAAAGCGGAATTTCGAACGATGATCTTCCCAGCCGTTTAATGATCGGAACCATTCTGGAGGATGAATCATTCGAGCCCATATATGACTACCACGTCATTTGGTCAAACGATCCTACCAGGGAAGCTTCCAGGTTCGGGGGTTATAAAAAAGCCGTGTCGAAGGGAATGTTCTACGACACTACCTATACATATCGTTTCCAAATGCCACTTCACTTCCAATCCATGATCGATGGAGTAAAGCCTGAAAACGATTTCATACTCCAGTTGAACGATGGCCTGGAGAATCCGGCCTTTACCAAACTTTGGGGTAACCTTCCCAGCAATGAAAAACGTATAAGGTTAGAAGTTGTGTATCTTAAACTCTAATTTTTACGTACAGTACCCTCTAGGTTGTTTTTAAATTGTCTGAATCATGTGTGGAATTGTTGGCTACATTGGTAGCAAGGACGCGTACCCTATTCTTATCAAAGGGTTAAAAAGACTTGAATACCGGGGCTATGACTCTGCTGGAGTTGCCCTGTTAAATGGTGAAACTGCCATCTACAAGAAAAAGGGGAAGGTCTCCGAACTGGAGGATCATGTGAGAGGCAAAGAAACCAAGAGTACTATTGGTATAGGCCATACAAGATGGGCCACCCACGGGGAACCCAGCGATCTGAATGCCCATCCGCACCACTCCGAGAAGGGGCTGTTTACCATCATCCATAACGGAATCATCGAAAACTATTCGGTCCTGAAGAAAACCCTGATGGACAAGGGGATGAAGTTTTACAGCGAAACCGATACTGAAGTTCTGGCCAACCTGATCGAATATATTTATACCACCGAGGATGTGGATGTGGAAGTGGCTGTAAGCCTGGCCCTTCAGAAGGTGGACGGGGCCTATGGCCTGGTGGTTTTGTCGCGGGAAGATCCCGATATGATGATTGCTGCCCGGCGAAGCAGTCCCCTGGTCATTGGTCTGGGTAGCAAAGAATATTTCATTGCCTCCGATGCCACTCCCATTGCAGAATACACCGACAGGGTCATATACCTGAACAACGACGATATTGCACTGATACGCAGAGACGAACTGGTGCTAAAAAACCTGGGAAGTGAGGCCACCCAGGTCAATATCAAAACCCTGGATATGGATATCTCCGAAATGGAGAAACAGGGTTATGAGCACTTCATGCTCAAAGAAATTTTCGAGCAGCCAAGGTCCATTCAGGATACCTTCAGGGGACGCATTAAGCCAGATACCAGTGAAATAAAACTGGGAGGCCTCCTGGACATTCACGATCAACTGGTTCATGCCAAAAGAATGGTGGTCATTGCCTGCGGAACCTCCTGGCATGCCGGATTGGTGGGAGAATACCTGATTGAAGATCTGGCCCGGATACCTGTGGAAGTGGAATATGCTTCAGAATTCCGCTACCGGAATCCCATGATCGGTCCCGATGATGTGGTTCTGGCCATCAGTCAAAGTGGCGAGACTGCCGATACCCTGGCTGCCATACAGCTGGCCAAAGATGCAGGAGCCCTTGTTCTGGGGATATGTAATGTGGCTGGATCCAGCATTTCGAGGGAAACCCATGCCGGAGTTTATACCCATGCCGGGATTGAAATCGGAGTGGCCTCAACCAAAGCATTTACTGCCCAGGTTACGGTATTGACGATGATGGCCATGATGATTGGAAAAGAGAAAGGCCTCCTTTCCAAGGATCGTTTCGCTCATCTCATCGGGGAATTAAATGAGATCCCGCAAAAAATCGAGAAGATACTGGAGCAAAATGAAGAATTTAAGCGAATTGCCGAAATATATAAGGATGCTTCCAATGCCCTTTACCTGGGCAGGGGAGTAAGCTTCCCAGTCGCTCTGGAAGGAGCTTTGAAGCTGAAGGAGATCTCCTATATCCATGCGGAGGGATACCCCGCAGCAGAAATGAAACACGGACCCATTGCTCTGATCGATGAAAACATGCCGGTGGTATTCATTGCTACCAAGGACAGCTCCTACGATAAAATCGTGAGCAACATCCAGGAGGTTAAGGCGAGGAACGGAGCTGTAATTGCCATTGTTACCCATGGGGATACCACCATCAAAGAGATGGCAGATCATGTGATTGAAATTCCGGAAACGGATGAATCACTGCTTGCCCTTCCATCGGTAGTGCCCCTGCAATTGATAGCCTATCACATAGCTTTAATGCGCGGCTGCAATGTGGATCAACCCAGGAATCTGGCCAAATCGGTTACCGTAGAGTAAAGAAAGGGGAAGCAGGAAAGAGGCATTTATCTGTCCCCATACTGCTTGTCGTAATAGCTTTGGTAAGCTCCCGAGGTAAGATGCTCCATCCAGGCCGTATTCTCCAGGTACCAGTCCACCGTAAGCGCAAGCCCTTCCTCAAAACGCAGGCTGGGTTTCCAGTGAAGCTCCTTTTCTATTCTGCTGCTGTCGATGGCATAACGGAGATCATGTCCGGCCCTGTCCCTCACAAAAGTGATTAGCTTCTCTGAACTACCCGGCTCCCGTTGTAATTTTTGATCCATGATCTGACAGAGCAGTTTAATGAGGTCGATGTTGGTCCATTCGTTCAGTCCCCCGATGTTGTAGGTGCGTCCGATCCTGCCTTTGGTAAAAATCAGTTCAATGGCCGAAGCATGGTCTTCCACATAGAGCCAGTCCCTTACGTTCTCTCCCTTTCCATAGATGGGTATGGGTTTAAGATGCAGGATATTATGGATGGCCAGGGGGATCAGTTTTTCCGGAAACTGGTTGGGTCCATAATTGTTGGAACAATTGGAGAGTACTACCGGCAAGCCATAGGTGTGATGATAGGCCCTGACCAGGTGGTCGGAGCTGGCCTTGGAAGCAGAATAAGGGCTGCGTGGATCGTAGGCCGTTTCCTCGGTAAAAAGTCCTTCCTTGCCCAGGCTGCCATATACCTCGTCGGTGGAAATGTGGTAGAACAATTTCCCTTCTGTACTTTTCCAGTGAGTCCGGCAGGCGTTTAGCAGATTGACTGTACCCACAATGTTGGTTTGAATGAAAGCCATGGGATCGGCAATGGATCGGTCCACATGCGATTCTGCAGCCAGGTGTATCACTCCGTCAAGGGAGTGTTCTTCGAAAACCTGCTCCAGGAATTTTGGGTCGGTGATATCCCCTCTTATAAATTCGTAGTTGCTTCGCTTCTCAATATCTGTGAGGTTCTCCAGGTTCCCGGCATAGGTCAGCTGATCCAGATTCACAATCTTTTTATCGGGGTGCCTGTTTACCAGTAAGCGCACCACGTGGGATCCAATGAACCCGGCTCCTCCTGTGACTAGAATGGTCTTCATCTTAATTCCCTTTTTGAGCTCTGATTTTTTTCTCCCACTCCCAGGCCGACCGCAGGGATTCTTCTATGCCCTTTTCAGCTTTCCATCCCAATTCAGCATTGGCAAAAGAGGTATCGGCATATACTTTTTCTATATCACCTTCCCTGCGATTCACCACCTTGTAATTGAGTGCCTGACCGGTGGCTTTTTCAAAGGCCAGGATGACTTCCAGAACCGAAAGACCGCGGCCTGTTCCCAGGTTGAAGACTTCAAAATCACTTTTTTGCTTCCCTTCCAGCAACCTGAGGATGGCCACCACATGGGCCCGGGCCAGATCTACCACATTGATGTAGTCCCGGATGGCTGAACCATCAGGCGTGTTGTAATCGTCCCCATAGACGCTCAGGCATTCCCGGATCCCTGCCGCAGTCTGGGTGATAAAGGGTACCAGATTATTGGGTATGCCAATGGGAAGTTCTCCAATCAGGGCACTTTCGTGGGCCCCGATGGGATTGAAGTAGCGAAGGGAAATTACCCCTTTGCCCTCCATACTGGCCACTGTATCGCGAAGGATCTCTTCGCAAATCTGCTTGGTATTTCCATAGGGAGAATTGGCCACCTTTATGGGAGCACTTTCACCTACAGGTAAGCTATCCGGTTCTCCGTAAACGGTACAGGAGGAAGAAAACACCATATGATCCACCCCGTATTTACGCATGGCCTCCAGAAGGTGGATCAGAGAAAGCAGGTTGTTCTCGTAGTAATCGAGGGGCTTTTCTACGCTTTCCCCCACAGCCTTAAAAGCAGCAAAATGGATGATGGCTTGTATATCGGGGTGTTTCTCAAATACTCCGAAAGTGGCTTCCCGTTTCCTCAGGTCCACCTCTTCGAACATGGCCTCAATCCCGGAAATGGAGCGAATACCATCCAAAACACTGCGTTCGGAGTTGGAGAGGTTGTCAACAATAACAACCTCCATCCCCTTTTCCTGCAATTCTACCACGGTGTGGGATCCAATGTAACCTGTACCGCCGGTGACCAGAATTTTAGCCATACTTTATCCTTATAGGCTCCAGTAAGCCAGTTCCTCGATTTTATCCCTGAAAATGCCTTTCAAATCTGCAAAGATGGCACCTTCATGAGAGATGGACTTGAAATAGGCTTCATCCAGGGCAGCATATTCCTTATGGTTTACCGCCACCACTATTCCGTGATAGGGTCCATCCACGGCCGGAGAAAGCTCGAATTTGTATTCTTCCTTGATCTCTTCCGGAGAAGCATAAGGATCAACCACATCTACTTTTACCCCAAACTCTTTTAGCTCCATAACCACATCTGCCACTTTGGAGTTACGTATGTCACTCACATTCTCTTTAAAGGTAGCTCCCATGACCAGCACCTTACAGTCTTTCAGGTTCGGGAAACTGGAAGAAAGCCTGAGGGTTACCTGACGGGCCACGTAGGCACCCATTCCATCGTTGATCCCACGGCCCGAGTTGATAATCTGTGCGTGATGTCCGAATTTGGCCGATTTGAAGGTGAGGTAGTAAGGATCCACCCCGATGCAATGTCCACCCACCAGTCCGGGGAAGAAATTCAGAAAATTCCATTTGGTTCCGGCAGCTTCCAGCACCTCATAGGTGTTGATGTCCATTTTATTGAAAATCATGGACAATTCGTTCATAAAGGCAATATTGATATCGCGCTGCGTATTTTCGATGATCTTGGCGGCTTCTGCCACTTTGATGGAACTTGCCCGGTGTACTCCTGCCTCGATGACCAGTTCATAGGTCAAGGCAACCTGCTCGGACGATTCGGCGTCGCATCCGGAACTTACCTTGGTGATCTTGGTGAGTGTGTGCTCACGGTCGCCCGGGTTGATCCTTTCGGGAGAAAACCCGACCTTAAATTGTTCACCGCAGCTCAGTCCCGACACTTCTTCCAGCAGCGGGATACAATCTTCTTCCGTACACCCGGGGTATACCGTGGATTCATAGACAACGTAGTCCCCTTCCTTGAGAACTTTACCCACAGTGGCCGTTGCAGAGAGCAGGGGTGCCAGATCGGGATTTTTATGTTCGTCAATGGGGGTAGGGACGGCAACAATGTAGAAGGAAGCTTCCCTGATGTCCTCCAGGCTGGTGGTGAACTCTATGTCGCACCCTTCGAAGTCCTCGCTGGACAATTCCTTGCTGGGGTCCACGTGTTTTTTCATCAGATCGACCCGGTCTTGTTTGATATCAAAGCCGATCACAGAAATCTTTTTTGCAAATTCGAGCGCAATGGGAAGTCCCACATAACCCAGGCCGATTACGGCCATTTTCTTATTACCGCTTAGCAGATCGTCATAAATCATTTTTGGATATTTTTTATAATTGGATGGTATTCACCGGTAAGCCCCACAGGGGCGGTGTTTCGTATATTATATACAGTCTGGATGGAGGGGCGGGCTGCTTCCAGTCCGTATCCCTGGCCCTGGAGTATTTTCTTATAGCTGGAGGTATGAAGGTCGGTAAAACCTCCACTGAACTCTATTTCCTCTCCGTCGACTGTAATGGAACGGTAGGTTCGTTTACCCGAGGCTTTGATCCCTTTGGGTATATCCTTGTAATCTATGCTCAGAAACCAGCGGACCCGTGCTCTTTCAAGCTCCAGATAACCTGCAGCCTTATCGCCTTTCAGGAAGTGCACCTTGTTCTCCTTTACTTCTCCGAAAATCCAGGTGAGCATGTCAAAAAAGTGTACTCCGATATTGGTGGGAACTCCTCCTGATTTCTCCACGTTACCTTTCCAGGAATAATGATACCAGTTGCCCCGGCTGGTAATATAACTCAAATCGATATCGTAGATTTTATCGGGAGGGTCTTTGCTTACTTTCTCCTTCAGATCCATGATGGCCTGGTGGTGGCGCAGCTGAAGGATGTTCCAGACCCTTCTGCCCGTTTCATTTTCATAGTCTTTCAGAGCGTCGATATTCCAGGGATTCAGAACCAGGGGTTTTTCACAGATGGCATCTGCTCCGTTGCGCAGGGCAAAACGGATATGTGAATCGTGCAGGTAGTTGGGTGAGCAGATGCTCACGTATTCCACCCGGGTTCCTGCCCGGTTTAACTTGGCTATATGGCGATCGAAACGCTCAAACTCGATGAAAAAATCAGACTCCGGGAAATAACTGTCCATGAATCCTACACTGTCGAAGGGATCCAGTGCAGCTACAAGGATGTTTTCTGTTTCTTTGATGGCTCTTACATGCCTTACGGCGATATAACCGGCTACCCCGATCAGGGCAAAATTCTTCACATTTTCACTCATTATCAGCTTCCGGTTTTCTTTACGTTATCAGCTTCCATTTTGTATATTTCTCCACTTTCAGGACAGGTGGCCAGTCCTTCTTTGTTAAACTCCAGTCGGTGACCGTATTCACTCATCCAGCCTATCTGTCGGGAGGGATTCCCGACCACCAGGGCATAGGGCTTCACTTCTTGGATAACCACGGCACCTGCTCCAATAAACGCAAATTTTCCAATATTGTTACCACAAACTATAGTGGCATTTGCCCCTATGGTGGCACCCTTTTCCACCACTGTTTTCTCATATTCATCCCGCCTGACAATGGCACTGCGCGGGTTGATTATGTTGGTAAACACCATGGAGGGTCCCAGAAATACATCGTCCTCGCAGATAACGCCCGTGTAGATGGATACATTGTTCTGTACCTTCACATTGTTACCCAGGATTACATCGGGTGAAACCACCACGTTTTGACCCAGGTTGCAGCCCTTGCCAATTTTGCATCCGGTCATGATGTGACTAAAATGCCAGATCCTGGTGCCGCTGCCGATTTCGACACCTTCATCAATCACAGCACTTTCATGGGCAAAATAGTCTTCCATGCGGTTCAGGATTTAAAAAATGCTTGTAGTGTAAGGCTGATGTATTCAAGCTGTGCCTTTTCCAGCTCGGTATGCATGGGGAGCGAAAGCACCTTGCTGCACAGGCTTTCTGCCACGGGCAAATCCCCTTCCTCATATCCCAGATCCCGGTAGGCTTTCTGGAGATGCAGGGGCCCCGGGTAATAAATCATGGAGGGGATCTCCTTTTCCTGCAGCCATTGCCTCAGCTCGTCCCTCTGTGAGGGTTCTAACTGAAGGGTATACTGGTGAAAAATATGGGTGCTGAAGCCCGATCGATGGGGAATCTTCACTCCCGGAAGGTCCCTGAAGGCGTCATCGTACCAAGAGGCAGCCTCCTGGCGTCTTTGGTGATAGTCGTCGAGCTGCTTGAGCTTGACCCGCAGAATGGCTGCCTGTAGGGTATCCAGCCGGGAATTTACTCCCACGTGGTCGTAGTGATACCTTTTACCCATGCCATGATTTACCAGGGAGGCCACCATGGCCCCGAGCTTGGGATCGCTGGTGAAAACAGCCCCTCCGTCACCGAAGGCTCCCAGGTTTTTGGAAGGGAAAAATGAAGTAGTCCCCACATGTCCAATCGTACCTGCTTTCTTCCGGCCTGCACCTTCGGAAAGGAAATCGGCTCCCAGTGCCTGGGCGTTGTCCTCTATGACATAAAGATTGTGGGTGTTGGCAAATTTCATGATCGAGTCCATATCGGCACACTGACCGAAAAGGTGGACCGGTATGATGGCCCGGGTGCGGTCTGATAGGGCCTTCTCGAGAAGGGAGGGATCCAGATTGAAAGTGTCGGGCAACACATCTACAAAAACCGGTTTTAGTCCCAGCAAGCGGATCACTTCCACTGTGGCGATGAAGGTAAAAGGGGTGGTGATTACCTCATCTCCGGGTTCAAGATTCAGGGCCATCAGGGCCACCTGAAGGGCGTCGGTTCCGTTGCCACAGGCAATGGTGTGTTCTACTCCCAAATAGTCGGACAATTCCTCCTGGAACTGGCGTACATCATCCCCCCTGATGAAGGCGGTCGAATCGATGACTCCCTGGATGGCACTGTCGACCTCGTTTTTTATTTTAAGGTACTGACCATGAAGGTCTACCATTTTAATCTTGTTCATTCTAACGGGCTCGGAAAAACAGTATACGAATATAGTAAAAAATGCGGGTTGATAACTTCGTTTTGAAATCCTCAGCTGACTGACTACATTTACCTCACAATTGACCTAAGATGATCCTGGGAAAATACATCAAAGAACTTTTGGAGGAGAAAAAGCGTGTCATTCTGGCGGGCTTTGGAAACCTGGAAATCAGGACACCTGATGAGACCCAATCACCCTCGGGCAGCAGGATAGATCCTCCGGGCACCTCGGTTAAATTTGACAGCAGTTTCAGCAAGGACGATGGTCTACTTGCTTCGGTATATTCTCAGGGTGAAGGAATAGACGAGGATGAAGCCCAGCAACAGGTGCTGGAACTGATCGATGCCATTAAATTTGCGCTTGACAGGGGCGATTCATATACGCTGCCTAAGACAGGGACCTTTGTGAGGGACGAAGACGGAAAAGTCAGCTTCCAGGTGGATCCGGCCTGGTTGCTGGAACCCGATCAATACGGTCTGGAATCCATGGACCTCCTGGAATTGGAAGAGGAAGCCCTAGAAGAGGAAATTCCCGAAAAGACGGAAGAAGTTCCTCAAAGCACTGCCCCGGCCCCTGAACCCAAGCCACAAGTTACCCCTCTGGCTCCCAGGGAACCCAAACCCCAACCCAGGAAGTGGAGGGCTGTCTGGATCGTTGCTCTTCTGCTGATCATTGTACTGGCAGTGTTGATTCTGATACCCACGCAGCCGGATGAAAACGGTGAGAGAAGCCGTAACTTGCTGAACAGGAATGCGGGCGAAGAAGTGGTGGACCAGACGGAGACAACAGCTGTTGAGGAGGAAAATACGCTTGCAGAAGAAGAATCAGGCGAGGCCACTGTAGCGACTGAAAGTGAAGACCCTGTTCCGGACCCGCCAGTTGAGGAAGTAAGCCCCAATTACTTCGTGATTGCCGGGAGCTTCTCCAAGCTGAGAAATGCCAGCGATCTTCAGGACAATCTGAAAGAAAAGGGTTTCGATGCAGAAGTGATGATCACCGAAAATCGCATGTACCGCGTGAGTGTATCTTCCTATGTAACCAAGGCCGAAGCCGAAAAAGCCCTGGCAGAAATTAAAAAGGAAGCAGGAATGGAATCCTGCTGGTTGCTTTCTAATTGATCTCGGATCCGTTTGTTGCGTCCCCGGACGGTTCCACAAAATAAAGGGTGCCATCGGGATTTTCCGATAGCAGGATCATTCCCTTGGATTCGATTCCTTTAATGGTTCTTGGTGCCAGGTTGGCCAGCACACATACTTTTCTCCCTTTCAAAACGCTGGCCTCATAATACTCCGCAATACCCGAAACCACTGTTCGCACCTCAAAGCCCAGATCCACCTGCATTTTAATCAGCTTCTTGGTTTTGGCCACCTTTTCTGCTTCCAGAATGGTGCCCACACGAAGGTCCATCCGGGTGAAATCATCAAAAGTGATCTCCTCTTTCTGGGCTGTAAGTTCAGGCTCTTCTTGGTTATCCTCCTTTGCCTGTTGCAGCTTATCCAGTTGAGCCTGGATTTGCTCGTCCTCGATCTTCTCAAAGAGCAAAGAGGCCTTGCCCAGTTTATGACCGGCCTTCAGCAGTCCGGATTGTCCGATCAGGTCCCAGGATCTTCCCTCAAATTGCAGGAAAGCCCGGAGTTTTTCCATGGAGAAGGGCAGGAAAGGATCCATGAGAAGGGTAAGGTTGGCCGATATTTGAAGGCTAATATTCAAAATGGTCTTGACTCTTTCGGGATCCGTTTTTATGAGCTTCCAGGGCTCGGTATCTGCCAGGTATTTGTTGCCAAGCCTGGCCAGGTCCATGCCGTTTTTGACGGCCTCGCGGAAACGGAAGTTCTCCAGGCTCTTCTCCACACAACGTGCTATGGTTTGGATCTCCTCCAGGGTGGAACGGTCCTGATCAGTGAGAGTGCCTGCCTCGGGAACTGACCCTTCAAAATACTTATGGGTGAGCACAATGGCCCGGTTTACAAAGTTCCCCAGAACGGCCACCAGCTCGTTATTGTTGCGGTTCTGGAAATCCTTCCAGGTAAAATCGTTGTCCTTGCTCTCGGGAGCATTGGCGCACAGAACATAGCGCAGCACATCCTGTTTGTCCGGGAAGTCCTCCAGGTATTCATGGAGCCAGACTGCCCAGTTCCTGGAGGTGGAGATCTTGTCGTTTTCCAGATTCAGAAATTCGTTGGCTGGCACGTTATCGGGCAGGATGTAGGAACCCTCTGCCTTGAGCATGGTGGGGAACACTATGCAATGAAATACAATGTTGTCCTTACCTATGAAATGGATCATGCGGGTTTCTTCATCCTTCCAGTATAACTCCCAATCGGGTGTGAGTTCTTTGGTGGCTGAAATGTATCCAATGGGTGCATCAAACCAAACATAAAGTACTTTGCCATCGGCGCCTTCTACCGGTACCGGCACACCCCAGTCCAGGTCACGGCTAACGGCTCTGGGATGCAATCCCTGATCGAGCCAGGACTTACACTGACCATATACATTGGGCTTCCACTCCTTGTGTTCCTTTAGGATCCATTCCTGGAGCCAGGGTTCAAACTTATCCAGGGGAAGGTACCAGTGTTTGGTCTCCTTAAGCATGGGTTTGCTTCCGCTGATGGTAGAAACCGGATTGACCAGGTCGGTAGGACTCAGGGATGTACCGCACTGTTCGCACTGATCTCCGTAGGCACAGGGATTGCCGCAGTGGGGACAGGTTCCGGTAATATAGCGGTCGGCCAGAAAAGTGGCAGCTTCCTCATCGTAGTACTGTTCGGAGGTTTTTTCCATAAATACCCCCTTTTTGTAAAGCGTCTCAAAGATTTCTGAGGCAGTTTCGTGGTGCACCTTGTTGGACGTACGGGAATAAATATCAAAAGAGATTCCAAAATCCTCAAAGGCCTTTTTATTGATAGCATGATAGCGATCCACCACCTCCTGAGGAGATATACCCTCGTTCCGGGCTTTCAGGGTGATGGGCACTCCATGCTCGTCGGATCCGCAGATGGAAATTACATCTCTTCCCCGCTGTCGGAGGTATCGAACATAAATATCAGAAGGGACATATACCCCGGCCAGGTGCCCCAGGTGAATGGGTCCGTTGGCATAGGGCAATGCAGAGGTTACAAGGGTTCTCTTGAATTTTTTTGCAGTCATTGTGAGTTAATTGGGAAGCACAAAGATAGTGATAAAGGCTGATTCTGCGCCCGCTCATCCCATAAAAGGAAAACAGTATAAACCATGAATCACTGTGAAAAGGGCAGACGAGCTGAAAGTCTTGCTGCCAGTTACCTCCGGGCCAGGGGCTATCGTATATGGAAGACCAACTGGCGGTGGGGAAAACGCGAGCTGGACCTGGTAACCCTGCACCACAATGAACTGGTGATCGTAGAGGTAAAAGCACGCCTGAACAATGCGGTCAACGAACCAGCAGTGGTGGTGGATCCGGCAAAACAGAGAAACCTTGTGCTGGCAGCAGATGCCTTCATTCGTCTGCACGGATGCTGCCGGCCCACGCGTTTTGATATCATTTCTGTAATTTACAGGGGGAGTGGTATGGAGATCGAACACATTGAAAATGCCTTCTACCCCATGGTCGATTGATCAAAGGGAGGAAGGAAACAGGATGAAGGAATAATGGTAATCCTTAACTGGAATGCAGTATTCTTCATGCACAGGTCTGCCCCAGGAGTTATCCCCTCCCACGCCCATCTGGAGGTGATCGATATTCCATTGAAAAGCTTCGCCCATCTTAATATCGGCTCCATGCCGGGAAGTTACAGGTACCAGACCCGAAGCCGATTCCCCCCCTTCTGTGCTGGGGTCAAAATCGAGCTCGGCGGTGGAGAAAGGCCAAATACTTCCATTGAGCAATTGTCCGTCTGAGGGATATAAGCTAAGGATCAGATCCTCCGAAGAAACCTGCATCCACCGGATATCGGTACGATTGCCTGTCTCCTGGGGCCTCGGGTAGCGATGAAACAGTTCTTTAACCTTTGCCCGGTGAATGGCTATTTTTGCAGAAGTCTTCCTGTCCCAGTAGCTTTCGTGGGGGCCTCTTCCATACCATGCCACATCTGTAAAGTCATCGGGAAGCTTCAGGATCATACCCAGACGGGGAATATTGGGAAGGGAATCCTTCAATGGGGTAAAGCGGTATTCAATGGCCAGAGCCCCATTCTGCGAAAGAGTATAAGCCACATTGAGCGAAGCCATCTCATCCGGAAAGCGGTAATCCAGGGTGTAAGATACCTGTCCGCCCACCACTGTCGGCGGAGTTATCAGGGACGGGCTGGCCCCTTCGGTGGCCCTTTTCCAGAGAGCAGCCCATTGTGGCATGCCATTGCCCAGGTCGTTGTCGGTGGGCGGTCTCCAGAAGTTAGGCCTGATGGCCTGTTCGCTGATTAGCTGCTCCTGAAATTTCCAGGTCTGGATTTCTCCGGTGCTGGCATGTATGGTCAATTGAGTAAGATCATTCTGAATGTGTATCCGGTCTCCTTCCTCCATGATGGTCAGCTGAGAAGCCTTTTTTTCGGCAAGATCAGGGGGAGTGTAATTCTGCAAGACAAATTGCTCGAATGCCATTTCATGTCCCGCCGGGATTAGTCCTTTTTCATCCTCCGTAATCAACTGCAGCAATAGGATATATTCACTGTCTTTCGAGAAGGGACTGAGGGCTAATTGAAACTCCTCAGTCATGCGAGGCTCCACATAAATGGAATCAAATCGCCCCTGCACCAGAAATTCTCCGTTTTCCAGGAGGGTCCAGTGCAGGCTCATTTGATCCAGGGCAGCAAATACATTAAGGTTCTTTACTCTTACCCGTTGGCTCAGGGAGTCCCAGGTGAATTTGGCACTTTGGTATACCTTTTTCACCTCATACAGGTGAGGGTGGGGATTACGGTAGGGATCCACCAGGCCATTGTTCAGGAAATTACCATCGGTAGGTAAATCGGGGTGGTAATCGTGGCCGTAGGCCAGGTAAGTCCGACCCTCCTCATCCGTATATTCCAAGGACTGATCCACCCAGTCCCATATAAAACCTCCCTGAAGGACCGGATAGCGATCGATTATGTCCCAGTAATCCTGCAGGTTACCCACCGAATTCCCCATGGCGTGGGCGTATTCAATCATTATAGCCGGCTTTTCTGCACCCGATTCGGCGTATTGAACGAGTCGTTCAGGTTTGGGATACATGGGACAGAATATATCTGTGTAATCCTCTTCTCCGGCCGGTTCATATTGTACAGGACGGGAAGGATCCAGCTCTTTCAGCCTCCGGTACAGGGTTCGAAACACTTCCCCTTCTCCTGCTTCATTCCCCAGTGACCAGATGATGATGGAAGGGTGATTGCGGTCGCGGTAATACATGCGTTCAAGCCGGTCGAGGTGTGCAGGCAGCCAGGACATTTCATTTCCCAGCTGAGTTGCTTCACTCAGGGCCAGGGGATGGCTCTCAATATTGGCCTCATCAACCACGTACAATCCGAACCGGTCACACAGGTCGTACCAGTAGGGGTGATTGGGGTAGTGACTGCTTCTGACCGCATTGATGTTATGCTGCTTCATAAGCGCAATGTCTTTTTCCATGGAGGCCCTGGACACCACGTGACCGGTATGGGGATCAGTTTCATGCCGGTCAACCCCCTTAATGACTATGGGCCTTCCATTGATCAATAGCCGGGCATTGCGTATCTCGATGCTTCGGAATCCCACCCTTTTCTGAATGAACTGGTTATTCTCGGGGTGGGACTGATCGGTTAGCTGAATACTTAATTGGTAAAGCCTGGGTATTTCTGCCGACCAGGAGTCCACTTCCTTCAGAACAGTTTCCGAAAGAATCCCCCTCATTTCTCCGGCAGGGATTTCCAGGTCCATATTTTCGGCAAACACGGAAGCACCTCCCCTGCTTAACCTGATGTGCACCTGGAGATTGGCAAGCTGTTTAGTGTGATTCTCAATGGCAGTTTGGAGGCGAAACAGGCCATCGCGATAGCTGCTGTCAAGCCCTGCTTCCACCTGGAAGTCCACCACAGCTACCCTGGGCCTGGCGTAGAGATATACTTCACGTTCAATGCCACTCATACGCAACATATCCTGGCTTTCCAGGTAACT